>ODAI011724350.1_pt1 | contig 12056 bp, 6 predicted proteins | sample 1539321 | NCBI WGS metagenome assembly ODAI01 (sample SAMN02144231, study PRJEB22623) | gut metagenome | biome: sheep rumen | host: Ovis aries | place: New Zealand
ATCCCTGCTGCTGTGGGGAAGCGAGAGGGTTTTCGAACTGCCTGGCTTTTCTTTGTGCACAAATAGGTCAACTGCTATATCATTGCCCCAAAAACGCCAAATGCAGATTTTTACAAAGTTGAGCGAATGTGAAACTTGGAACTATGATCCTTCACGATAGAAGTCAAGGGCTTCCTCAATCTCATCCTTCGTGGCTGTCTGGTTGATGCAAATGTCGCCTACATCACCAAGAAGTGTGAAGTTAATCTGCCCAGCAGTGTTCTTCTTGTCGTGGGTCATCAGCTCGAGCAGGGTGGGGTAGTCGTCGCAGGTGATAGGCATGCGGCCGTAGTGCTCCAGAATGAAACGCACCACTTGGCGCATCCGCTCCACGGGGAATCCGCACTTCGCCACGCTTAGGTAGAGCTCACAGACCATTCCCCATGCTACGGCGTAGCCATGCAGCACGGGTTGACGTTGCAGGGCCAGTGCCTCAAAGGCATGCCCGACGGTGTGGCCAAGGTTCAATGCCTTGCGCAGCCCTTGCTCCGTAGGGTCTTCCAGTACGATGCGCTGCTTCACCGCCACGCTTTCGGCCACCATGCGCCCCAGCTGCTTCAGATTGGGCCGTACCAAGTCGAACGTCAGTAGCTCTGTCAGCATCTGCTTCTCATCCCCCTTCCGTTCCTGTCCTTTCCCTTCTGTGGCAATGAGTCCGTGTTTTAGCATTTCCGCATACCCCGAGAGAATGTTCTCGTGGTTGAGCGTGTTCAGGAACAACGTGTCGAGAATGACTGCCGAGGCATTGCGGAACACCCCCAGCTCGTTCTTCAGTCCTCCGAAGTTGATGCCCGTCTTTCCACCGACGCTGGCATCTACCATTGCCAGCAGCGTCGTGGGGATGTTCACCAGGTGCATGCCCCGTTTGAACGTAGAGGCAGCGAAGCCCCCCAGGTCTGTCACCATGCCACCGCCCAGACTGACCAGTAGCGAGTGACGCGTGGCTCCCAGACGCTGCATCTCCTGCCACACATGGCTGAGGCTCTCAAGCGTCTTGTGCTCGTCGCCCGCTTTTATCACGATGCGTTCAGCCCTTTTCAGACACTCATAACCGCTCACCAGGGGCCAGCACATCTGTTCCGTCGTTTCGTCGCAAAGTACCAGCAGCTTGTCGGCTCTGCACTCTTCGATGGCTCCTGTCAGTGCTTGTTCGAGGCCTTCCGATATAATTACTCTCTGTTCTTCCATACCGTGAGCAGTCAAATCAGGTGAGTTTAGCTATCTCTTCAACACTCCGTCTCAGATGTTTTGCAATAGTTTCAAGGTCCATGCCCATTTCAAGGAAGGTCTTAACTGACATGCGCAACATTTCTTCCTGCTCCGTGAGCTGCGCCTTTTGCTCCGTGAGCTGCGCCTTTTGCTCCGTGAGCTGCGCCTTCTGCTCGGTGAGCTGCGCCTTCTGCTCGGTGAGCTGCGCCTCCTGCTCGGTGAGCTGCGCCTTCTGCTCGGTGAGCTGCGCCTTCTGCTCGGTGAGCTGCGCCTCCTGCTCTGTGAGCAGTACCGTCTGTTCGGCTATTTTCTTGTTTTTCACCAAGATTTCGGTATCTCGCTTCTCGATGATAGAGAAATACTCGTCCTCCACGTTCATGTCGTGGCGCAACTCAGCATCGGCGGCAGCGGCAGTGAGGCGGTGCAATATGCGTTCCATTTCAGCATCGTCAGCATACACCTGTTCGTCGAGGCGAAGTACATGTTCGTCACCTTGCTCCTTGCGTGTTTGGTCGAAAATGCTGAGCACCTTGTCCAAGCGGTTGTTGATTTGTCCATGCAGTCGCGGTATTTGCACGATGATGCTTGAGTGCGTCAGACTGTCGACGAAAGGATTGGGAAGACCCTTCGTCACCTCATTGCCATAGTAGTCGCTGGCATGGTGGTTGACATAGAGCACAGGTTCCTCGATGTCGCCAACCTTGTGCCCCAGCAGATAGATGGCTACCATGGGCAGTGCATACACGTCGTCCATGTTCTTCGGATTGGAGTAGTGCACGCCTAAATACTGGCGGAAACGAAGCATCTCTGTTTCCAGCCAGGTCTTCTGAAACTCTATCAGGGTGAGTTGTTCGGTGCCATTCTCTTCGCGGATGGTGGCTGCAAAGTCGATGCGGAACACCGAGAGCGTGTCGCGTTGTGTGTTGGCGTATTCATGTGGACGAACCTCCACCTTGATGATGTCCTTGCGGAGCAATGCTGATAGGATGGTGCGTGCTATGCGTTCGTCCTCCATCAAGTACTTGAATACGATGTCGTAAATGGGGTTTGCAACAATCATAATAGTGCTATTTTTGCATTTCTGCTGCAAAGATAGCACTAATTTGCGAAACCGCCAAAAAATAAGGAAGGAAAAGAAAACGATAAGTGAGGGGGAGTGTCTTAACTAACTATTTCCCGCTGTAATCGTTTTCACGTCGCCAAAGTACTGGATATTGAGGAATAGCCCCACCTCGCTTGCCTGCGTTTCGCGTAGTCCGCGCACATCGTCGAGGTAGATATCTATCTCATACGGGTGCTGCTCATCAACGCTGCTGGGCTTATAGGGAATTTCGTAGGTGTACCAGTAACCCCAGTCGCTGGCTTTATAGTTCCAGCTTGTGGGAGTACCTGAAGTGGCCAGGCTGGCAGTGCTCTCCACCGCCACGCCGAAGGAGCCGCTGGCAGCGTCGGGCGTGTCGTCGCTGAAGGCATTGAGCGTGCTCGTGGCAAACTTCACCGTGATGGGGTAGAGACCGGCGGGATAATCGCCAGGCAGCGTCAGATGGAGACGATAGGTGGGACAGGTGTAGTTGCCGGAGATGCCAGTGCGTTGTTTTCCCGTTACACGCTCCAAGGTGGCTGTCACGTTGAACTGCGTGATGGTGTAGACGTTGAGCACGCGCGACATGCCATAGTTCTTGTCGGTGATAGTCACTTTCGCCTCTTGCAGGTTGTTGCTCACCGTGGCAATCTTCATGCTGATGTGGCCTTTGCCGGTTGCTGGGTCATAGTCAGCGATGCTCAGGTCGGCAGCGGATGCCGACAGGGCGCCTGTGTTCGGGTCGCACTTCAGGGTGAAGTCGCTGGCTGACACTTGCGTCGTTGTGGGTTTGCCGTTGTCATCAAGTGTAAAGGGTGCCCTACCATCAGTGTTGGCGAATGAGAAGGGGATGAGCACCGTCTGTCCTGCATCCGAGGCCTGTTGATAGATGGCGGTGGTCTTGCCATTGTTCAGCTCCATAGCAATCTCGCCGTTGGTGATGTTGCCAACGGCTTCGGCCACGCTCACCGTCTGGCCGTTGGTGAACGATGTGGCGGCGGCAGCCTCGCCCAGCGTGGCATAGCCCAGCTCGTAGGGCAGGTTGCCCAGGTGGATGGTGTAGATGTGGTTGCGGGTGATGTGTAGCTGGTTCTTGTCCTTGTCCTGCAGCAGCAGCGCATGGTAGCGCACCTTGTTCGCTTCGGTGATGGTGCCGCTGGTGTTGTAGGTCACTTTCACAATGACCTTCACCGTGTTCGTGGCGCCTTCGCCCAGCTGGTTGATGTCGTCGTAAAGGAACAGCGGGTCGGTGGCCGCAGCCAGCTTGCTCTCTGTGGCGGTGTAGCGGCCACCATCAGTGCACTCGGTGAAAACCGGTGTGGCTGTGCGGGTGGTCGTGCTGCCGCTGGTGGCCTCGGTGTAGTAGCCCATGAAGGGGCCGTCGCTGGTGCTGGCCGACTGGTTATAGGGGGCGACGTAGCCGCGTTCACGGCCGTTGCTGATAATCCACTGGTCGATGCTCGCGATGGTATTGTCGTCGAAGTCAACCACCGTGTTGCCGCTGCCGCCTACGGTCTTTGTGGCCAGTTGCACCTTCGCACGGTCGTGAACCATGTAGACGGTGTGCGGGCCATCGGTGGTGGCGGTGGTGGGGGTCAGCCATGTCTGCATCTCCTCGGGGGTGTCTTTGCGCACGTAGCCCCAGTAAACCATCTTCGGTGCACTGCTGTAGAGGGTGGTGGTCTCTATGCTGTGCATCAGCACGTTCTCGTGCTTGCCGATGCTCGATGCGGGGAATGTCAGTTCCAGGTTGCCGATGAAGTGGATGTGGGCCGTCACGTTAGGCACAGAACCCTCGAAGGTGCCCTTGTCGGGCGTGGTGCGGTCTGATTCCAATGCGGTGGCGGTGCGGCGCCCCACGTAGGTGCCGTAGCGGTCGAAGCACAGCATCTGCAGCGTTGTCACCACAGGGTCGGCCTCGCTGTCGAGCATGCCGGCACGGGTGACTGCTGTTGTGGGCAGGTTCGTGCGGAACGTGATGCGCACATCGCCGGCAGGAACAGCTGTGCCGTTTCCATCCGTGGGCAGCAGGTCCTCGTCGGAACTACATGCGCCCCAACCGAGTGCTATGAACAGCAATCCTATATATATATATAATGTGTGCCTCATCCTAATCTTCTATTAGTTATTTGCTGTTGATATCTTTAACCTCATCAGCTGTCAGGTCGCGGACACATCGGACGTAAGCATTTGTTGCTGTGCCTTGATCACCAGTACTAACATAAGCTGCTGTACCGTCAAGTGTCCAGTAATACCTTCCACCTAATACCTCCACAATAGTTTCAGCATATTTGTTATCATTCTGATAGTCGATAATTACTTTTATTTCTTCTTTTGTAGGCAAACGCCATCCAACATACTTTGTCCCGTCAGTACCTACTTCCATATATTGTCCACAGTGTTTGGCTGCATTCTGAGCATTGGTATATGATTGGACCGCTCCTAACTGTGATGCTATCATAAGAGCTGGCGACACTACATGGTCCTGCGACTGGAAATTGCCATCAAGTACAGGCCGGCCTAAAACGTACTGGTCACTGGTCGAGCTGACTTGAATAATGTACATGTGGTTGTTGGTGAGATTACTATAATTATCACCTCTAGAATTGTTTCTGTTAATTTGACGACAAGAGCCATTATAGTAAACTTTAGCATAGAAGTTTCCGTCATTATTCGTGCGGTTTCTTGTTATACCATCGCCCCACATCACCCAGTCGCTGGTAACAGTTGGAACCGTTTTTCTAACAGTGTGCGAATAGAGATTTCTGTAGTATGTTGTACGCCAATAGGTATACTTCCAATATGTGGTGTATTTGTAATAAGTGGTTTCTGTTGTGACATGCCAATAATTTTGGTATTTCCAATAATGGTTTTCTCTACCCCACCCAAAACCTGTCGTTGTCGTGTAGTCATAGTCGCTATAATAGTTCACCTCCTGAGGATTTGTTCCATAATAGCCATTTCCATAATCATCAGCGTTTTCAGCACTATTGGCATATTGAGGATTATTAGCATTATTTAGGAAGTCGTTTCTCGTTGCTCTCTCGATAATTTGATTCTCTTCATAGTAATCATAATCATTACCTGTAGTAACTACAGGGTATTCTCCCCAGTATCCATTGTAGTTGTTTGCTTCACTATTTGCATTGCGGCGGCGCTCGTTTTGTGTGTCACTCCAATAACTAGTTACATTTGATTGGAATTCGTTTTGATTACTCTCCCCAGCCTCTATGGTATCATAATTATAACTTGTCCCCTCAACTTTATCAGTTCTAGAGATATAAGAGTCTGTACTATTGCACGTCTCCTCCGTTTTTGAGTAGCCAGGATCATTCTTCCATGTCTCGCCAATGGCTGGATTGTAGGTAGTCTCAGTTACATCCTGCTCCCCCATAGTGTAGCTTGAATACTTCGAAGACCAACTACCCTCCACATTCTGAATATTATCCAGCGGGAAGTGCTTGATGACCACGTCCTGCGTGATGGTTTGTGTGCGGTCATCTTCATCGACGTAGGTCATGTAGGCCTGGAAGGAGATGTACTTCACGGCGCGGTTGTCGAGGGCTTCGGACGACACGGAAATAGTTCCATCGCTGTTGATAGTCACGTTATAGTTGCGCCCCGCATCATTATTGGTCAGCGATTTCGTAGTGAGACCATTGCTGTTTTCTGTATTCGTACTGGTGTAGATGTCCACCTTCGTGCCGCTACTGTTGTAGTAGTACACCTGCAGATTACGGAACTTCACCACGTCGCCCGTAGCGGCATAGTAGTTTAGGTTGACGCTCTGCGTGCCGTCGCCGCGCAGGCTGTATGTGGTGGGGGTGACGTAGAAGTAGTGGAAGTTCTCGCCCTTCACCTTCACCGTCTCATTGGCGTCCTGCGTCCAGGGTAGCACCTCGTAGTGCAGCTTCACGGGCGTCTCGTCGTCGGTGAACGACGTGCTGCCAGCGCCAGAGATGATGGCGTTGACCTTGTAGATGTAGTTGCGCTTCAGCTCGCTGTTCACCCGCTCGTCGCACACCGGGATGCGATAGTAGTTGAAGGATGTGACGAGGTCGTCAGATGAGTTAACCTCCGTCACACCAGTCTTCTTGCTGTAGAAAGGATAGCTGATGAGAATGTAGGGTGCCTTCTCCTGTGCCTCGTCGCCCCAGGCCGAGGCGTAGGTGTAGGTGATAAGTCGTGAGCGGGGCACGCCGTTGGCTGTCCTCTGCACACTGTGTCCATCTGAGAGCGTCTCGGCCTTGGGGTAGAGCTCTATGTAGCGACGCCCGTATTCGTCGGTGTCGTCAATGTTGTCGGTGAAGTAGACCTCAGTAGTGGTATTGTCGCTGAGCGTCCCCTGCTCGTCCTTCTCCTTTCCATTGTAGTAGAAATAGGGCTGCCCGTTGAGCGTGGTGTTCTCCGTCATGTTCTCGCGCTCTGGGTCGGTGAGCAGGGTGGGGGTGATGTCGTTGCCGTCGGAAAACACCTTCGTGTCCATGCACCAGTTCACATACTTCCACTGTGGTGCTCCGTTGTAAGGGCTGGCAGCCGTTGGCGTGCCGATGGGGGTGGCGAGTCCGGTCTCGGCGCGCAGCTGTGCCAGGAAGGCTGGCGAGATGTCGACGGTGACCACCACCTTCACCTCGGCTCGTTTCAGGGGAACCGTAATCTTCTGCAGCGGCTCGCTCGTGCATGTCCACTCCACGTGCCCTTCCATCAGCATGCGGCGTTCAGAGTCGAAGGAGCCGCTTGATGTGCTGCCGTAGAGCTTATGCACCTTTTCGTTCTGATAGGTCAAGGCCAGCAGGTCGGCCTTGCTGGCTATGTTGGCATTGGTGGCCGTGTTGTTCACTGCTACATAGACATCATACTTCCGTCCACTGACCAGCTTCTTTCCGTTAGGGTCGGTGACGTCTGTATAGTTCTTGGCCAGCAGGTCGGCCGTCTCGTTGAGCACGTTGGCGGTAACATCTTGAACGGTCGGCTGCCCCTGCAACAAGTGGTACTGCATCCAGAAGGGGTCGCTGCCCTGTCCGGCAATGAACACGTCGAGGCGGGTGCCCAGGTCGTTCTCCTTCAGCTCGTCGTCGGCAGGCACGTCGTCGTTGATGTTGTAGCTGTTATCGTCGTAGTAGTCGTAGGCACGGGTCTCGATGCTGCTGCCCACGATGGCGGGCTGCACCATCAGCCCCTGCTCCCAGGCTGGCCAGGGCGACTGCAGGTCGTCCTCGTCGACGCAGGCGGCGAGCACACAGCTGGCGATGGCGAGTCGTGTGAGATGGCGTAGAAAGATATGTCGTGCATTCCTATACATGAGTGTTTATGGTTGCGGTTGTATCTGTAGTGTATGAGCTGTTCCGTCCATGTTCTGACTGTATTCCGTGGCGGTGACCCAGTAGAACTGTGCCGTCTCGTGCGACTCGGTTCCTGGCAACTCGCTGTTCCATGGCAACCGGTTAACAGAAACCTCTGGGGTGTTGCCGTCAGAGAATGAAGTGGCACGCTCAATGAGCATGACGTTGACGAAGCGGTTGGGCGGGTTCGAGAGGTTCAGGTTCTCCTTGGGCACCACGTAGAAATTGGTCTCCACGCCCTTGCCGGCAGGTATCTCCAGTTCGTCAAGAACACTGCTGTAGGTACCTTCCTCCTTGTTGACGAGCACGAAGCCAAACTCAGTGTTGTCGGTCTGCAGCTGTAGCATCTGCATGGAAGTAGTCCTCAGCACCATCCAAGGGGAATACGTGGGACGGCTGCCATCGAAGCCGTAGGCGATGGCGCAGTAGTTGTTGGCCCAGTTGCCGTAGTCCGGTGTGCCGTCGTTATTCTCGTCGGGTGAGTACATCAAATACTTGAAATGCTGTTCGTTGCCATACATGTTGTAGGTGTTGTCAATGCTGAGTTGTACGGTGGTTTTCGACATGAATGTCAGTTCTCCGCCCCACTGCCACGGCATCACCTGTGGCACCACGTAGAGGCCACCGCCGAGGAAGTAGGCGTAGACGTTCCATGTGTGGTTGCGCACGAAGTTGGTATCGTCGTTGGTGGCATCCATTTCAAATGTCTTCGATTTTTCTTCTCCTGTAGCAGAATACTTGTAGTAGATGGTGCCACTAATCTTCTTGTCGCTTTCGCGCAGATAAGTAAGTCCATACTCAGTAGCCTCGGGATTGCCTGTTGTAGGAGTAATTTTTCCGTTGATAAAGTCCTCGTATGCCTGAGCTGACTTGGTGCTATTTGCTGGGCTGTCGCTACGCAGCAGTTCTGGGTCGGCAGTTGTGGCTATCTGGTTGTCATTGAGAATGGGCGCACTTGCGTTGCTATAGATAATTTTATCTGTGACATAAGTCGGTGAGGAACCTAAATTCGAGAGGTTCATGTTGTTGAGGTTGCTCTCGTTGGGAAACACGAACTGTGAGGTGGGGATAAGATCTTGGTTAATTTCAATCTTCGTGATTTGCACGCCGTCGGTGCCGGCAGCACGCGAGAAGATGAAGCGAAGCTTTGAGATGGCTCGTCGCAGCTCAATGTTGACGCGCTTGGTGCTAACAAGCAGGTCGCTGATGTCGATGCCATTGCCGTCGGTGCCCTTGTAGACCTGGCTGATGGGCAGGCCTTGCGAGGTAGGCACGGCATGGGTGAGGGTCGTGGTGCCGAAGTGGTCGTTGCCGAAGGAGGTGGCTTTCAGCGTAGCGCGGGTGATGCTGGCGGGCACCTTGTTGTTGCCCGTGAGGCCGATGCTCTTTGGGTTGGCCAGGATGTAGAGGTCGAGCTTGTGCTTGGCGACGACGTGCTCCTTGCTGATGTACATCCTCATTTCGAGCTCGGACTTATTGATGTTCTCAGCCTCGGCGTAGGCAATGGCCTGCTCGTTGTCGCCGCCGTTGTGGGTGAAGGCCCACACCTGTATGTCGTAGATGATAGATTCTGGCTGGTCAGTGCGCCCGTTTACGTCACCCGTGAGGGCGCGGGTGGCGGCGTAGGGCTGGTTGGTGTAGATGTTGAGCGTCAGAGACACAGTTTCATCATCGCGCAGCGAATCCTGGTCACTGTAGTCGTCGGTGGTCACGCAGGCCGACAACAGCAGTGCTAAGAGCATGGCTGCAAGGGTGAGCGGTGTGTGTCTATGTCGTATGTTCCACATATGCAGATACTTGATTTTTGTTCCTGATTGATGGCGTTTCAGCTTAGAGGCTGGGGTTATAGATTCCGCCCTGATGCCAGTCGAGGGTGACGCTGACGCCGACCTCCTGGAGGCTGGGCACGATGGTGCCGTCGGGCAGGATGACGCCTTTGATGATGCGTAGCTGGTCGGCTTTCAGTGGTGTGGGTATGAAGAGGCGGTTCTCAGTGACGGTACCGTCAGGTCGTGTGACGTAGGCATGGAGCTGCCAGATAGCCTCCGCCTCGGTGGCGGTGGTGTTTGTCCTTGTGGCGGCTGGTGCTGTGTCAACCGAGGGGAAGGCCCTGCCGCAGAGCGTGATGAATGGAGAGCCGACCACGTCGACTGGTTGCATGCGCACGGGTCGGGAGGTGGCGTAGCTGTAGGTGCTGTCGTTGATGGCGAAGCTGCTGGCCAACCCCGTGAGACAGGCCCTGATGGCAGGGAACTGCACTCCTACAGGGTCGAGCACCAGCGCCACAGCACTGTTCTGCTGGTATAGGTCAACGCCGAATGTTTTTTCGGCGGTGCTGTTGTCGATGTCAAGGTTGGAGCGTGCTGTAAAGAGCGCATCGCTGTGGCTGTCGATGGTGTCGGCAGCATAGCCCTGCTGTAGCAGGTAGGTTGTTGGCGTGTCGCTGCCTATGATACTGATGACAGGGTCGCTGGCAATGGTGCCCACGGCGAGGTGGCGGTAGCTGTTGTCGCGCAGATAGGTGATGAAGGTGGCCTGCTGTGCGTCCATGATGCTCTGCTCGCTGAGGTAGGGCGTGGCGTCGGCGTAGAATGCCCGGTTCAGCAAGTGTACCTGCTGGGTGAAGAATAGTGTGAGCAGCTTTCGCAGCTGTTGTGCCACGGGTTGCTCGTTGGCATCGCTGAGTTCATTGGCCAGCACGGCATCGAGGTTGGCCAGCTGGCGCACGGTGTAAACCACGGGCACGTCACGTCCGCAGTCGCTCAGGTCGTCGTCGATGCTGTTGCACGAAGCCTGCGCGATTGCGGCGAGAAGCAGGATAGCTGCCCTGCCTGCGATGTTCACAGTTTCTGTTTGCCAGATGTTCATTGTCTTCAGTTTTCTGGTTGCGCTTGCGCGTACATTGGGAATATAAGAAAGAGGGGGCGACCCTTCGAGGTTATTGGCGCCAGAAGGGCGCCCCCATGTTTTAGGTGGAGAATAGCTCTCCGTCATTATAGATTACAGTTCGATGTTGAAGGTTAGACCAGCCTGCCACTTCAGGTTAACAGCCAATCCGAGTTCCAGCTGAGGAGCACGGAGGTCGGGAATCGTATTGTAGGCATTGCCGAGTCCCTTGTCGTGGGCTGTACCGTCGTTTTTCTGGATGGTGAAATCAACCTTTGTAATGTAATCCTGAAGGAATACTTTGTCGAGAGTTCCGGCTACATAGCCAGTACCTTGGCTGGGCGTAAGCTGTCCAACGAGATAGAACTTGCAACCTGCAGGAATGATACCGTCAGCGCCAACGAAATCAGCACCAGTGTTGTTTGTCAACTCTATGGCAACATTGACTGCTACGTCTTTTGCTGTCTCCAGGGCAAGTGTGTAGTTGGTGCTGGAAGCAGTGGTTGTTGCATTGATGCCTGTAAGAGCATTGTCATAAATGGTGTATTCATCGCCAGTAGGATTGGTGAATTCAAAGTCAACAGCCTTCTGGCCGCCAATGAGAATAGCAGAAACAGGGAAACCACTTGCATTAAGCGTGATTTCGGTGCCTTCACGGTCATAGAGCTTGTCTGATGCTGCTTTAACTGTCATATCCAGGCGTCCAACAGCGTATTGAATCATGTCATTGATGGCAACAGAACGAGTGGTAGAGGTGACAGACGTACCATCTGTGTAGTTACCAAGAATTCTCTCCCATGAGTTTGTAGTGACATACTTATCCTTCTGCGATGCATTCGACACTTTTACCGCACTATTAGCCCGGTAGTAAAGACCTGCGGGGTAGACATATCGAGCAAGAGCAGCAACATTCAGTCCCGTGTTGTTGGATGCAGTAGTTATCACAGGTGTAGCGGTGTTTTCGGTCTTCCACTCAATAGCGGCAGCACCATCAGGTAAGTTGATGTTTGCAGGGTAGCCGTTGATGGCTTCCTTGAATGTAAGTGTACCATCAGTGGCTGCTGTTGCGTAGTCGCTGTTCGTGATAGCATTGGCAATAGCCTTCGACACGTCGTCAGTATTCTTGTAGATAGCAGTATACAAATCCTGGATAGCAGCCTGGACTGTTGCCGAAGATCCTGCCTTAAGCTTAATAAAGTTGATGTGGAGGTTCTTCAGGCCCTCGTTCGTAGCGTTAGCCCAGCCTGTAGCTTTTGCTATGTTAGTAACATACGTACAGATGGCATTTGCCTTCGTGTCGGCAGAAGTACTTGTGTAAATCTGCTTCGGAGAGAATGTGAAACTTGAGGGTTCTCCTGTAAATACAGGGGTGTTCAGAACGCCATTAGTAAACAGGTCAGTAGCAGTCGTGCTTGTTGCTTCAGGGGTTCCGGTAGCCTTAGCATAGAAGAGAAATCCTGAAGTTCCCAGGGGAATGCTGACATCCTCGTAAACTTTTG
>ODAI014625035.1_pt1 | contig 12056 bp, 9 predicted proteins | sample 1539321 | NCBI WGS metagenome assembly ODAI01 (sample SAMN02144231, study PRJEB22623) | gut metagenome | biome: sheep rumen | host: Ovis aries | place: New Zealand
ATCAGGTAAAGATTCACCATCACTAGTTACAGTAATAGTAGCACTAGTCTCTTCATGAGCAACTACAGGACTTTCAGGAACGATTTCAACAACAGTATCTAACTTAGCTACTTCAAACGTATCTGGTTGTGAAGGTTCTGATTCAGCATAAGCATTTTCCTCATCAGCTAATACTTTAGCAGTAACTGTTACATTTTTACCTACTTGAGTATCAGTGTAAGGGTATGTTACTTTACCATCTTCACCTGTAGTTACTGTTACAGTTGTAATTATAGGTTCTTCACCTGAATCGTCAACAAATGTTAATTCTACAGTTGCACCACTTACTGGGTTTCCTTCATCATCAGTAACAACTACTTCAATAGGTGTTGTGCCAACAATAATTGTATCATCTACTGGAGTAATTTCAACATTGGTTCCCATGTTATTTACAAGAATCTCTTTATCCTTATTATCTCCATTATAAACTTCACTACCTTCATACTCTACACTTATTGTGATTGGTTGATTGTTTTCTGGCATGAAGTCTATTGTTACTTGACCATCAGGACCAATAGTTCCAGTAATTGTAGCTATTACATCATCGCCCTGAGTTACGGTAATTGTAACTTCTTCACCCTCAGGTATAATACCTTCTTCAGTTGTGAGTGTAATATTAGCACTTGTTGGTTTATGTGCAGTTACATCTGTTTCAGGTACAATTGTGATATTTGTGTCAAGTTTATCTACTGTAAATTCATCTGTTGCAGGTTCTTCTTGATTATATCCATCATCAGTTACTGTAGCAGTTACACTTACGGTTTTTCCTACTTCAGTATCATTGTAAGGATAGGTTATTTTACCGTCCTCATCAGTAGTTAAAACTACTTCGATAGGTTCATCAAGACCATCATCAATTGTTAATGTTACATTTACACCAACAATAGGATTACCATCTTCATCTGTTACAACTACTTCAATAGGTGTTGTACCATTGATAGAAGTATTTTCTATTGGTGTTATTTCAACAGTGACATCCATTGGTTCTACTTCAACAGGTTCTTCTTTACTTGCAGGACCATATGCATCATTTTCTGGATGATCTACAGTAATTGTAATGTCGGAATCTGTTTCAGGAGTAAAGTCAACAGTTATCTGACCATTCTCATCTGTTTTTGCAGTTACATTAGCTAGTACATTTCCTTCAGCATCTTTAATGATTACTGTTACTTCTTCATCTTTGATGTTTTTAGTAACTTCTTCATCATCAACGATAGTAGTATTTGTTAATGTAATAGTTGCAGTTGTAGTTTCATGAGCAGTTATTGGACTTTCTGGATCTACAGTTACATCTATTTCAATTCCAATTTTTTCTACTTCAAATGTTGTTGAATCTGTATTTGATTGTTTGTAACCATTGTCTTCATCTTCTTTGAAGTAACCTGATATTGTTACATTTTTACCTTCTTGTGTATTGGTATAGTTGTATACTGCTTCACCATCAATTACATCTACTTCTACAAATTGACCATCTACAATTAATAGTACTGTTCCATTTACTGGTTGATCTAATTCATCGGTTACTGTAATTTTTACTTTTGCAGTTTCATTGATATCTACATTTTCAGATGTGATATCTAATGTTGTTTTCATTGCTTTTATGTTGGTGATTGTTTCACTTTCACTATTTGCATTGTAAACATTGTTTTCTGCATAGTTTACAGTTATTTCAATATCTTCTGTTGAAATTGGTGTGAAGTCTACTTTAACTTGACCATTTTCATCAGTAGCTAATGTTGTTGAATTAAGTGTTGTACCATCTTGTGTTACAGTTACTTGTACTGGTTCACCTGCAGCTAAGTGTGTGGTGCTGTTTGATAGTGTGATTGTTGTGCTTGTTGGTTTGTGTGCTTTAACGCCGGATTCTGTTTGAATGTCTATTGTTGTGTTTAATCTATCTACTGTAAATGTGGTTGGTTGACTTTCTGATTCTTTATAACCATTTGTTTGATTTTCTATATATTTAGCTGATACAGTTACTACTTCATATCCTGTGGTTGGTGCATATGCATCTGTAGGTCCACATTCATATGTTGCTATACCATTTTCATCTGTTTCAATAGTTTGAGCTACTTCCTGACCATTAATTGTTAATTGGACTTGTCCTTTTACAGGATTTCCTTCCTCATCAGTTACAACTACAGAGATTATGCTTGTACCATTTATTGTGGTATTTGTTGCAGTTATTGTTGTGGTTGTAGCAATTGATAGGATAGGTGCTACTGGAAGTACAGCCTCTGATCTATTGTAAACATCGTTTTCTGGATGATCAGCAGTTATTGTAATTTCACCACAAGTTACTGGAGTAAACTTAACTTCTACTTGACCATTTGAATTTGTTTGTGCTTCAATGACAGTAGCTAGTATATTATCATATTCATCTTTAATGACTACGTTTAATACTTCACCACTTACTGGTTGTCCATCATGGGTTAATGTTACAGTTGCAGTTGCTTCTTTGTGTGCTGTTACATCACTGCTATTTGTTATAGCAATATCGGTACCTAATTTTAGAACTTCAAATTCAGTTGATTCTGTATTTGACTTTAAGTATCCTTTAGTTGGATTTTCTTCAAAGTAACCAGATATTGTGACGTTTTTACCAATTTGTGTATTAGTGTATTGGTATACTCCTACACCATTAGTTATTGGCACTTCTACAAAGTTACCATCTACACTTAACATTACTGTACCATTGAGTGGGTTTCCTTCATTGTCTGTTACTTGTAAGTTTATATCATTTGTTCCATTTATTGAAACATCACTAGATGTGATTGTTAATTTTGTTGGAACAGGTCTGATTTTTACTTCAATTTCTGTTGAATTTTCAGCTTTGATATGGGATTCATTTCCTTCAAATACTGCAGTTATATTGTAATCTTGTGTTGAATTGATTTTTATTGAATCAGTTGTGAATTGACCATTTTCATCTACATGAACTGTTATTGGTTCATTTCCTGTTCCAATATTAATAATTATATCAGTTGGACCAACAGGTGTTGTTCCATCATTTTCGGTTAATGTACCGCTAATTACAATATCATCACCAACATACACTTCAGTTTTATCAACATTAAGTGTTAGGTTAGTTTTTATAATTATATGTACCTGAGCATCGTCTGTATCATCATTATAATGATCAGTTAATCCCTCATAACTTACATGAATACCTTTAATACCTGCACTTTGAATGGTACTACTATCTACTGTTATAGAATAACTACCATCATCATTTGTAGTTGTTGTATAAGGACCATTGTTGTCATCATCAACAGTGATTGTTACTGTTGCACCAGCTATAGGCACTTGAGTAATCTCTGCAGGATCTGCCTTAAGATTAGGCTTACCATTTATACCATGTAAAATACCTTCATATTTACCTTCCATAGCATAAAGATTACCTTCAACAACAAAAGTATCCCCTTTAGTTACATTGTATTCAACATTATTGACTGTGACATTAGTACTTAGTACTTTAAATACTTTAAATGTAACTTCTGAATCAAGGAAATCATCATCTTTTGATATGAATTTAAATGTCATATTGTTATCATATTTTTCTAATTCTGTCACAGGAATCATAATCAGTGAACTAGACTCTAAAACATTTAAAGGATATTCTGTGAAAAATACACCATTTAAGAAAACCTGAATTGTTCCATCAATATATTTATCATCTCCACTGGTCAAATAAACATTACGAATATTAAATGAAATCGCTGTTTCATTATCAGTACCGTTTAATGTTACATTGACTTCTGGATGATATCTTATACTGGTATCTATTAGTCTATCTGAACCTCCTTGAGGTATGAGAGTTATATTGTATGAGAGAGTATTGTTTATATAGGTATTTCCAGTTGCACTAGCAAATTGATTGTAAAATAGTGCATCATTGTCTTCACCATAATAAAGATTAGTGTTATTTACAAAGTTGTTATTGTTAACAGTTGTAGTAGTTAGACCATATTCTTCCATTGGTGCCATTACCAAGTAATTGTCCTCTCCATTAACATGGTTGTTAGTGAAGTTGTTATTATCCATGTTTAACTCACCAAAGAAGTTATATGCAATTGCACTTCCTCTACTGTTACAGTCAGATAGGTTATTGTTATTGAAATTTACTGTTCCTTCAACTAGATAAATACCTGCACCGTTTCCTTGAGGAGGTTCAAATGTAGCATTTACATTTGAGAAGTTGGAATTTGTAATAGTTGTTTCACCATAATTATAGTTTACTAATACTCCACCATTATATGAGGAATATACATCAAATGCTGTAACATTATCTGCTTCTAATGTTCCACCATTATTACTGAAAACTCCACCCCATGCAGAGGTTAAATTATCTAATTGGGAATTTTTAATAGTCAAATCACCTTCATTATAAATTGTTCCACCATACTGTTCTTCATCATAATCAATATCATTATCATATACTATTGTACTGTTATGAACATTTAATCCTTCAATATCTGCAGTTCCATGGTTTGCTATTACACCACCATATCTTCTTGAAGATACATCTGTAACATTTGTATTCTTAATATTCATTTGTCCAGCATAGTTTATGATAGCTCCACCTTCAACGGTAGAAGTTGCATTGTTAATGTTTACGTTTTCAATGTTGAATATTCCACCATCATTTAGGAATACTGCCCCATTTTGCCCAGTTAAATCCGTAAAATTACTGTTTTTAACTGTTACCTGTGGAGTAAATGTACCATCTTTTAGGACAGATATTGCTCCACCATAATGGTTTCCTTCAGTTAGCATATTTGTAGCATTGGTTGAAGTAATGTTTCTAAATGTACTATTTTCTATAGTGGCTATAGATTGTTCATAGTTTGCTATTGCACCACCGTACCAATTTGCTTCAATATCTTCAAATGTACAGTTAATTACATGCAAAGTACCTCTGTTATCTATTGCTCCCCCTCTGTCAGCAGTTTTTTGCCAAGATTGAGAACCACGTGGGATTCCACTAGCGTTTCCATCACGGAATACAATATTCTGAACGGTAACTTCATTTCCAACAGATATACTCAACATGTTTGTAGTCCAGTTTTTACCAGACCATACAATTGTTTTACCAGGTTCTCCCATTATTGTAAAGTGTAAATTATTATTTGGTTCAATATATACTGCATAATCTTCAGATTCATAAACTGTTTCTGCTTTACCATCATCAGCCATCATATATATGACATTACGTGTAGCAGTAACTTTACCAATAGCTGAATATATATCAGTAGGATTCTGGATAGTACCTTGAGCATTACCTCTTTCATTTGATTTTGGTCCACCAGCAGGTGGATTATTTATCGTACCGACATTATGTGGTCTTACATAGATATAGTTAGGATTACTATTACCACTAGGTGTCTGCTTAATATTCTTACTATGTGTTGTATCTGTGTCTATTGTTTTTGTCTGTTTATTTATTGTCTTATCATAGTTTTCATTCTTTTCATTCGTCTTCATATTACTTACGGTTTCTTCGACATCATGTGTCGCTTGGACAGATGACGTGTCTGAAACGACCTTTGGTTCAATACTTGTCTGATTTCCATCATCTACGCTTACAGCACTTAGTGCCGTAATTCCTAGGAGTAGAATAACGGTTATCATGAGAAATATTAAACACGATTTCACATGAAATTTCAAGGTTTAGTCCTCCTTGAGTTATAAAGTAATCAATTAGTAATCAATTAATTACATTTATTTATTTTATTAATTTAAGCATATATATGTAACTACATATCAAAAGACATTGATATATTGATTTATTTAAACAATAGATAAGACATTTAAAAGCTATATAATTTTAAGGTATTTAATATTTTTCTTTAATTGATATTCGTTGTTTATTCATTTAAATAATCAAATAAAATATTATTAATTTAGACATACTAAAAAATAAGATTTTTTTTATACAATGTAAAAAAAGTTTCTGAAAAAATTCTTCAAAAAAAAGATATTTGAATATTATCTTTAAACGCTTTATAATAAGATGAGATATTTAAATTATTTTTTGTTTAATGATATATAATGTTCATTTCTTTTGTGATTAAAATTATTTTATAACCAGGGATGATGAATTATAACATTAATCACCATCTTAATGATAATCATAAATATTTTCAATTATTAATACAATTTCATACATATTTACTTAAAATATAACAATAATTATATATTAAATATTATTATATTCAAGAATAATTATCAATATGAATTTCATTCAGGATAAACCATGATTAATGATTAAATGATATGACATGAAATAACATCAGATGTAATTGATTGAAAAGAAGTTTATATTAAAAAGTAAAAAAAATATAAAAATATTTTTTTGGGGGGTCAGTTGATTAATGTATTTTTAGATTCGTGTTTCGATATTATATATTTTATTATATGTTATATTTATTCATTTTTCCATTGTGTGTATCCACAACGACCACATGAATATCTGTCACCATGGTCAGCCATAAAGATACCATGTGAACATCTTACACATTCAGGGTTTTTTCTTACGATTTTACCATCTTTAACTTCGTATAATTCGTATTTTTTTGACATTTACATATCTCCCCTTATTTATTCTTCTGAAGCTGCTTCTTCTGCTTCTTCTTCGGAAGCTACTTCTTCTTCAGGTTCTTCATTTTTAGCTTTAACGGATTCGGTTTCGATTTCGTTTAATTTTTCTACAGAGTCATATATTTTTGCTAAACCTACTGCTTTAGCTTCTCCGTAACTAGGCTTCATGCTGTCCACCACTAGGAGATCTTTAGATGAGTCTTCGAGTGCTATGAGTTTGTGTTTTACATCTAAGATTTTTGGTGTTCCTTCAGCCTGATAGTCACATTCGAATTTAATTTCTGTCCTATTCAATAATGGGTTTTCTTTCTTTTCTAATATTGTTATTTCCATATTATCGTTATTCCTTAATTAATTGATTATAATAATTTAAAGCCTTATCATAGGCTTGTGTTGAATTCACCAACACGACACCTTCTTTAGGTTGTCCGTATAATATATATGTATTTTCCGGTGAATTTAGTATTGCCGGCAGTACAGCCAAATCCTCTTCTCCATCAACGACTATTATTATCGGATTGTCTTTTGTTGATGTTTTGATTGAGCTTTCGATTAATTCTATTAGTTCATCTGTTAGTACGCCGGGTGGATTTTCAACATATAAAATGTTGTCTGTATGATCCAAGTTATGTTGTACAGGTCTGCGTTCGATTAAATTATCAACAATACATATTTGAGGAGTTAATCCTAATTCTACCAATGTTCTTGTTGTCACGTCCCCTATGCCAATTACTAGCTTTTCATCAGATAACTGTTCTCGTATTTCATCCTGAATCAAATCAAGGGATTCATACAAGTTACCTAATGGTTTTTTAAATTCTTTTCTTAAAGTTTTAGGTAATTTCAGCACGAATATCGCCTTTTAATTTACTCTTCTTTAACTCTTAAGGCATATCTTCCGGGTACTCTGATATTTAATTCCTTAGCTAAGTCTGAATTATCAGGATCTAGGATAACTATTAATCCATTCCAATTGCTTGATGTTTTATATCCGCATAAGGGACATTCATCATTAAATGATATTATACTACATCTTGGACATGCTTTTTCTGCCATCACATAATCTCCTATAAAACTTGTTCATACTTTTAATTATTTTTATTTTTTTCTTCATCAATCCATTCGAAACGACCTAATCCAGGTTGTCTCATGGTTAAACCGATTTTACATTCCTTAGTTGATTTTCCCTTCATACTTACTGCAACTATTCTTGCACGTACGAAGTCGGTTTGATCTAAGGACTTGGTTGATTCCTTAGCAACTAATGCTCCACGTTTTTCATCATATGATATGAAGTCATCGGTTATTTGAGATACGTGAACTAATCCATCTATTGGTCCTATTCTTACGAATGAACCGAATTCGATTATTTCAATTACTTCTCCATCAACTATTTCATGCAGTACAGGTTTAAAGAATAATGCTTTAAATTTTACATGATAAAATGCTGATCCATCACCTATGACCACTTGTCCAACGTTATGTTCAAGTATGTCTGTGACCATTATCAATATACCTAATTGCTTATCTATTTTACCAACGTATTTCCTGTTTAATATTTCGGCTGCTGTTTCATCAAATGGATTATCAAAGCTACTCGGTGGTATTCTAACAGTATCTTCAATTGTTGTTATTTCATACACTTTTATGCCCCACAAGATTATTCGTATTTTTCTTTATAGAGTTCCATTGCATGAAGTACTGCTTCTTTTGCAGCTTCATTATCTTCCCAACCATTGATTTCGACTGTTTTGTTTTCAAGTGCTTTGTATTGGCTAAAGAAATGTTCAATTTCCTTAAGATAATGTTCAGGTAATTGTGATATATCAGTTATATCTGCAAATCTTGGATCTTCTACAGGTACTGCTAATAATTTATCATCACTATCTCCTTGATCAATCATTCTCATGATACCGATTGGCCTAGCATCAATGATGCATCCAGGGAAAGTTGCTTGGTCCATAATTACGAGTACATCGAATGGATCTCCATCTTCCCATAATGATTTTGGCATGAATCCGTATTCTGCTGGGTAATGGAACGGTGAGAATAATACTCTATCGAGTGCGAAAGCTTCTTTATCTTTATCGTATTCGTATTTGTTACGGGAACCGGTTGGTATTTCTACTACAACTGTTATTTCATTAGGTACATCTGATCCTGCTTCTATATCTTTCCAAAGGTTCATTATTTTTCCTCCAGTATATTAATGTTTTTGATTACTTGTTATGTTTAATATAACCATCAACTTCTAAATACCTGTGTTGTCTTAGATAAACTACTGTGATTCCAAGGTCTCTTGCCTTTTTTCTAAGAATCCTGTCATTTGTACATAGCACATCATCAACGCTACAGTACTTAAGCAACAGGTTATCTACATGTTCTGTCTTGTCGATTTGAACTACTTCAAAAGGCTTTCTTTTGGCTATCTGCATTGCGATGCTTGCGGCCAACTTGTTTTTTCCCTTGCTTTTGTTTTTGAGTTTATCCAATTCATCGATTACAAGTGATGGAACTACTAATTTATAATATGATGGTAACAGACTCGTTAGCTGTGTGACTACATCCACATCTAATTGAATCATCATCATCAAAAATTTGTATCAACAACCGCTTTATGCTTTGATGATACCATAACCTATTAGCCTCCATCTAGCTCCAACACGACGGCTTAATGCAACACGTTGTCCTTCTTCTGCACATACTGGTAATTTCAGCTGTACGTCCACTTCATTGTTTCTAGCACTTGTTACAAGTCCTATTGTAGTGGATGTTCCCACGTTTATCATCAAGTTTTCAGAAGAATGTATAGGTTCTACATCTGTTTCATTTTTAGTACCAACAACTCTGTCAAGTAGGTTTGTTTCCATTGTGAACTCTTGTATTGTTGGTGGTAATGTACCAGGTTTTCCTGCTATTGAACCGGATAATGAATCTGCCTTTGTAAGGGCTGGGTCAAGCTGTAATGCTATTCCAATTAATCCTCCAGGTCCTACGTCGTCAACGAATTCATCAGCAGCCTCAAGACCTGTGATGGTTGAGACAAGACTTACCCATTCGGATTTACCTTTACGTTTGACTTGTATTCCAGGTTTTATTTCAATTTCATCGCCGAGTTTGAATTTACCCTGTACCAGTGAACCTCCGATGATTCCACCTTTGATTTTCTTTGGATGTGTACCAGGTTTGTTTATATCAAATGATCTTGCTACGAATAATTTAGGATTTTTACGTACTGATCTTCTAGGTGTCTTTATGAATTTCTGTATTGTTTTGATTAATACATCGATATTTGCACCTTGCTGAGCTGATATAGGTATTATTGGTACTCCTTCTGCACAGGTTCCCTTTACGAACTCCTTGATTTCATGATAGTTTTCTATAGCTTTTTCCTTTGGTACTGTATCAATTTTGTTCTGAACTACAATTACATTCTGAACACCGATTACGTCCAATGCCATAAGGTGTTCCTTTGTTTGTGGTTGAGGACATGGTTCATTAGCTCCTATAACTAATATTGCACCGTCCATTATGGCAGCTCCTGAGAGCATTGTTGCCATCAATGTTTCGTGTCCTGGTGAATCAACAAATGATACTTTACGAAGTACGTCTGTTTTAGAACCGCAGTGTTCACAAGTTTCTGCTGTAGTGTAACATTGAGGTGATGGACATTCATTACATCTTCTAAAGGTTATATCAGCATATCCTAATCTGATTGAAATACCTCTTTTAGCTTCTTCACTATGAGTGTCAGTCCATATTCCTGATAAAGCCTTAGTGAGTGTGGTTTTACCATGATCAACGTGACCTACTAATCCAATATTCACTTCGGATTGTACTTTCATAAGTTACACCCCCATATAGATTGTTAACCAAGTTAAGAATCTATTCTTCTTGTACTTCTTCAGCTGGTTCTGCGAAAATTTCAGCTAGTGTTTGTTCTCCTCTTTCTGAAACTTTTACATTAATTTGTGAGATATCATCTGCAATTGTGTTTCCACGTACAGTTTTTCTTCTTCTTAAACCTTTTCTGGTTGGTTTGAATCCAATTCCACCACTTACTAGACTTTTAAATCTGCGTGCTCCGTCTACGTCAGGTTTCATTGGGAATCCGTTTTTGTCACTTCCACCGGTGATTCTTAATTTGTAACCTTTGAGTCCTAAAACTCCACCGTTAAATTCGTCACCAATTTTAAGTCCGTTAACGATTTTTGCATCTTTATCATCTAATTCTAATTGGTATGTTACATCTGCATCTGATACTACTACTTTGTATACCATTATATGCCTCCGTTATTTATTTTAATTTCTTTTATTGGTAGTTTATTCTACCATGCCTATATAGCATTTAATAAAATTCAACCTCGTCATCATCCAACGTGTCAAGTTGGCTCCAGTCAGTATTGACTACGCCCCACATTGAATCTTCACTTTTTTGTTTGATTTCCTGCAGTTCTTCCATTGTAAGTATTTCGTCCTCGAGGAATTTGTTGCTGAACTCATTCTGTAGTGTAAGGAAGTTGCTTTCATCCATGTCCACGTACAGCACGTCGCCTTCTTCGAAATCCTTCTCGAAGACTGCTGATCCTATGGCCATTGCAACCTTTGATCCACGGGATGATTTAGGTAATGTTTCCCCTTTATCTTCCATACTTTCAACTGTTCCAACTACATTACCGTCCTTGTTTATCAAAGTAACTCCTTTTTCTATTATTCCACTCATTACTTCGATTCCAGCGATTGCAGGTTTACTTTTTCTAAATACTAATTTAGGTATTATTCTAATTTTTGCAGGACGTGTGATAGAATCCAGTCTTGCTTTCTTCTTACGTTCTTGAGAGGTTAATAACCATTCCTGGTAATCCTCTGTAATCTGATAGATAACCCTATCCTGGAATATCTTTATATCCTGTCCTTGAAGTTCTTCCTGTGCTGATGGTAGAAGATTTACGTTGAATGCTATGATTACACCGTACTTTTCATCTTCCTCATTCATAATCGAAGCGTTTATTATGTCACGACGTGACACGTCTCCAATTTCTGCTGATTTGATTGGTATATCCATCCCATCAAATATGTTTACAAGAGCTTCAAGTGAACCCAGGGTATCTGCCTTTACGATGATTCCGACATCGTTTGTCTGTATACGAATATTGTCTACTTCAGATAGCAATTCCTCATGGATATTTGCATCATTATCATTTGCCACCTTAAGCGGAGAACCTGATACTACATCGTCAACATGCGGCGCTACAATCTTAACCCCCGCTGCTGCAACGATATACTGAGCATCCTCGAACATTGTTTTTGATTCTCGGATTTCCTCCAACGGTTTTGGCTTAAGAAGTGATCGTATCTTGGTTGAGATAACCTTATTATCCTTTGTAAGTAGCATTATACGATCGTCCTTGTTTAAT
>ODAI014404932.1_pt1 | contig 12055 bp, 11 predicted proteins | sample 1539321 | NCBI WGS metagenome assembly ODAI01 (sample SAMN02144231, study PRJEB22623) | gut metagenome | biome: sheep rumen | host: Ovis aries | place: New Zealand
CTTGTTCTGACATCTCATCAGGCATTCTTCACACGTGAGGCTCTTCAGGCAATCGCTGCCGTTACTCTTGAGAACGCGCGCAACTTCAACGAAGGCAATCCGCTTGGCTTCGGCGAGTGCAAAGCCTGATAAAAATCCAGTTCGAAATATAAAATTTATATGATATAATCGGGATCGCTGCCGGGAGGCAGCGATCTTTTTCTTGAAAGTATCATTTCATAATGATAAGCTATTAGACGTGGGTGAAAGCGTAACGTCTGAAAGGATGGATGATATGATACAGAACAGAATCGATATATGGAATCAGGGTGAATATAATTATCCCGCAGCGTTCGGATTTATTCCGAATCTTATGAGCTATCTTCATGATGAGGATGAGACCGTAAGACCGGGACTTATGATCATCCCGGGGGGAGGTTATGAATTCGTCTCGGCCCGTGAAGGTGAGCTTGTGGCGCTGGATTTTTATGACAGGGGCTATAACTGTTTTGTCCTGACATACACGGTCAATATTCTTGATACGGTACCGCTCCGCATGCAGGCACTGGAGGATGCGGCCAGAGCCATGCGCCTGATTCGCAAAATCTCACCGGCATTTTATACGGATCCGAACAGGATCGCTGTTCTCGGCTTTTCGGCCGGCGGACACCTGGCAGCCAGTCTCTGCGTTCATTACGGGGATACGATCGAGATCGATTCGAGGCTTTCGGACATCAGTCCCCGCCCGGATGCGGCAATTTTAAGTTACCCGGTCATCACAAGCGGAGAGCTGTCCCATGCGGGAACGATCCGGGCGCTTCTGGGATTTGCGAGTGTCGATGATACATTTAAGCCGGAAACGGAGATTCCGGGAGGGGAAAAATGGCTCTCGAACAATGTTATCCCCGGCTGTTCGACGAGAGAAGAGCAGCTTAACTATGTTTCACTCGATAAGCATGTAACGCCGGATGCTCCGCCGACATTCTTATGGCACACAATGGAGGATCAGTCCGTACCGGTCGAAAACTCTCTTCTTTATATGAACGCCCTCAGACGGAACGGAGTTCCCCGCGCGTTACACATTTTCTCGAACGGCCGTCACGGCCTCTCTCTGGCCAACAGAGAATGGGCGGAGTACCGCCAGAACGGCAGCTTTACATATGAGCAGGTGAACCGGTTTACACGTATGGCGCTCGAGGGCAGGATAGAGCTTTCGAACGAGACGAAGAAGGACCTTGTGACGAACAGCCATTTCGGGACCGGCGTTCTCACGAGAGACGATCAGCCGGTACCGGAAGTGACGATCTGGCCGCAGCTGGCCGATATGTTCATAAGGCACACATTCGGGATGGAAGAAACTTTGTGATCGATACAGACGGCAAAAAATGCTGTCGGAAGCTAAGGAGCGCGGGGGAGTGATCCCCCGCTTGAATATTGTTTGAACATTCTATCTGAAAGAGACAGAACGGCAATGCAGAGCGGATCTGATTCCGCCCGTTTTCCGTCAGTGGGATAGATAAGGGAGTAAAAATGGACAGAATTGCGGAACGACTTAAGACACTCAGACAGACCATGCAGCGGAATAATATCGATTATTTCCTGATTGGTTCTTCGGATTATCACGCTTCGGAATATGTGGGCGATTTTTTTAAGGTATCCGAGTATTTTTCGGGCTGTACAAGTGACAATGTGAAGCTTGTGATCGGATATGACAGCGCAAGGCTGTGGACAGACGGCCGCTACTTTATTTCGGCTGCCGCCGAACTGTCGGGCACGGAGATCGAACTGATGAAATCCGGTGAGAAAGACGTTCCGTCTGTCTCCGATTATCTTACACAGGTGCTGGAAGACGGGAAGACGCTTGCCTTTGACGGACTTACAATCAATGCGACGACCGGTGAAAGCTACCGCAGGATTGCGGAAAATAAGGGAGCGCATCTTGTGACCGACCTTGACCCCGCTGAAGGGATATGGAACGACCGGCCCGGGCTTCCGAAGCATAAAATTATGATGCTTGACGATGAGCTGACCGGGGAGACCTGTGAGCATAAGCTGGAGCGTGTCAGGGAAGCCATGCGGAAGAAGCATGCCGACGGGCTCATGCTCGGGAAGCTGGATGATATCTGCTGGCTCTTCAATATCCGCGGCGCAGACATTGCCTGCAATCCGGTAGCGCTGACTTATGCATATATTACGATGGATTCTGTCCACCTTTTTATACAGAAAGAAGAACGCACGGAAGAATTTGACAAATGGGCGTATGCTCTCGGCATCGATCTCAGACCGTATGACAGCGTGACGGATTTCCTGAAAACCCATGAATACGAAGGGACCTGCATGTTTGATCCGGGTGCCGTATCCTACTCGATCGCTGAGATCTTAGAGGAGAGGACGGCTTGTGTCCGGACTCCCAATCCGACGGAGATGATGAAAGCGTGCAAAAATCCGGTTGAGATCGAGCATCTGAAAAGGTTCTATCTTCTCGATTCGGTGGAACTGTGCCGCTTTATCTTCTGGTTCAAGAAGAATGTCGGCAAGACGGAAATCACGGAAATCTCGGCCGCGCGGTATCTCGATGATCTGCGCGCCCATATACCGGGGTACCTGGACCTGTCATTTCCGACAATATCCGCCTACGGCGCCAATGCCGCCATGGCCCACTATGCGGCAACGGAGGAGAAGCACGCCGTTGTGGAGCCAAGGGGTTTTCTGCTCGTGGATTCCGGCGGCCAGTATCTCGGAGGAACGACAGACGTCACCCGCACGATAAAAGCGGGAGATCTGACAGATGAGGAGCGGCGTGACTTTACACTTGTCGCGATCTCGAATCTGAGCCTTCTGACCGCAAAGTTCCGCTACGGTGCGACAGGCCGCGTTCTTGACTCTTACGCGAGGGCTCCGCTCTGGGAGCACGGCATTGACTATAACCACGGTACGGGACACGGAATCGGATACATTCTGAATGTTCATGAAGGCCCGCAGAATATTCGCTGGAGACTCGTGCCGGGCCAGAACGAGGCGGTTTTCGAGCCTGGAATGATTGTATCGGACGAGCCGGGCGTGTATGTTGAAGGGAAATACGGTATCAGAACGGAATCCATCGTCCTGACGGTGGAGGACGAGACGAACGAGTTCGGAAGATTTCTGAGATTTGAGCCGGTCACATTTGCCCCGATCGATCTTGAAGCGATAGATTTTTCATATATGCAGCCGAAGGACATTCGGAGACTGAACGAGTATCATGCTCTTGTGTGGGAGAAGATATCCCCGTTCTTTGAGGGAGAAGAGCTCGAATGGCTGAGGGAGGCGACCCGTAAGGTCGATTGCAGACTTAGATGAAGAAAGAATTTATGAATTTCAAATTCATATGGAGATTTGCCGCCGATCTGCTCCTCTGCACGGGCATGGTTGTTTTTCTGATCTGGAACAGAGAGCTGTTTTTCGGGGAATCAAAGGCGACGGACCAGTACGCCATGCTGATAGAACCTTACCGGCCGGTATTCTATTACAGCATGATGGCTCTGATCCTGATCACTTATCTGATCGGCGTAATAGCAGCCTATCGGATGGTGATGGAGAAAGAGCCGGAAGGGAAAAAACTTCACCGGAGCATTCAGGCGGTCGGCGCAGCGGTCTTTATTGCCGCAAATGCGTGTGTCAGCTACGGCATCATAGAACTCATAAACAATCCGTGGCTGAAATTCCTGAAATCGGAACATATCTTTCTCGGCATCGGCATTACCCTTGTCATATACCTTGTACTCGTATTTCTGTCTAACTCTCTTACGATCGGTATGGTCATCGGAAATGCGCTCTTTCTTGTGTGGGGAGCCGCCAATTATTTTGTTCTGGAATTTCGATCGACGGCTCTGCAATTTGTGGATTTTATGTCGATCCGCACGGCGCTCAGCGTCGCGGGGGGTTACAAATTGCACCTCTTCTGGCAGTTTGCCGTGGGCATAGTCGTGGCAATCTGCCTGTGCATGCTCTGGATATATATTTCCAATTTTCATATATTCGGGAAAATCCGCGGAAAGCTTGCGGTCCGGGGCGGAGCTCTGGTCCTTGCGATGCTCTTTTATCTTGTAATTTTCAGGACGGATTTTCTGGCAGATACGGGTGTCTGGCTTCGGGACTGGCATCCGCAGTATACCTATAAGCTGTTCGGAATGGAGGTGGGCTTCTTTGCATTTGCCAAAGCGTCCTTCCCCGAAAAGCCGGAGCTATATACCGATGAACTGATCGCCGAGGTGCAGGAGAGGACCATATCGGAGCATGACAGCGACGAACATACCGGAGAGATTCCGGAGAATATTATTGTTGTCATGAACGAAAGCTTTGCGGATCTGTCAATTTATCCGAATCTCGTGACAGATGCGGACCCGATGCCGATTCTGAACAGTATGAAGGAAAATACACAGAGCGGGCATCTCATGGTATCCGTTCTGGGCGGTCTGACCGCGAATACGGAGTATGAGTTCCTGACCGGAAACTCCTGCGCGCTTTCCCCGTCGACGGTCGTGTATAATTCCAATATCAAGACTGACCAGTTCTCCCTTGCGCGTACTCTGGAAGCTCAGGGCTACAGTACGATTGCCATGCATCCGTATAAGGCAAACGGATGGAACCGGCATTTCGTGTATCCGCGCATGGGCTTTGACACATTCCTTTCCATGGAGGACTTTAACGATCCGAAGTATATTCGAATGTTCATAAGTGACCTTGCGGATTACCGCGAGATCATACGCCAGGTCGAGACCAAGGAAGGAGGGGAGAAGCTGTTCCTGTTCAACGTGACCATGCAGAATCATGGCGGCTATAATTATAATTATTTCAATTCCTCCATCCATGTGAAGGGATACGAAGGCGGTTATAAGCATGAATTTGAACAGTATGAAACGCTGATCAACCTCTCGGACGAAGCTCTGTTCTATCTGATCGAGTATTTCGAGATGAGCGATGAAAAAACGCTGATTCTGTTCTTCGGCGATCATCAGCCTGCGATGGATGATGACTTCCTGGAATATGCGTACGGTAAGAAGCTCGATGATCTGACGTTCAATGAACAGCAGATGCAGTATCTGTCAAAATTCATGATATGGGCTAATTACGATATTCCCGAGAAGGAGGATATGATCCTCTCGTCCAACTATCTCTCGAGTTATCTCCTGACGCTGACGGGACTTGAAACGGCTCCCTACAACGATTACCTGAACGACATGAGAGAGAAGATCCCGGCTATGAATGCGTACGGTTATATGGGCCGGGACGGTATCATGTATAAGCACGGCGGTGAGGATTCCGATGCGGAAGTCAATGAAAAGGTAGAAGAGTATAAGTGCCTGATTTATGATGAGCTGACACAGGGAAACAGCCGCAATGAGGAATTTTACGGGATTGCGGCTGAGAAACCCCGGACTTGACATTATGAAATTTAAGTCATATACTCACTTTATCGCCCAAACGCGTTAAATCAATAAAATAGTAAGGAAGAGTAATAGTATGCCCATAACTAATTTACTGGAACAGAACTGTAAGTTATACCCGGAAGATATCGCTCTTGTGGAACTCAACCCGGCCAAAGATGACGACCGCAAGATGACCTGGAGAGAATATGATCTCGTTGAGACAAAAAATGTAGGGCCTTACCGCAGAGAAATCACCTGGAGAGTTTTCAATGAGAAGGCCAACCGCTTCGCCAATCTGCTTATCGAGAGGGGAATCAAAAAGGATGATAAAGTAGGTATTCTCCTTATGAACTGCCTGGAGTGGCTTCCGATTTATTTCGGAACACTTAAGACAGGCGCGCTTGCCGTTCCGCTCAATTTCCGCTACTCGGCGGATGAGATCGAATACTGTGTGAAACTCGCCGAGTGCGATGTTCTTGTGTTCGGCCAGGAGTTCATAGGACGCGTCGAGTCAATTGCTGACCATATTTCCAAGAACAGACTTCTGTTCTTCTACGGCGATTCCTGCCCGTCCTTTGCCGAGGACTATACAAAACTGACCGCCAACTGCTCGTCCAAGGATCCGAGAGTCCTGATTACGGACGAGGACAACGCGGCGATTTATTTCTCCTCCGGAACAACGGGCTTCCCGAAGGCGATTCTGCATAATCACGAGTCTCTGATGCATTCCGCGAAGGTTGAGCAGAAGCATCACGGACAGACCAAAGATGATGTTTTTCTCTGCATTCCGCCGCTGTATCATACCGGAGCCAAGATGCACTGGTTCGGCAGCCTGATTTCGGGAAGCAAGGCGGTCCTTCTGAAAGGCACGAAGCCGAAGGATGTCCTGGAGGCGGTCTCCAGAGAGAGATGCAGTATCGTCTGGCTGCTTGTGCCGTGGGCACAGGATATTCTGGATGCTCTGGACCGGGGAGATCTTAAGCTTGAGGATTATAACCTGAAGCGCTGGAGACTTATGCACATCGGTGCGCAGCCGGTTCCGAGAAGTCTGATCAGGCAGTGGAAATCATACTTCCCGAATCATCAGTATGATACCAACTACGGCCTCTCCGAGTCCATAGGACCGGGCTGTGTACATCTCGGCGTTGAAAACATCGACAAAGTCGGCGCAATCGGCGTACCCGGCTTCGGATGGCAGGCAAAGATCGTTGACGAGAACAGAAATACCATTACGGAATGTGAGAAGGTCGGCGAGCTCGCCGTTTACGGCCCGGGCGTTATGACCTGCTACTACAATGATCCGAAGGCAACTGCGGAAGTCATGGATGACGAAGGCTGGCTCTACACGGGCGATATGGCCAAGAGGGATGCGGACGGGTTCTACTATCTGGTAGACCGCAAGAAGGATGTCATTATATCCGGCGGCGAAAATATTTATCCGGTTCAGATCGAAGACTTCCTGCACACCTATGAGCCGATCAAGGATGTTGCGGTCATCGGCTTCCCGGACAAGAGACTTGGCGAGAAGACTGCCGCGATCATCGAGATCAAGGAAGGCTATACCTGTACGCGCGATGATATCGAAGAGTACTGCATGAAGCTTCCGAAGTATAAGAGACCTCGTGAAATCATCTTTGCGCATGTACCGCGCAATGCGACAGGCAAGATCGAGAAGCCGCGTCTGCGCGAGCGCTATGCGGTGACCGGTCTGGTCGCAGCCGAAAACCAAATAGAAATCTGATGGACTATCATATGACGAACAAACAGAATTTTATAAAAGGTCTTAAAGACGGCATTCCGATCTGTCTCGGATACTTCGCGGTATCCTTCGCATTCGGAATTCAGGCGGCAGATATCAATCTGTCGCCTTTTCAGGCTGGTCTGCTCTCTCTCATGAATGTGACATCGGCCGGCCAGTTCGCCGGCCTGACAGTAATTGCCACGGCCGGCTCCTATATCGAGATGGCTGTTCTGCAGGCCATCGTTAACCTGAGATATCTTCTCATGTCGGCAGCCCTGTCTCAGAAGCTGAAGCCGGAAACATCGACCCTTCACAGGATGTGCATCGCATACGGCGTCACGGATGAAATATTCGGAATCAGTGTTCTCAGGGAAGGAACGCTGAGCCCCTTTTATTCATACGGCGCTACGGTCGTCTCCGTGTTCGGCTGGGTCTCGGGAACCGTGACGGGCGCTTCTGCCGGCGCCGTTCTTCCGCAGAGACTGATCAGCGCACTGGGCATTGCTCTGTACGGCATGTTCCTTGCGATCATAATTCCGCCTGCGAGAGAGCGGAGACCGGTCATGATCACAGTCGTTGCCGGGATGGTCCTTGCGACGGTGTTCACGTATGCCCCGCTTCTCGGATCGCTTTCAAGCGGTATGCGGATCATAATTGTGACGGTGGTCGTCGCCGGGCTTGCGGCACATATCTGGCCTGTTGAAAATACATGACATCTGATGAAGAGAGGTTGCTTAATAAATGAATCATAATGTGTATCTTTACATCCTCGTGATGGCTCTGGTGACCTATGCGATCAGGGCGCTTCCGCTCACGCTGATCCGAAAAGAGATAAAGAGTCCGTTCATCCGGTCATTCCTTTACTACGTGCCTTACGCTACGCTGGCGGCCATGACATTTCCGGCGATTATCACATCGACAGACTATGTCGCGTCGGCATGTGCGGGGTTTGCGGCTGCGCTCATACTCGCTTTTCGAAAGCAGAGCCTTATCGTGGTGGCCTGCGGCGCGTCGGTGACGGTCCTTGTGGCGGAGCTTATAATAAGTTTTTTGTAAGCCTTAAGCGGCGGGAAAATGTTCCCGTCGTTTTTCATTTCCTGAGATATTTCTCTGAGTTTTCAATGAGACAAAAGGATTCAACAGATGGTTCCGAAGAAGTATGAAATTACGAAGAAGATCGACAGGAATATGAAAAAATGAAGAAATGTTATTAATAAAACACCAAATTCGTCCGTTGCACTTGCATTTGAAATAACTTTCGGTTTAATTATATGCAGGAGGTGACGAAATGTATGGACAAGATACTGATTGTTGCTGAAGGCACCGGAAAATATAATCGTCTGCGAAGTCTGGTCGAGAACAACCGAAATTCGGCTATCATCAGCAGATGCTATACTCTGTCTGAGGCAGCAGAAACTATTCGCAGTGAGGGAGCGGATATTGTTGTTGCAGATGTCAGTTCAACTTTTCCAGATTCCGGGGAGCAGAAGGAAGATGAAAGTCTTTTTTCTCCGACCAGAGGAAATGGGAAACAGGATCTCGGATATATTAAGCAGTATATCCGGAATCATTACAATGAAAAGATTGATAACGCTAAACTGGCGGCAATAATTCATCTCACTCCCAATTATCTGTGTACTCTGTTCAAAAAAGAAGAAAAGATGACTGTGCGCGCCTACATTGAAAAAGTGAGGCTTGAAAGAGCTGTTTTCCTGTTGATTACGGATGATATGTCTATCAGCGATATTTCCGCAGAGGTGGGATATAAACAGCCTTCATACTTCTGCAGGGTGTTTCGGGAATATTATAACGAGACGCCTTCCGAGTACAGAGAAAAAAGAAAACCGGTCAGGAACTCAAAGAGGCAATGACCGAAGAGAACAGATTTGGCTGCCCGCAAAGCATCAGGCGGGAAGTGTACGAGGCGCACACGTACATTATGAGCCACTATATGGAAGAATTATCATGGAAAGATGTTGCGGAACACGTCGGGCTGTCCGGCAATTATCTGAGGACGCTCTATATGGAAGTCTATGACAGGAGTCTGAACCGCACGCTCATGGGGTGCAGAATGCAGCATGCTGCGGATCTCCTTGTTCGTACAACAAGGACAGTGAGGGAGATCAGTCTTGACAGCAGATACCAGGATACGGCGTATTTCTGCAGACGCTTCAAGGAATGGAGCGGAATGACACCTACGGAGTTCCGCAAAAGATATACGGTTCTGCCGCTTCAGCTGGAGAGAGCCTGAAAAACATAAACTTTCCGGCCTGCCTGTGAACGACAGCAAAACAGAAGTGCAAGGGAGAGTGACATTATCGCGTTAATATGATATTATAAGGGGTGTTATTCAGTTTTGCGTAGAAAATATTGAAAGCTTAAAGGAGTAAGCCCTGATGAAACGATTAATTCCCCTTCTTCTGACGGCCATGGCGATCATCTTTGCCACCGTCAGTGTCGGGTATGGTTTTCTTGCGGCGCGTGCTGCCGGAGACGCGCAGAGCGGGAAAACGGACCATAAAGTGTATACCCGCGGCGACGGAACCGCAGCGGAGCTCAGAGAGCAGAATCTCTGGCTGTTCCGTCAGTATATAGTGAATGTTCCTACGCCGGAAGTGATTGCTGTTCCTGCTCAGGAAGTCAAAAAGCAGGATTTCTCTCCGAATGCGGATACAGTAATCGATGAAAACGGTTATCAGACGATTCCGGACAATTCCACCGTGAAAGATCTTCAGACCAGAAAGCTGAGGACCAAATATTTTACGGTATGGATCCCGGGATGCTGGGTCGGTAATGTTGTTGCGGAATGCAGATACATCGATCAGAAAACCGATGAGAGTACGAGCGGGGAGGCCGCGACAAGAGATACCATTTCACTCAGGTTCTATGAAAAACAGAATTATGAAGCCTATATATCCGGAGAGACGGATGATTATCTGTATGCTACGGGACTTATAACGGAACTTCGGTATACCAGCACTTTAAATGACAACAGCTGGCGTAAGACCAGTAATTATGAAACATATATAGGGGACGGAAAACTCGGTGAATTATCCTATAATCTTTTCCTCTATGAGATTCATAATACCAATGATCTGACGAGGCCGGAGTTCGAATTACCGTATATGTACCTTACGAAAATCAACTATTCCGGATGCATAATCTCTTCTCTGAAAATAACCGGAGGCGGCACTGTGGAATATACGGAAGATACACAGGCCGGATATATTGACACATGGGATGAACAGAGCGAAGGCATTCCGGATGGCAGCGTGATACCCGAGGATGGCCTGCTGGCAAGTGAGCGGGAGAACATGGAAGAGGATGATTCCGATGCGGGTTTGATTCCGCAAGCCACGGAGGAAGGAGATTTAAGTTGAGTTCTTCTGTCATGTCTGATTTTCATGGCCGACATGATCTCTTTATGAGAATGCTGGGAAAGATATCATTTTCGGAAGCGGATACACTATACATTCTCGGTGACGTGGCGGACCGCGGTCCCGACGGAATCAGGACGTTTCTGTATCTTCTGGACAAGCCGAACATCGTCTTTCTGGTCGGAAATCACGAGATGCTTTTTCTTGCGGCGGTCAAGCGTATGCTCATGATGGGGACGAAGGAGCCGGAGAAGCTGCTGAATACGCAGGAATTCATGCTGTGGATCTACAACGGCGGCACCCCTACCTGGAACTCGTATATTATGCTGGACAGAGAGCATCGGAATGCGATCCTTAGCTATATAGGAAACGGCTATCTGGTAATCCCGGATCTTAAGGTCGGTGACCGCCACTTTTATCTCTGCCATGCGACGCACGCGGATACCTATATTGACAAGCCGATTCTTTACAGGGATGCGAACGGCTCTCTCAAGCAGCACATTGTCTGGGACAGAGTTTACCCGAGAAACTCGCGCTTCAGTTATGAACACGACGGTAAGGATTATTCGGAACTCTATGTGAAGTATCCCCAAAATACGACTATGGTCTTCGGTCACACGCCCACTATTATGTTCACCGAACCGGCACCGGACGGAAGAGGGAGGATCTGGCACGGAGGGAAGGGCCATCTGATCGATATAGACTGCGGATGTGCCGTCAGAGATCCCAAAATGGCAATGTTAGGATGCCTCAGACTGGATGACATGGCAGAGTTCTATGTACATGGCTGAGGATATACAATTAAAACAGACTGCGAATGAAAAAACGGGCAGCCCGATTCCGGGCAGCCCGTTTCTCTTTAAATAAATCTTCTTTAGCAAGTCTTCTTAAATAATTCTTCGGATTTCCTGTGGAACAAAAGTTTATGAATCATGAGGGAGTAGAGATTGCTATGTAATCAAAGTCTTTCGGTTCGTACTTATCGACCATATCATCAAGATAGTCACAGATTTCCTTATAGAATGCGGAAATGACATGGCGATTTTCGCGAATGCCCTCTTTGATTTCGGCAGTTGATGCCTCTACATATTTTTCGTTATATTCTTCCTCCGGAACAAGAAGATCGATGGCAAAACCGTCCCTCACGATATTGAGGCGGGGATTATCGAGATCTCCCTGATCGATCAGTTCGATACAGGCCCGGACCTCCGCGACCATCTCCCTGACATTTTTCATGGGCATGAGGTTAAGCTCGTTGCGATAAAGAAACTCTCCCGGGAAGTGTTTTTCTATGAACGGGAAAAAGAGATCATGCGCACAGATCTTGTCGCAGGAGAGTTCATCGGGATATATGAGATCGGCGTCACCGTCCAGAATCTTCTGGCTCATCGGATCGAACCAGAAGCGGAGCCTGGAATGATGCCCTCTTTTCACGCGGATACGGTATTCTGAGTCTGACATGGCAATCACCTTCCAATTCTATATGATATGTATATCTTAACAACGGAGCGGGTGATTTACAAGTTTGTTTTGTGATATAATTACTTAAA
>ODAI010159155.1_pt1 | contig 12053 bp, 11 predicted proteins | sample 1539321 | NCBI WGS metagenome assembly ODAI01 (sample SAMN02144231, study PRJEB22623) | gut metagenome | biome: sheep rumen | host: Ovis aries | place: New Zealand
AGACAACTACTGCTTGCCACAAAAGAACGTGCCGACAGTATGGGACTGCCAGCCGTCGGTTTGCTGGTTGACAAGGGCAACCCGATAGGCGAAGCCCTCTATGCCTCTCTGGGATTCCGATATGTGAATGACTGTTCATGGGGAGGACATTCCATGAAACATCTGGTTTTATAAAACGAAAAGGAACAGCAACCTTTCTGATGCTGTTCCCTTTATGTTTTCCTAATTGTCTCGTTCACGACGTAAAGGTAAGAAGAATAATTTATATCGCAAGCGATTTAATTCAAACATTAAGTACGTTTAACGAAATATCGTGCACGATATAAAACCTGCTACACTCTTCATTCAATCCAAGAATAGGCAAATTAACATCAGATGTAGTGGATAATAGAGATAGAAACAATACTTCTGCCATTTTCCCCTAATGAATCCTCTATTACCATTGTAACAAAGACAAGATAGAATACCTAAAAATGTGCCGATAACTCCATATTCTATCAGGAAAGGAAAGCCAAAAAGAAGATTGAAGACCGGTTTATCCCTGAATAAGAAGAACACGACCATCAATCCTATACCATGCCATGAATAATCAGTGTTAATCCAAGTGGCAATAAGGCTCATTATAATTGGTGGAACGGTCAACAGCCAAGAGCCTTTGAAAAACCTGTCGGTCAAATAGACGGCAATCAGCCCAAACAGCAAAGTAAACAGAACGTTATGACTGTCGCACTGTCCCAACAGATACCAGGGAATCTCAGAAAAAACAGCAAAGATGAACAGAACCGTCATATACCTTAATATATTTTGGGTATGAAAGAAACCTTCAATAGCCAAAAAGGCGAAGATGGGGAAGGCCAGACGGCCAACCCCTCTGAGGACATCATACAGCCATTGGTCTTGCATGCCCATATGTCCTGCCATGACATAGAGCGCCACATGGTCAATGGTCATGGAAATTACCGCGATGACTTTCAGCGCACTGCCGCTGAGACACTTGAAATTGGAAAGATCATGGTTCATTTGCGTTTCCTCTTCTTGCACAACAGGCTCACAGCCGTCCTGATACCGGCTTCGAGTGCAAGATTTGAGGAAACAACCCTTTTCGATTCACGGGTCAGTCCGTCCTTCCTCCTGATGACAACGGCGTAATAGTCACCCACCTCACCAAAGAACACGTCCCGATAGACCAGGACATCCATTCTCTTCCGTCTGCTCAGCCAAGCCTGGATTTCCTGCAACGAAGGAGCTGAGACCAAATCAGGCTCTTTCAGCCCGTTGTAGTCCTCAAAAGCAGAACACTCTTCATCACAAAGGACACCATTGCTGTATTTGGCAAACACAGGTTCGTGGAAGCCGATTTCCCTGACCTTGTTTGCAAGGTCAATATCGGCGATGGGTAAGATTGATTTCATTTTCATCCGTCTCATCAGCATGTCAGGAATAGGACAAGTCCTTTCGATAGTAGAAATTTTCCAGATTTCGGCACTCGGACCCTGACAACTGATTGTGTCTGATATTTAATTATGAATTAATATGGTCAATAATATATATTTAATCGGTCCTCGCTGAAGTCAAGGGATGTTCCCAGTCAATGACACCATTTATCTCTGCCGCCAGCTCTTCTGCGATAGGGCGAAGACCATCGAGCAATTCCTTTTCCCTTTTCCTTGACCTTCTGCCGGAAGCCTCATAGACGATCTTGCTCAGATAGGCATCGTAGGTGATGGCAAAGTCATCATCCGCAATATGCGGGAAGAAGTTCACAGCCACCTCGTATCTGATATTCCCGCTTTCCGACTCGGAGACCAGCAGGACAGACACCCCATGACGTTCTTTGCTATTGAAAAGGCATTCAGCCTTGAAATACTGTTGATAGACGTTGATTGTTGCCATAAAGAATTACGTATAAGTTAAAGAAGTTCTACGGCAGCATCCAGCTGGCTTCTGATTTCCTCTTCGGTTTTTCCAAGCTTCCCAAGAACGTCATCCCTCAGAGAGTTTAGCTTAGCTTTCACAATACTATTGAGTGCGAAATCCTTATTAAATACATTCTCATCATCGATGTCAAAATTCCTGGAGAAAAGATAGTCCATAGACACCGATTGGGAATAGAAAGCCAGCAAAGACAACAGCAAGGGGGAAAGAACATTCTCTCCTTTTTCCACCCGGCATATCATCAGCTGGGTTGTATTCAGCTGTTTTCCAACCTCTGTTTGTGTCATACCAAGACGCTGGCGAATCAGTTTGAAACGTCTGCCCAGCTCCTTCATGTCGATAACTTTCTGTATTTCTTCCATAACTATATTTAATTGACGCTGCAAATATAACAAATTATCAATAATAATATATCAGAAATTAAATTTTTTGTATAAAATTATTAATAATACAGGGGAAATATATAATGTTTTTTAGGTATTTATGCTATAGGAGGCAATAAAACGACATGTTTTTACGTTATAATAATATATATAATCCTTTGGCTTTTAAACCTTTAAACAAATTGCCTATGTGGTTCAAACAGATGAATTGTGATAGTTTAGGCCATTAGATTCTATTGGCAGACATATCAGGTGTTATATTGTTAATTTGTGATTATGGAGAAAGCATATTTCAAAAATATAAGAAGCGAAATAATACCGCTTCTTAATCAAGCTAAGGACGAAGTTGTCATAGCCATGGCTTGGTTTACAAGTAATGAATTATTTCAGGCTTTGCTTGATTGTAGAAGTAGAGATGTAAAAGTAGAGGTCGTAATACTGGACAATGCTACCAATTTTATGTATTACGCCCCAGATTTTAATATTCTAATAGAAAAAGGAGGAATCCTTAAAATTGCACCGCTTTCATATGGTTTTATGCACCACAAATTCTGTGTAATAGACAATAGTGTTGTCATTACAGGTTCCTACAACTGGACATATTATGCTGAAACCAGAAACATAGAGAATATTGTGATTTCCGATAATATGGAGGTCGTCTTGCAGTATAAAGAAGAATTTAGAACACTTTCATCAGATTTGTCGAAAGTCACAGAAAGTCCTCGATTAAGTTGGGATGAAATTGAAAGTTGTCACGACATCAATTTTGATGAACTTAACTACGAAATAGATAATATTGCAAAAGTTCGAAATCTGCCAGAAAGGAAAGTCGTAAAATCCACGACTTCAGTTACTATAGAAGAAAAGCCTCTTAATCCCATATCAAAATATGATATTGGGATTAAGACAACAACGAAAGGAGACAATTGTTCAATGACTCCTATTATAAAGTCAGGAACGAAATTACCTTGTATGTCAGAGACGTTGACAACCTATAACTATTCGGATCATCGTGATAATATTCTATTAACTGTACTGTATGAAAAACATGGAGATAAAAAGCTTTTAACAGAAAAGGCCATTACAGAGATTACGGCTAACCGGACAGACTGGGAACTAACGATTACAGTACAATTCAATTTGTTACAGAATGGTGACTTGTTAGCAGAAATACGGTGTGCAGAGACCGGTAAACTCCTTAGAGTATCAGCATCCAATCCAGATTTCGTCGATTATGAAGAATAATATTAACGAAGACATTCTTTCGATAGTTAAAGACATTAATGTCCATTATTCCTCTATACAGAGTTTATCTAATGATGAACTTCGAGACAAGATTGCTAAAATTGAAATCCTGATAGCAAACAGCAATGACAAGAAGGAAGCGTTAGACCATTTTCTGCCTGAGGTATATGCTATCGTCAAGGAAACGGCCCATAGACTAACTATGGGAGACATTATAGTATCTGCAAATACCAATGATGAATACTTGGCCGAATTTTATGATTTTGTAAAGATTGACGGCAGCAAGGCAATCTATCGAAACAAATGGTCTGCAGGTGGTCAGTTGATGACTTGGGGCATGGTTCATTACGACGAACAGCTAATGGGTGGTATACTGCTCCATTACGGATATGCAGTTGAAATGGCGACGGGTGAAGGTAAAACACTTGTTGCCACTTTACCTGTTTTCCTCAACGCCTTGTCGCATAAGGGTGTCCATATTATGACTGTAAATGATTATTTGTCAAAGCGCGATTTCGAGATAACACGTCCCTTATATATGCTTTATGGATTAACCGCAGACTGTATAGAATACTACTCACGAACCGACAGAAGGAGAAAGAGCGCTTACGATACAGACATTACTTTCGGAACGAATTCATCCTTCACTTTTGATTACCTATTTGATCACCTGGAAGTAACACCAGAGGCATGTGTCCAAAAAAAACATTATTATGCTATTATCGACGAGCTCGACTCCATTTTGATTGACGATGCTGATGAACCTCACATCGTTGGAGGAGGAAATCGTTATGATACCAGTGAGCTCTACAAAGAAAACATACAATTAGTCAGAGAGTTAATTGAAGATGATGCGTTATACGAAGTTGATTTGTTAAGACGTACAGCAAGTTTTACTGATAAGGGTAAAAAATGGCTGGAAGACAAGAGCGGTATTAGTAATCTATATGAAATTCAAAGAACTTATGAAATTGAAGAGTACGATAACTTGCAAGACGAAGAAAAGAAGAACATATCAAATCGTCTAAATCTGCAAAATGCTTTTATACAGCTTCTCTTAGCTTTAACTGTATATGAACGAGATGTAGATTATATAGTGGAAGGAGAAAAGGTAAAAATAATAGATCCACATACAGGTCGCGTGAAAGAAACCAGTAGGTGGGAATATGGTCTTCATACTGCCATGGAAGTTAAGGAAGGCGTTAAACCGCAATTAGATTCTGATGGAATGGCAGTGATTTCCTTGAAGAACTACTTTAAACTTTACGACAGGATCTGTGGCATGTCTGGTACAATCATGCCTGTTGAAGATGAACTGTCAGAAATTTACGATTTAAGATGTGCCTCTGTACCTACCCATAAACCATGTATCAGAGAAGATAGGCCTTTGCAGATTTTCAGAACAGCAGAAGAAAAAGATTCAGAAATCATTAAATGTATCATAAATAATTATCATGAGGGACGGCCTACCTTGGTAGGAAGCATATCGGTAAAAAGATCTGAAGCGATAGCTGAATTATTAACTGAGCAAGGGGCTGAATTCAACAAGCTTGATGCTAAAACCACAAAAGAAGAAGCCTTTATAGTAGCTAAAGCTGGTATAGGAAATACTATCACAGTATCTACTAGTATTGCTGGTAGAGGTACGGACATCAAGCCTTCGCAAGATGCTCTTTACCATGGAGGTCTTTTGGTTGTTGGTACTGATCTTTTCGATTCCGTCCGAGTTGACAGACAATTAAGAGGCCGGACTGGACGACAAGGTAATCCTGGTTCCTCTGTTTTCTATGCTTCTTTGGATGATTTTATTCTTAAAAATCTTAATGCAGATGATAGAAACAAATTGTCCAGTTTAATTGATAGCAGTAATAATGGTAATATCAATAGTCCTGAAATACGTTCCTTTTTTGACAAGGCACAGACAAATCGTGAGAACTATTTCAAGCAGATGCGAAAAGAAACTGCCCGCAAAGATGATATTATAGCACCTCATCGTCTTAGATTTTATAATCAACGGAACAATGTTCTTATCGATGCAGCTGTCTCAGAAACCATCATATCTGATGCAGTTACCAACTCATCACACACACATGAGGAAGTTTTAGATCATCTACATTTATTATACCAAAAAACTAAAGAACTTATAATTAGGAGCACATGGAACAATAGAAATAGGAATACGACATTTATTCCATATACGGATAACATGCATACATTTGCCATCTTGTTTGATGTACAGAAGATTCAGATGAGTTTTGAGTATTTCTGTAGTGAGTATAAACGGCAAATAGTTTTGCAGGTATATGATAAGCTTTGGAAAAGGTTTGTGCTTCATGTTATGAGCAATCTTGACAAGAAGGAAATAGAGATGCTTGAAGATAAGTATAATAGTATGATGCAAGAAATTAATGCAATACTATTAAGCAGAGTTGTTAATGCGACTATACCGTTTGATGGAAGAACAACTGTTTTAAAAGATGTAAGAGATAAAGAGGCTAAAAGTTCCTACCTATGGAAAAAACCGAAACAGTTAATGCCAGATGACCTATGCCCATGTGGAAGCAATAAAAAATACTGTGAATGTCATGGAAAAAACATTCACAGCAATATAAGGAAAAGACGTAGGCGTTAATCCTCCTTGAAGAATCTTACTAACTTGTTGTTTATAAATAAGAAGAATGAGATAGTGCCATCTGTATGTCTGATAGCTAACAGGGGATTGCAAGTGTTAATTGAGTTGTCGGATGCCTTGTGGGCAATTTGATTAAAAGACTCAATTTTGTATGTCTCTGTCTCTGAGTCTGAGTAGTCAAAATCGCCAATGTAGTCGATGATTCCTTTGGATGTCTCAAAAGCGTCACTCAAATAATGCTCGGCATTAAGGGCATCGACGAAGTGGGTCACCATAATCAGTTGCCCGTCCTTACTGTAGCTTCCGAGAAGGTAACCAATATGGCCATTGGGTGAATCTTCCATATCTTCGCCGTCATACATGGTTTCTGAGCTGATAGTCATTCTAATATCATATCCTTCAAGTTTATAAGTTTGTAACCTATCAGCTAATACGCCACGTTTGTCATGTGACCATATTATAGAATGTGGCAAACAGCCCTTCTCAATATTTGCATTCAAATCCCTGACAGCAAGATTAACCAAAGAAGCAATATCGCTATTTGTTGCAAGGAAAGTAGGTGAATAGCATCCGCTCCCTTCAAGATAGAAATTCTTGGTGTCTTGTTCGATACGCGAGAGGTATGCTTTTCTCAGCTCAAAAGGATTACCATCACGTGAGGTAACACAAACTAGTTCGTTTGCATGATTAGTGATGCATAAGCTCACGATGTCAGTCTGAGGAACGGCATAGCTTAGGAAATGCAACAATTCATTGCTACCTGTACAATCAATTATAAGATCATACTCCTGCAGTTTGTTAATACTATCCTCTTGATTGTCATAGTTGATGTTGTTATAGAAAGATCCTCCCTCATAAGTTTTGATGTTAAAATTATTAATATTGTGATGCCAGAATCCATTTGCCCTAATTTCATTAATTTGTACAAATGGATCAATCTGTCGAATCTTTCTTGCCAAAGCATCTACCTTACTGTCTCCTAAATCATAAAGAAGATAAGTACTTCTGCATATATTACCCGGCTCTACAACATCATTATCCCATAATCCTATAACGGGGACACCACTTCTTGCCAGTGATTCAGCAACCATAGAACCGATAGCTCCCAAACCAACTAAAGCGATTCTTTTGTTTTGAAGATTCTGAGAGAACACACCTCTTCCATAATACATGGTTTTGCTTATAGATTGAGATATTTCTAATAGAAGAGGATATGAAATCAGTTTCCTTAAAGAATAGTCTTTAATACCTAAGTCGAATGTGACGATATCATATTGTCCAGCACTTCTGTTTGTATAATAGATAATCCAGGTAATATCGTCTTGTTTCTGAATTCCTAAGGCAAAATAATGGTATTCAAAAGGATAAACTTCAATTGCATAATCTTCTTCTGCTTGTCTATTAATCTCTTCTTCCTGTTCTTCTTCAGTCATTTCATCCCAGTCTTTGAAATTGCCAACGAATGAAGAGAAAGGGTCATAACCTTTATTCTTTCTTACTTCGGATTCAATTTTTTCAAGTTCTTTTAGAATGATTTCCTTTGGTTGCCTAAGTAATTTAGTCAGAACTTTTGTTTTACTGCGTGAAATGCCGTCAGAAGCAGGTAGGTAACAATCGTCCTTAGCCAATTCTTGCTTTATAGTCTCTATTTTTTTTAAGGCTGTTCTTAGTGAACATTTACTACCGACGTGTTGAGTCGTATTCCGTGTCCATATTTGATGCAAACTAAAACTTGGCAACAAATGTTCACAAATATCTTCGCCCCAACCATATTGTTCTTTTAACGAGACAAAATTCCTATATGTTTCAACAGTCTTAGGCTCCTCGTCAACAATAATGTATGGAAGTTTATATTTGGCAAACTCGTCATGGGGAAATGCATAAAAGCGGTTATCTGGAGTCTTAATACAATTCAGATGGCCTTTCTTACTTTTAAATGAATTGGGGTCTTTATGAAAATCACCAATAAAAGTAAGTGTCGCCTTGGAGCTGAATTCATTCATTTCATCAAAGTTCTCCCAATCATACGCATTCGCGAATCTTAACCCCTGAATGACTTTTTCATCCTTTATAACAGCGGGGAGATCTGGACGCATCTGATGATTAATCCACTCACTCAATCGGGAAATCTCTTGATTTAGTTGCTCTTCTGCTGTTTCAGCAAAAGGAGTGTTAAGACAAAACCAATCACCATATTTGATTTTACCAGTATGGATGAGGTGCGGATAACCACTGATTGATTTTGTCCGAAAAGTTAATTTCATATGTGGGAAAGATGTTGGTATTTCCACTCGCAATATTAACGGATGTATGGTACCAACAACTTCAACTGTACCCACATATAAATTCTTTTCCTCTTCGTCTTCAGATTTTTTAAACTCCTCTATTACATTGAACATTTGGAGATTATTAAAATATGAAGAATAAAAGGAAGCATCTTTATATTCAAACATATTCAAATCATTTATGCGTGACCTCTGGGTGAGGGTGTTGAAGGTGCAGGATTGTTTGTTCTAACACGACGCTCAGTTTCGAGTCCCGAGGGCGTATTATTGTTATAGGTTTCGTCCGAACGAACACCATTGATTGAAGGTTTGTAAGCCATAATGACAGGATTTTTATTTAACATGAAAATATTGTTTGCAAAAGTACAAAAAAGAGAACATAACAACAACTTTTTCCATAAAAAGATTATTGTAAAGTTATTCGTTTCCTGAATTTTATTCTTTCTGTGAAGACTTACCGAGCAATTCAGTTATCATCTGGTCAATCTCATCATTGACACGTTTGAAGTTACGGTTCAGCATGATCTCCTTTTCCTTTTCCGAGGCGAAGGCATATTTCTTGGGCAGTTCAACATAGAAGGATTCCTCTTGTTTTATTTTCTCCATGTCAAAGTTCGTCTTGCAGAAGTATTTTGTCGTCTTGAACTCTTCCGATTCCTCGATATTGATGCCATTGAGAGCGTTCATGTCCGTCGGCGTGAAGTCACGGGCAGCCTGTCCGGCCAGCCATCCCGTCGCCATGTCCGCAATCTTTGCAGCAGGCACCAGGTAATCCATCTTCTCAGAAATAGAGGTGGAAACCTTCTGGTCGTTGATGGTGATGGACTTGGATGTCTGCTTTGCCTTTCCGAACACGTCATTCTGTGCCCATTCCAGTGTCTCCTTGTTGCGTGCTGCGCCCATGAAGATATTACCGCAGGTGGTAATGATCTTCTGCATACCGTTCTTTCCGTAGTCAGCTTCCAGCTGCGGCAGTTCCTGGAATCCCAGCGTCACGGCCACCTTGTTGGAGCGTGCCGTACCGATCAGACGGTCGATCTTATGGAAGTACAGCGTCGGCAACTCATCGACGATGATAGAGACAGGAAGGTTTCCCTTGCTATTGACACGAGTCACCAGACGGTTCAGGATCAGGGCGTTCAAAGAGCCGATTACCTGTTCCTTCTCCGGGTCATTGGCGATGACAAGGTAAGAAGGATGCTCACGGTCGGAAATCTTCAGGTCGAAGTCGTCTCCGGTAAATACCCAGTAGGCTTCAGGTGACACCAGACGGGCAGCGTTCACACGGAGAGTTCCAACCATACCTTCCAGCTGATCCATGGCCTTGTTCTGCCATGCCGACTGGAACGGAGCCATGAGAGACATGATTTTCTCGTCCTGCATAAGGATGTCAAAGACCTCCCCATACGACCTGCCCAAGAATGACAACACATGAGGCATGTCCGAGTATTCGCCGGTAATCGTGTCCGGCTCCACCTCATTGCCAAATTCATCCTCGTACCATGATTTCTTGATGACAACCAGATTACCGTTGATGTCAGTATAGCTGAAATCATTCAGGTCTACGAACATCCTGTCATCATCCGTTGACACGTTGTTGCCTGATACATCGACAAAGTCAAGGACAACCTTACCATCCTTGTCGATGGCCTGATAGTCCGACCAGTTACGGATGATGATACGCAGTTTCTGACCCTCCCAGAGAATGAACCTCTTCAGTTTCTTCCCGTCCTTGTAGCCAGTTGGATGGAAGTTGACGAAGAAATAGATGATTGAAGCCAGGAAGTTCTCGGCTGAGTTCTGGAAGAAGGCCTCCGAACCACCTTTCTTGTCGCCGCCCTTGTTCAGGGAGGCCAGCAGTGTTGCTGCCGTCTCAGAGGCACCAGCAAGGTCTGGAATGTATTTCCGCTGAATCGGATTGATACGGTTCGAATATTCCACATCAGTAAAGTTCACGATGTTGAAGGCACAGTTCTCCGGCAGATGGCCGTATCTCTTGTTCTTGCAATACTGGTAGAACAGGTTCTTCGCCAGCGTCGGGAACTTATAGTCATAAACCATCATGGCAAAGCCCTTCGCCGCGTGTTGCCTGATGAAAGGGTCAATGATGCCGAAAGACTTACCCGATCCGGGAGTACCAAGGACGATGGTGGCACGGAAGGGATTGATAATGTTGATCCATCCCTTGTGCATCTTCTTCTTGAAGTAATAGACCATCGGGATATTCACAGAGTATTCGTTCTCGTTCTTCTCCTCAGACTGTTCAAAGGACTCGTTCTCGAAATTGAATCTGTCATCACCCAGTTTGTAGTTATAGTACCGTGCGATGCCATCCAGACCCTGATGTACGAGCATCGTTCCGATGACAGAAGTAAGCGCATAGATAACCCTATTGGCCGGGAATCCACCCATATAGCCTCCCCACATACCATTGTGAACGACCATGCAGACAATGATCATGGCAAAGCCGGCAATCACTGGGTATAGCACCATCGTCTTCAGGTTGAATTTCAGGCTTTTCTTTGCCCTGGTTCCTATACAGGTCACGCCAATACAAATCAGTTCAATAAACTTACATGACAGCACACTGTTGAACACCTGGAATCGTGCTATCAGTTCAAGAATGAAACCGGTCACCTTATTGTCAGCCGTTACCGGGAGGTTCATCACCAGTTCCACAATCAGGAAGATGTATATACAGCTCCTGAACAGATTATATATCTGCTGTTGCTCTTTGGTTTCTTCTGTACCCATTTTTGTGAAAAGTAATGAGGGCTGCCATAGGAACATGCCATGACAGTCCTCTCATGAAGCAAAAGAAAATGATTTATCTCAGTCTCAATACTGGCCGTACCATTCCCGGTGTCGTCTTGACGGTCGATGTGACATAGCCGTTGTTCAGGCTCACGGAGAGATAGTACATCTGCTCCCTCTCCGACGATGATCCGTCCTGTGAGGAACTCACATACTGGCTGGTGGAGAATACGTCACCTTTGACCATCTTCATGGATGCCGTAACGGTCGGGAGGTTTTCAGACAAAGCCCTCAGTTCTCCTGCCGACGGTAAAGCCCACCCGGAAACAGGCGAGGTATAACGCCTCACTGCTTCCACGGCAGGGCTGTGGATGTCCGAGGCCATGATGGCAGCGGTATTCTCCATCCCGCATTTGCTGTATGCGTCATTGACAACGCTGGTGACGGTACCGAGAGAGTCTGAGAACTGCCAGCTGCCCAGCTCCTTCAGACCGACTACGAGGGCCGTGTCCCTGTTCACGTAAAAGACAATTCCCACAGCCAGATGTTCCTTTCGGTCATAGCCGCTGGGAGTAATCACCGTGTTATCCGAGAGAAGGACGCTGCCCACCTTGATGCTCCTGTCATAGATGTCCGTATGCTCCTCGCAAGAGGACAGGCCCCATAGCGATGACACGGCAACAGCCAGCATCACTGCACTATGAAAGGGCCGCTGATGGAAAAACGATAATGGTTTCATATTAGAATGGGATTTTTAAACCGATTAGTAAACCGTTCCTGAAGGTGTCCCCGTGGAAGAAGCTCACCTGGTTCTTCTGG
>ODAI011009123.1_pt1 | contig 12053 bp, 2 predicted proteins | sample 1539321 | NCBI WGS metagenome assembly ODAI01 (sample SAMN02144231, study PRJEB22623) | gut metagenome | biome: sheep rumen | host: Ovis aries | place: New Zealand
GGCGTTTCGTTCACCACCACCGTCAGGCGGCGTTCTGCGGCTGGGGGAGTGGAGGGTGCATCATCGTCTGACGAGCAGGCGGCGAGCGTCAGCGTGGTCAATGCACAGATAAAAATGTTCTTGTTCATGTTGCGTAAAAATTGATTTAATGAGTTTTACTAAAATTCAAGTGTCTCTTCGAAGCGGTTGGCCTGGGTGATTTCAATGGTCTCTTCCCAGGTGTAGTAGCCTTGCTTTTCCACACTGTAGTAGCGCAGCTGCATCTTTTTCCCCTCCTCTTCCTCGCTTTTCAGCCAAATGTAGATGTCATTCTCGAATTGATTATAACCGTAGCCAACGCCTCGGCACTCACCGTCGATGAACACAGCAAAGTTGTCGCTCGGGGCTACACTGAAGGGTGCATCCTTCAGCTGAATCGACATGAGCTTGAAGTCTTGATACTTCGACCCGCTTGGACTGAGGGGAAGAGATTGATCCCAGGTGTCGCCCACAATGTCGTCGGGCGCAAAGTTGTGGAAACCTGGAAATGTGAAGGTTTGATGCATGCCGCCGCTATAGTATTTGAGGGTGAGGCTCGCCATGTTCTCTGAATCGTATTTGTTGCCAGCCACCAGAATGGTGAAATATATCTCTGTCATGTCGAAATCCGACAAGTTTCGTTTGCTCACGCCTCGGCACTCATCGCCAACGAAGACAGCCATGCGGTCTTCGTTGGTGGAGTAGTCGATGTAGTCGTTGCTCAGCTTGATAATCACGTACATCCTTTCCTCAAATAGGTTGGCGGCAGGGCTTTCCCACTTAGGGGCTTCTTCGTTGCCCACCCAATCGACTTGCCAATCGGGGAAGCCTTCTGTGGCGGTGAAGGTGTATGCGCCGCTCAATGACTGGTTGTCACTTTCTGAGCCGCCGTTGTCATCGTCATCAGATGAGCAGCTCCAGCACAGGGTGAGCAGACCCATCAACACGGCTAAAAGCCGTACGTTGGCTATGTTCCATTTGCTATTTTCCATATTCGATTATTCTATTTGATGAATTGTTTTTTACCATTATAGATATAGATACCCTTCGTGGCTGGACGTCCTGGCAGTTTGATGCCTTGCAACGTTGTCCATCCCTCTTGCGGCAGCGAGTCGGCAGCCACAAAATTGATGCTTGTTGGCTGTTTGACCGTACCGCTGATGGCGTTCACCTCGTATGTCATCACCTCGCCTGTGGTGGCGATGATGTCGCCCTCGCGCTCGATGGCAAACGAGATGGGAGCATTCACTTCGCCGCTGATGCTCATGTAGATGAGTTGAGCATCCCCCTCGTCCTTTGCATCTTCACGTTCGGTTATCAACGCTTCGCCACACACTTCTGCACCCATCAAGGCAAGGAGCTTGTCGCCCTCTTGCAGCTCTACTCCTTCGGCTACGGCCGTGAGCGACATGGTGTTGGCATGGGCTTGTGCTCGCAACGGAGCGTAGGCGGGAACGGTGCCCACGGCACTCTCGAAGAAGGTGGCGCTGGGTTCGTAGAAGGGGTACTTGAATTGGGTCGTTTCCTTTTGGGTGCGGTAGAGCATGTAGCCCTGTCCTGGCTTTAGGTATTTCAGGTTACCCTTCCAACCCATCTTTCCGTTGGCTCCCTCGGTGAACTGCGCAAACTCTGTCTGGCTCTTCACCACGTCTCCATCGTGGGCATCCTTTATGTAGTCGGCCAGAGCGGTGGCTACAGGTAGGTTCAGCATGGGTGTGTAGCCAATGTTGTTCCATCCTTGCTTCACGTTGATGGTGCGCTGGCTGGGTTGTCTGAGGCAGTAACCCACCAGTTCCACATTCACGTCCTGGCTCAGGTGGATGCGATAGCTATTGGTCACGTTCACTTTCACTTGCGAGGCGGTGGTGGAGTCGTTGATCATCCATTGTCCAGTCTTGTAGCTCATCATCAGGTTGTTGGTGGGGTCAACCAGCAGGTCGCCGTCGTTCCAGTAGTAGTTGGAGAGCAGAGTGTTTAATCCATCGCGGAAGGCTTTGTTCTCTACGTTGAACGAAATCCAGTTCCACCCCCTCTTCAGTGCGAGTGTTTGTATGTACAGGTCGCTGGCTTTGAGCACCACGGGGTTCTTGGCTGTGCCGACGGTTTCGTTGGGGAAGAAGTTAATCTCCTGCGAGGATTCGAGTGCCATGGTCTTGCCAGTGGCGTAGTGCCACAGCTTGAAGTTCAATGGTATGGTGCCCGAACCCTGAGCGTCTTCCTTGAAGATGGTCATATACACCATTGCCTCGGCTGCCAGCGGGTCGTAGTCGATGTTGGCCACGCCCATGCATTCGCCCAACGGTGTGAAGGCTCCCACGATGTCGCGCGAGTCGGTCACGATGTCATCGCCAATCTGCACACGAGCCACCAGGTTCATTGAGAACTGCTTCGTGTCGGGGTTAACCAACCAATTTGGCTCTTCGCCCTCCACGGTGATGTTGAGAGCCAAAGGTTCAGCCAAGCCGTTTTCGTCGGTGAGATAAATGATGTCATCGTAGAGGCCTACGTTGGTGTCCTTGTTGATGCGGAAGGTGATGATTTGCTCGCTCTTGGGGTCAATCACGTTGCTTATTTGCTCGGTGCTCAACCACTTGGGCATGCTCTCAATGGTGTAGGTGTGTTCAGCTCCGCTGTTGTTCATAATCTTCACGTCGAACAAGTAGTCATCTTCTTGGTTGTATGACATAGCAGTCTTGTAGGTCTTCTGTCCCCAGCGTAGCACGTTGCGGTCGATGAATACGGCTGCCGTGGCTGGCGAGGAGATGTAGTTGCCGTTCAGGTCGGGAATGTCGTAGAGGGTGACGTACACCTGTCGCTTGTTGATGCGGCTGTCCAGTTCGTCGATGCCCACCAAGAGCTGGTGGTCGCGACCCACATAGCTGAAGTTCAGGTTTCTCAGTTCCTGGTAGAACTCCATGGGTGCACCCAACTCTTCGTCGATGTGGGAAAGCACATACTCCTGGGTGTCGTAGAACACCGAGTCGTGGGTTTCTTCGCCCTTCTCGTTGTAGTTCTTTTTCAAATTCAGGGCGTATGGCTCCCACGTGAAGTTGTTGTTCTTCTGGCGCACTTGCTTGTTGAAGCCGAGGTAGGTTCGAAGGCCTCTTTCCTTTCCACCCACCGACTTGCGGCTGTAGCGCTTGATGAGTGCTGGCGGAAGGGCTTGCTCAAAGAGCAGGATGCCGTCCATGTAGCCGGTGAGGGCATTCTCCTGATGGCGCACATCGCTGTTCTTTCCTTGCTCGTGCCAAACCATATTGCCCAGGTAGAAGTCGTCGCCACCCATTCCACCAAGGTTTTCGGTGGAGAAGGATGCCTTGAGCGTGTTATCGACATAGATGTTGGCCACTTGGAAAGCACGGTTCACCGTCATGGCATAGTGGTGCCAGCGGTCGTCGCGCAGGGTGGTGCCCAGTTTGAATTCCATGCCGTTGGAGCGATACTTCAGGGTGTCGGCCTCGAAGCCGATGAAGAATTTCTCCGATGCGTATAGGTCGGTCTTTCTGCCCGAACCATTGCTCAGCAAGGCACCGCTACCCTTGGAATCGGTCTTGAACCAGAACATGAGCGTATAGTCTTGTTCGCTGGTGCGCTCAAAGAACTCTGGCTTCAGGTGCATGCCCTTGGTGTCGCGCTTTTCGCTCCAATCCAGGTGGAGCGACATGCCGCGTGGTTGTGCCCATGCTGCACCGTAAAGCGTCAGGTGTGCTCCCAGTGCTTGGTCAGTGGCCATGTTGCCGTCGCCCTCGTTCATGGGGTAATAGTCGGTCAAGCCCATTTCGTAACCTGTGAGCAGCTGGTTGCCGTAGGTGTTGAGTAGGATGCGATCCATGGCGCGGTTCCACACGCGGCCCTGCAGCATTCGGCCTTTGAAGTAAGAACGTTTGTTCACATCCACTTGCTGGGTGGAGCCAAAGATGATGGGACCTGTTCCGTTGTAGGTCACGTTGTCCTTTTGGCACTCAATGCCTCCATCGCCATAAAGTCGCAGCTGCTGGTTTTCGTTGTCCAACACTAAAGCCACTTGACGAAATCCGTCGGCTGGGAGTGCCTGTTTGCTCTCCAAGGTCACGCTGTCCACCACCGCTTTCAGCCGGCGGTCGGCCGTCAGCCATAGTTGCAGCACTTTGCCGTCTGAACCATGACTGAAGATGGGCATCTCCTTGCCTGTTTCGTCGGGCTTCACCATCACTTCAATGGTGATGTCTTTGTCGCTGAAGTTTCGTCGGGCTTCACTTTGTGCATAGCTCTTATTGCCGCTAAAGAGGAGGGAAGGCTCCTCGCTGATGGCCGTTTCGTTCGTTTCGCCCATCACCTCAAAGTTGGTGGTGGTTTGCAGGTAGTTGTGCTCGATGGGTTCGGAGAAGTTGAACACGATGTTGTCGCCCACGCCCAGCACACCGTCTTTCGGGTCGGGTGCGCCAAAGAGCTGCGGACGGCGGGTGTCCTTCACGCCCGTGAACACCTGCGACGCATGGGTGAGGAAGCTGTTGCCGTCGCGACAGAAGAGCACGGCTCGCAGGTCGTAGGCTTTCTCCATCACCTTGCCCTCGCCATAGAAATTGTGGACGATGTATCCGTTTTCAGGAATCATCTTCTTTGTGCCGCTCGCAGCCGCATAGATGGTGGAGTCGGCATAGAAGCCGCAGAGGTTTGTCCAATAATCGTCGCCACGTGACGATTCCTTGTATTGCAGCTCAATGTGGTCGAAGTTGTGCTGGTTGCGGTTGTAGCCGTTGATGAGCACAGGCAGATACCACCCACGGATGGAGTCGTAAGGAGCGTCGGTGTTCATTATCCACTTGTCGCCTGGCGATGCTATCTCTACATTGCCTGCTTCGCGGAGGTAGTGAACAGAGAACGACACCTGCGAGAAGGTGTTCAGGTCGTTCTGCGAGATGAGCCCTATTGTCAGGTCTTCGTAGTCAAATTCTTCGCCGGCATACACCTCCAGGGTTTTCTCCGTCACTTGTCCGGGGCGCATTTTGATGGTGCGCATGTTGCCGGTGAGTGGCACACCGTCCACCAGCATCCTTACACCACCAGCGTTCGACTTGTCCACCTGATAAAGGTCGAAGAAGTCGAAGTAGTTATAAACGGCCTCAGGCACCTCACTATCGTTGGTGAGATAGAGTTTGAAGCGAGCAGGTTCGCCGTGTGGCACGCCGCTGACGCTCTGCTTGTCCATTCTGATGATGGGGTTCTCAATCTTCTTCGTGCGTTCGTCAAGCAGGGTGCCGGTGCGGTAGAAGTGAGTTTTGCGTTCGCCTTCCCATGGGCGGCAAGTGGCACCTGCTCGTGTGCGATAGACGAAGCCCTTTGGCTGCTTCATCAGGTGAACAATGTCGCGCGAACCCACATCGCGGTCGAGGAAGTATTCCACATAATCAACGTTGTTCAGGAAAATGTTTTCGTAGAACACATCCTGGGTGTTCGTCACCGTCATCTTGTCTCGCGCATCCACCATCGACACGCGATAGACATCGAAGTCGAGGTGTGCACGTTTGTCGAACTTGATGGTGAACGACTCCTTGCGGTTGTACTTCGTCACCTCCGAGTTCTTCGGAGTCACGCCGAATGCAGCTACAGGTGTAATGCTAAACTTCCAAGCGAGGCCAACAAAACTGATTTCATACTCGTTAAGTGGATTACTATCAGTGTGTTCAATCTTATCTACCGATGTACCTCCTGCTTTCAGCTTGCCAGAGGTATTCAGCAATCCAGCAAGGAACTTGCCCACCGTATTGCCTAGTAGGGAACCAATCTCGGCAAAGGCGAATTGAGCCCTCTCTTTGTCACCGTAGGAATCGCTATTGGGGTCGGGATTGGCGAAGTAATTGTGGGTGAAATCGGTGGCGAACCAGTTGTAAGAGGAAGTGTTGGTGTATTCGGTGGAAAAGTCTTCGCTATAGCTGATGTTGCCGCCACCGTCTATGTCGAAGTTCTGCACCAGTTCGGTTGCCTCCAGCTTTTCCCGTTCGTTGCGGGCAATCATATTCACCCAAGTTGCCATGGTTTGGGCATATTCATACACTTTGTCGGTGTGCACCTTGTCATCATCGTCCTGAGGCAGCACAATCTGGTAGTTCATGGTAGAGTTCCCCTTGTACGGGTTCTTGGTGCTGTTATAGACGTATTTGGGGTTGTTGCGATCGCTCACGTCAGTGTTCATCACGCCGAAGTTTGGATTGTCGGGTGGCAGTAGCGACCAATACACACGCGCTCCTGTGGAGTCGGCCAATACTTGGGCTTCTTCCCGAGTGCCTGTAAACATGAGTGCCTCACACTCTTTCGCCAATCCTGGAATCAGTTGCTTAATCAGATATTGCTGCGAATGAACGAAGGTGGAGGTGACTTCAGGATCATAGCTGATTACCTCACTGCGCACTAAGTGGAAAAGGCTGTCTTTCTCGTCGCGTCCCGATGCAATCTTCAGCATGCGACCTGAAGCCAACAAACCGCCCATTGTCTTGAACACGGAGTCGGGCATTGCCTGAATGACCACGGAGGGACGGAAGATGACGTTCGTTTCCATACCCATGTAGAGGTCGGCATCGGCACCCACCATCGTGACGCCTGTATCGGTCGAGATGTCCTCGGTAGCTGTCATGGTGTAGGCAAAGGCGCGCTGACCTGAACCAGAGAAGACCAAATCGACTGAGGTGTTTAATACACCCTTCGAGTGGCCAATCTGGCCATACGCTCCACCTCCACCCATTCCTGCCCAAATGCCGGTGTAGAAGTCTTGGCCTGTACCGGCATTGATGCCCAGGCTCAATCCACCCTTCCATGCCATGTCCATCTGGTAAGCAAGTCGCAACGATGAACCTTTGCTCAACTTTGCACTGGAGCCTCCACCTGGGGGGTCGCGCAGGATATCTACGAGCACGGGGGTTTTCACGCTCAGGATGTCTTTAGCGCCTGGTTTGAAGTATTGGTTGAAGATGTATGCTTTCAGCGGTGTCGCCTCGTAGTGCGTGCCATCAAGTTCGAGCGTGAAACTGCAAGTGAAGAGTGCATCCTTGCCCGTGAGTCCGTAAGGACGTTGGGCAGCTTTCAGGACAAAAGTGCCCTCACCGTTCTCGTCGAGTGTCACCGTTTCGTGGTGTGTGGCACTTTCAAGTCCGTTATGGATGGTCACACGACCACCTTCCAGTTTCACCACGTCGGTGGTGTCGCTCTTGATGTCGTTGTTATAATAGTACTTTTCAAATGCCGCGAGACGGAGCGCGTAGGTGCGGTCAGTGTTGAACACGGGGTAGTTGAAGGTGTATTTCACATCCAACGAATCCCTCACACCCACTGGCCATCCTGCTTTCCTGACGGGATAAGCCAGCTCCACCTTCACTTTGTCGCCCACCATGGGCTGGTAGTAGAAGTAGCGTTCGCCCAGGTAGGCAAACTTGTCGTAGTGCTGCTGTGTGTAGGTGAATTGTACAGGGCTGTGGTAGATGCGGTTGTACTGTGCATGATACTTCACATCCACGCTCGTCACAGGGTCGCCATTGGCATTCTTCCACTGTCCATCGAAGTGGTCGGTGTGGGGGGTGATAGAATCGGTGAGGTCAATCACGTCGTTGATTTGTCCATCCTGGAAGAGGGTGGGGTAACCCTGTGCGGTGATTTGCTGAATCTTCCACTTCACTGGTGGCAGCTCCACGTGGTACTCTCCTGTGTGTACGTCGGGAGTCACCTCCATGCGGTGTTCGGTGGTGTGTACCTTTGTCTGGTAGGTAAACTTCTTGTCGTGTGCCTCGTGGACAAACACCTCGTCGCGTGTGTTCTTCTTGCGGTCGGTGACATCGAACACCAGACGGGAGGCGTTGTCGCCCTCCAGCACGAACACCATCTTCAGGTCGTTGCCCAAGTTGTTACGCGAAAGTGAGTTGCCTAATGGGATGGCGGCTTGGTCTTTACCACCTGCCACACGGCCGATGAGTGTGACGCGTGTGTCGTCGTAGAAATAAGTGGGACCTACATCGATTTGGAAGTTGTGACTCGTCTTTGTGTCGCGGTCATCCTCGTAGTAGTAGCCATCTTGGGCAAATTGGTGTCCGTCCTTCACGGCTTGGATGGTGTGGTCTTTCTTCAGCATGCGGAACGAGAATTTGCCCTCGAAGTCGGTAGTTACCTTGCCGCTGGCCGTATGCACTTCGTAACCATCGACCAAGAACGACACACCCTGAACAGGAATGCTCGTGCCGGTGTACAGTACGTAGCCAGTAAACTTCACGCTCTCAGTCACAGTGAAGGAGATGTTGCTTTGTTGGTTGTCACCTGGCTCGGCACCAAACTGCACTGGACGGGTGCCATCGAAACCCTTCAGGTCGGGAGCTACGATGTATTTCCCCTCTGTGCCTTTATTTCCCCAATAGGGAAGTCCTTCTTTTCTGTAGTAGCCGCTTTCGTCGGTATAGACGGTTTCCTCAATTTTGCCACCTCCGTCGGACTTGATTTTGACGGGGAGATGAGGAATGCCCGAACCATCCACAAAGCGCACATAGCCATCTACAATGCCGGTGTGGAAGCAAGCTCCCGCCACTTCGTCGGTTTCGGAAATGTTGATGCCCTCGCAGTCGGTATGCGACTCAATCTTGTAGTAATAGTCGTAAATGGGCGAGCAAGTCTTGTCCTCCCATTCCATCTCTGTCAGCTGGGGAGAGATGGTTGTCCAGTCCTTCTCATCCACCTTGCGACGTTTCACCACGAAACGATCGACCACACCGCCCTCGTTGATGTTCCAAGTCAGCACCACGGAACTTTGCAGTGGCTGCGTCTTGAGCGAGTTGGCAATGAGGTAGCCGGTGCTCTCGTAGTAGAACTTGTCCGCTGGCATCGTTACGTCTGCCACATTTCCCGAAACGGGTGCGCTGAACTCCTTCTGCTCCATGACGGGAGCACCATTCTCCCAGCACCAGTTAGTGGGGGCGGTGTTGCTCTGCTTGCCCTGCGGATTGCCCAACGGTTTATTGTAGGAGCAGTCGGTGAGCGTATAATTCAAGGGGTTAGTTTGGCGGATAAAGGTGTAGCAGGTACTCTGCCTGTTACTTGCCAATTGAATCTCAGTCGGATTGAAATAGCAGTTGGCCAAATGAGCGTATGCACCATCAAGCTGGTTTGTGATGAACCCTGCTATGTCTCGAGTTGTATTGGGGAGATACGGATTGTTCCACTGAAATGAGCCATCGAAATAGCAGTTGCTCATGTACAGATGGGTTGAAGGTTCCATTGTGCATAAGAAACCTGCCACATTTGAGTAGGTCATACCGCTATTGATGATGGCATGTACCCAGCAGTTTTCGATAAATGCAGTGCCACTGAGCAATTTGCCGCCCAAAGCGGAATAGTAATCGTTTTGGCCCGATGTGCGTCCAGTCAATGTCAAATGGGTGATGGTGGCTCCATTGTCCAAATAACGCAGGGGGGTAACCAGCTGATTCCCCCATTTGTATTGAATGTTCAGTACGTGTCCGTTGCCATTGAACACTCCTTTGAAAGGGCGATTTTCAGCGTGGATAATATTAGCTCTGTCGGAAAGTGTCACGTCATTCATCAGAATGGCATTCTGCATGCTATCTCCGTTGTCGATACGGCCAATGAAATTATTCCAATCGGTCACTGAGCTGATCTGCACATAGATGTCGCCCGTACCTTTCCCGATGGGCGATTTCGCACCATCCACTAAGAGGCGCATTTGGTAGTTCACGCACGAACGGTTCAGCATGAGTTCTACTTCACGGTTGGTTCTCTGCTTGTCGGTGAGTTCGGTCATCACACTATCTACTCTCTCGCCTGCGCGGTTGAACATCTGCACCTCCAACTTCATCACAGCGCGGTCATCCCACACGTAGTTGTGCGACTTGTCGTTCTCTTTCCAATCCCACGTCACCTTTGCCTTGTATTCCTCGCGGCTGCTCCATTCTGCTTTTGCATTCTTTGGAGTGAGCAGGGCGAGGGTGGCGAATTGTGGTTGCACGTATGCCACGCAGGGGTTCTTGTCCATTCCCCACATCTGTTGAGTGGAGGCGCGCACTACGCGGTAGCGCACCAGTGGAATGCCCAGTTTTTTGTCAATCAAGTCGGGGGTGAGATCATACATGAGCATGGAGTCTTTGTACTCATACTCCTCCGTCTTGCTGTCGAAAGTTGTTTCAGCGTTAATGTCCTCATAGTCTTCTACCTTGCCTGTCAGCGAACGTTGCACTAAGAAGGCATCGCCGTCCAATATGTCCGCATACCCCACATCTGCTATCTTCCATTTCAGTTTCACCGCTCCCACCGAATCAACTTTGGCAATGAGCAAGCGCGGATTGTGTATCACTGCATCGTTCTTGGCATCGAGGGTGACCGTTGTCTTTTCAAGACTCATCTGAGCAGTAATGGTCAGGTTTTTGTGAGGTTCAGTAGCTGGAATGCGTATGAAATCGCCATAGGTCTTTTTGGAAAAGTTGGTGCGACCAAGATTCTTGATGTTTCCATCACTGTCGGTATAGGACACTTCCACCCACCAGATGGGTTTGTCGCAAGAGAAAGGAATCTTCAGTATTCCCTCTTCGCCCTTTTCCGTGCCAGGAACGATATCGTAAGTTTCGAAGTTGAAGTCCTCGTGATATACATTTACTTTAGGAACAGCTTTGCCATCGACCACTTCCCAGTTGCTGGTGCCTAAGAGTTGAACAACATCGGTGACTGAACGTGAACCGACTTTGTTGTTGCCCATTTCGCCCCAGTTGTGATAGCTCCAGTTGTTCTTGTTGGCATTGCCTGGGCCACCCCAAGCGTTGCCTCCATTCACATAACAGAATCCTGCGTGGCTGATTCCATTGTAGGTTCCGTTCTCCAAACAGTTTGTCAATGCGTTCGATGTACCGCCATCTTCCCATCCAATGAATGCACCGCCATACGAACTGCTCTGGTTGCATTGCAGCGTTCCGTCGAAAAGGCAGTTGTTAATCAGATTGTTCACCTTGTGGCCGTGGCCGATAAAACCGCCCACGTATGATTGAGAGCCATTCACCAAAACCGACACACGGCAGTTGTCAAAGTGGTTTTCTGTTCCGAAGCAGTGACCCACCAAACCAGACGAATGTGTTCCACCACTGACCGTACCCGTCACATGCAGGTTCTTGATGGTGGCATCCTGAACCGAAGGGAAAGGTGCGGCATAGTAATTTGTGCCCCACTGAATGTCCACGTTCAGTGTGTGGCCGTTGCCGTCGAAAGTGCCCCTATAGTGCCATGCATCCATTCCGATGCTGGAGGTGATGGAAAAGTCCTCAGCCATGATGGCATTCACTTCCGAATTTCCTTTGGCTTTCTCCACCAGCGAACGGAACCTTTCCCAGTCGGTGTTGTCATGCAACACGTGGTAAATCGCCCCATCAATGGAGATGGTTTCGTCCTCGTCGGTTGCCCAAGCGGGTAATGTGCAGAGTGTGAGCACTAAAAACGCTATCCAAGTCAGCATCAATGACAATATCCCCTGTCGTTTATGTTTGGGGACGTGGGTGTTGACAAGTGTATTCATACGTCTATTGTTTTGTGTTGTTAATTCTTTTAGTCTTATCATCAAGAAGAAAAGTGCAAATGTGCGTTTTTTTTTCTAAACTCACAAGCGGATGAGCATTTTTTTCTCCGTCTTCCATTTTTTTTCTGTCACACCCACGTATTTTCCCTTCGTTTTTCATTTTTTTCATTTTTTCTTCGTAACTTTGCAGCCGAAAACAATAAAACACTTTTTGTATAATAAGCATGAAGAAACAGCTGAAGAAGGTGCTGGTCTTGGGCTCAGGAGCCTTGAAGATTGGACAGGCAGGCGAGTTTGACTATTCTGGTAGTCAGGCGCTCAAGGCTCTCAGAGAAGAGGGCATCCGTTCGGTGCTTGTGAATCCGAACGTGGCAACTATTCAAACAAGTGAAGGTATTGCAGACAAAGTTTATTTTTTGCCCGTCAATACCTTTTTTGTAACCGAAATCATCAAGAAAGAGCGTCCTGATGGCATTCTTTTAGCCTTCGGAGGTCAAACGGCTCTGAA
>ODAI011129230.1_pt1 | contig 12053 bp, 9 predicted proteins | sample 1539321 | NCBI WGS metagenome assembly ODAI01 (sample SAMN02144231, study PRJEB22623) | gut metagenome | biome: sheep rumen | host: Ovis aries | place: New Zealand
ATGGTGAGCCACACGACGGTCGTGCCCCCGACTACGACGACTGGTCGACACCGACCGAGGACGGCTTTGAGGGCCTGAATGGCGACATCCTCATCTGGTATCCCGTGCTCGACCGCTCTCTGGAGCTCTCGTCGATGGGCATCCGTGTGGACAAAGAGTCGCTGCTCCGCCAGCTCAAGCTTGCGGGCAAGGAGGAGCGGAAGTCGCTCTATTTCCATCAGCAGTTGCTCGGCGACCATCTTCCGCTCAGTATCGGCGGCGGTATCGGTCAGAGCCGTCTGTGCATGATGCTCCTGCAGAAAGCGCATATCGGCGAGATACAGGCCAGCATTTGGCCGGAGCAGATGCGCGAGGAGTGCAGGCAGTTGGGTATGCCGCTCATCTGACCTTGCTGTCGGGATGTGGCTTCCACTCCCGATGGCAGAGATAATAGAAACTCACGAGGGGGCGAGTCGTTTTGGCTCGCCCCCTCGTGAGTTTCTTTCCCTCGTCGTTTTCCTCCCGTAGCCGTCTTATGACAGTTCCAGGTCGAGCAACCGGTGGAGTTGCTCAATGGCTGCATTCTCTTTGAGGAGTTTGTCGTAGTGCTCACGGCGTGTCATGATGGGCTTCACCTCATCGGCCTTCGCCAGCCGTAGGTTGAAGTCGATGTTGCCGTTGTGCAGATAGATGGCCATCGTCTTGCGGATGCGCCCTTTGATCTGCTCTATCTGCTCGAGCAACTGCCTATTGTCCACCACGATTTCGATATTGGGATACTCGGTGATGCGCGGGGTGATGTTCTTCATACGTGCCGCGAGTCCCGGCATGGCTTTCATCATGCGGTTGCACATGCCCATCCATTCACTCAGCAGGTCTTCCTCTGTGAAAGGCCGCTGTTCCTCCTTGTTGGTGATCTCCTGGTCCTGCTCCTGCAAGGTGCCTTGCTGGTTGTTCTGGAGGTTTCTGAAAGAGAGCGACTGTGAGCCCAAGCGGGGGCGGATGCCCGGTGCCGGACGGCGCACCACTTTGCCAGCGTCAGCAGCCTCGTTCTCGCCGTTCTGCTGACTGGTCGTTGTCGCCGGCTGTGCCGCTGCGGGTTGCATTCTTACATTTTCAGGCTTGGCAGTAGCCGTCGGAGAAGCGGTCGCCTGTGGTTTCTTCTCCTGACGCTCAGCCACGGCCACCTGCTTTGCCGTTTTCTGGCTGACTGCTACTAATTTTTTGAACAGGGATTTCAGCGTCTTACGGCGACGCCGCCCCGCGGTGCCGTCCTCCTCCTGCGTGTCCTGTGCTATTTCGATGAGCGTGAGCTCCACCAGCAGTCTTTTGTTGCTGCTCTGCCTGTAGTTGATGTCGCACTCATTGCAATAGCGCAGCGCATGATAGAGAAACTTTGCCGGGCATTTCTTTGCCTGCTCGCGGTATCTCTCCTTGAGCCGCTCGCTGGTCTCGAGCAGGGGCAGCGTGGCCTCGTCTTTGGCCATGAGCACATTCCTGATGTGGCTTGCCAGTCCGTTGATGAGTTTCCCGCCGTCGAAGCCATTGCTGATAATGCTGTCGAGCAGCACCATCACGTCGGCCACCTTGTTGGCCAGACTCAGGTCGACAAGTTGGAAGTAGTTGTCGTCCTCGAGCACGTTGAGGTTGGCAATCACCTTCTCATAGGTGAGTTGCCCGCCGCAGAAACTGGCACACTGGTCGAAGATGGAGAGCGCGTCGCGCATGCCGCCGTCGGCTTTCTCGGCAATGAGGCTCAGCGACTCCTCGTCGTAGGTGATGCCCTCTTTGCCGGCCACCATCTTCAGGTGGTTGACGATGTGAGGCACGTCCATGCGCTCGAAGTCGTAGATCTGGCACCTTGAGATGATGGTGGGCAGAATCTTCTGCTTCTCCGTGGTGGCCAGGATGAAGATGACATAGGAGGGCGGCTCCTCGAGCGTCTTGAGGAAGGCGTTGAAAGCTGCGGTGGAGAGCATGTGCACCTCGTCGATGATGAACACCTTGTAGCGCCCTATCTGCGGCGGCACCCTCGTCTGGTCCATCAGTGTCTTGATGTTCTCCACCGAGTTGTTGCTGGCGGCATCGAGTTCGAAGATGTTAAACGACCGCTGCTCATTGAAGGCCACACAGCTCTCGCATTCATTGCAGGCCTCTCCGTCGGGGGAGACGTGCTCGCAGTTGATAGTCTTGGCGAAGATGCGTGCACAGGTAGTCTTTCCCACGCCTCGTGGACCGCAGAAGAGGAAAGCGTGAGCGAGTTTCCCGCTTTTCACTGCGTTTTTCAGCGTGGTGGTCAGCGCTGTCTGTCCCACAACGGACGCGAAGGTCATGGGGCGGTATTTGCGTGCTGAAACGATGTATTCCATATAATATATAGGTGATAGATTCATGCAAATTTACACATTATTCTTGATAAAACATCCCTCTGCCGCTTTTTTTTGCTAATTTTATGGGCGGGCGGTGCGCACAGTTGTAAAAATAAAGTTGCGATTTTATTTTGAATTGACCGCCGTTTGTATTAACTTTGCACCATAAGGGCAGGCCCTCAGGTATGGAATCAGACCACCCGCGGCAGGTCTCAGCCCTTGAAGGTGAGAATTTCAGCAAGGCTGTAGAAATAAAAAAGTGAAGACAAAATGAGACGGATAAGAATCTTTTGCACCATTCTGATGACGCTGATGACTCTGGCAGTCATGGCACAGCAGTCGAAAGTACGTACCATGCACAAAGTGGAGAAGAGTGAGACGGTCTTTGGCATCGCCAAGAAATACGGCATCACCATCGAAGACCTCATCGATGCCAATCCGGAGATGAAGCAGCAGGGGTATGAACTGAAGTATGGTACTACGCTCACCATCCCTTATGCCAAGGGGCAGGCCGCCAAGAGCACCGCCGCCACTACGGTCTCTACTACGGCCAAGCCGACGACCACCCAGCCCTCCACCACCACCGTGTCGGGAAAGAAAGAGGGGAAGGTGGGTGTGATGCTGCCCCTGCACGACAATGACGGCGACGGGCGCCGCATGGTGGAATACTACCGTGGTCTGCTGCTCGGTGTGGACCGTGTGAAGAAAGACGGCATCACGGTGGACATGAAGGCGTGGAATGTGCCTATCGATGGCGATATCACCACGGTGCTCAAAGAGAAGGATGCCGCCGACTGCGATATCATCTTCGGCCCATTGTATACGAAGATGGTGAAGCCTCTTGCTGAATTCTGCTCGAAGAACGACATCATGATGGTGATACCGTTTTCCATCTCGGGCAATGACGTGGAGAACTACTCGAATATCTTCCAGGTGTATCAGGCCCAGGAGGATTTCGACACACAGACCATCAAGAATTTCATCCAGTGGTTCAACAACTATCATATCGTCATCATCGACTGTGAGGACGAGAAGAGCGGCAAGGGCGAGTTCACCAAGCGCCTGCGTGCCGAGCTCGACAACTATGCCATTAAATATTCGCTGACAAGCCTGAAGACCAACGAGAAGAGTTTTGCCAAGGCCTTCAGCCTCTCGCAGCAGAATGTGGTGATACTCAACACCGAGCATTCGCCTTCTGTCAATGCCACGCTGGCCAAGCTCAATACGCTCACCAGCAAGAACAGCGACATCGGCGTGTCGCTCTTCGGCTATAAGGAGTGGCTCATGTATACGAAGGTCTATCTGGACTACTATTTCAAATACGACACCTACATCCCTACCTATTTCTATTATAATGAGCTCTCTGCCGACACCAAGTGGGTGGAGCGCAACTACCAGAAATGGTTTGAGAAAGAGATGAACGCCGAGGCACTGCCGCGGTTCGCGCTCACCGGCTTCGACCATGCCTGCTTCTTCATCGGCGGATACAGCCAGTTTGGAAGTGGCTTCAATGGCGGCAAGGGCCAGATGACCTATAAGCCCGTGCAGTCGCCCCTGAAATTCAAGTCGGCGGGCAAGGGGCATAAGAACTCCAACTTCATGTTTGTTCACTACAAGACCGACCGCACCATAGAGTCGGTGAACTATTGATGGATATGAGGGAGAGAGCCGGATACATCAAGGGCTTGCTGCTGGCGTTGACGCTGATGCTTTCGCCTGTCGGCGCTGCCGCCCAGATAGGCGAGCACAGAGACGACTTGTCGGTGGGCGTGAACGCCGGCTACGCCATGTCGTCGGTGGGGTTCGTGCCCAAAGTGCCTCAGGCGATGCATGGCGGACTCTCCGGCGGTGTGTCGATGAGATATGTGTGCGAGAAATACTACACCATGATCTGCTCTGTGCTGGCAGAGGTCGACTTCAGTTCGATGGGATGGAAGGAGGATATCCTTGACTCGTACGACAACAGGGTGATCAACGCCGTCACGGGCCTGCCCGAGGTATATAGCCGCACAATCAACTATGTGCAGGTGCCTGTCTTTGCCCATCTGGCGTGGGGCAAAGAGCAGAGCGGTTTCAATTTCTTCATACAGGCCGGCCCTCAGGTGGGCTTCTGTCTTGGCGAGTCAACGTCGACGAATTTCGACCTATCCTCGCCCAACCTCAGTGATCGCTCCAACACGACGGTAGCACAGTATGGCATGGAAGTGGAGCGCAAGTTCGACTATGGCATTGCCGGTGGCATGGGCATAGAGCTGTCGCATCCACATCTCGGCCATTTCCTTCTCGAAGGACGCTATTATTACGGACTGGGCAATATCTACAACTCCACCAAGCGCGACTATTTCGGAAAGTCGAATATCAGTGGCATCATGGTGAAAGCCACCTATCTCTTCGACCTGAAAAAGACCAAATAAAGTGCGGGCGTGGCTTTTGCGCCATTTTTCATCCGTTTTGTCTTGCTTGTTTCGTTTTTTCGCATTATATTTGCAAACTATATACCACGAAGCATACTTTTTTGATATTTTATCAATTAAACCATTATATCTATGTTCGAAGGACAACCGAAAGGTCTTTATGCGTTGGCGTTGGCCAACACGGGTGAGCGATTTGGCTACTACACAATGTTGGCCATTTTCGCTCTGTTTACGCAGGCGAAGTTCGGATGGGGCGAAGAAGCTGCCGGACAGGTCTATGCCATTTTCCTCGCCGCTGTCTATTTCATGCCTCTGGTAGGCGGTATCGTGGCCGACAAGATCGGCTACGGCAAATGTGTGGTCATCGGCATCGTGGTGATGTTCCTCGGCTATCTCAGCCTGGCCATCCCTACCGGCGCCGACATCACCGGCAAGCTGGCCATGTATGGCGGCTTGGCGCTCGTCTCTGTGGGAACGGGTCTTTTCAAGGGCAATCTGCAGGTGCTTGTGGGTAATCTCTACGACGATCCGAAGTATTCTGCCAAGCGTGATTCCGCTTTCAGCCTTTTCTACATGGCCATCAATATCGGCGCCATGTTTGCACCCTCGATGGCAAAGGCCATCACCAATGCCTATTTAGGCAAATACGGCTTTGCCTACACTCCTGACCCCTCCACCTATGGCGACCGTGCGTCGGAATACCTCACCACGCTCTCGGGCGCCTATGGCCTCTGCTTCGGTGTGGCATGCATCTCGCTGGTGCTCTCTATCCTCATTTATTTCGGATGCCGCAAGTGGTTCAAGCACGCTGACGTGACGGCCAAGCAGGCCAAGGCCGCTGCCGCTCCGGTGGAGGAGCTTACGCCGAAACAGACGAAGGACAGGATTGTGGCGCTCGTGCTGGTCTTCGCGGTGGTCATCTTCTTCTGGATGGCTTTCCACCAGAACGGTTCGGCCCTTACTTTCTTTGCCAAGAAGTATACTGACTTGACCGTCCACGGTCCTATGCGTGTGGGATTCAACATCTGGAGCCTCTTCCTGATAGCCGTCTCCGTCTATACCGCATTCAGCTTCTTCCAGACGAAGAACTCCCGTGTGAAGACAGGATGCGCCATCGCCACACTGCTGCTCTGGGGCGGCGCCTATGCCCTCTACAGCCACATGAGCAATCCCGTGATGGCTCAGCCGTCAGACTTCCAGCAGTTCAACCCGTTCTTCGTGGTGGCCCTCACACCGTTCAGCCTCGCCATCTTCGGCGCCCTTGCCAAGAAGGGCAAAGAGCCTACGGCACCCACGAAGATAGCGCTTGGCATGCTTGTGGCTGCCTTGGGCTTTGTGGTGATTACGATGGGTTCGTTTGACTTGATTTCACCGAAAGACCTCGGCGAGCGTACACAGAACATCCTCTCTCCGGGTTGGCTGATCTCCACCTATCTTACATTGACGTTTGCCGAGCTCCTGCTCTCGCCGATGGGCATTTCGTTTGTGTCGAAGGTGGCGCCTCCGAAATACAAGGGTCTGATGATGGGCGGTTGGTTTGTGGCTACGGCCATCGGCAACTATCTCAGCTCGATTCCTTCACTGCTGTGGAACAAGATACCTCTGATGGCCAACTGGGGCATTCTCATCGCCCTCTGTGTCATCAGTGCCATCGTCATGTTCGCATTGCTCAAGAAACTCAATGCCGTGACAGGTGATTAAGTGTTTCAGACTTGCGGAATTTGAATGAAGTATGTAAGGTTCTGAAAAAGCCAAGAGGGAATGTCAAAAAATTGACATTCCCTCTTTTGGTAGATGTAAATGGAGTGCGTGGGGTGGGGGACTGTGATTCAGTCGAAATCGAAGGGAATCATCAGTTGGATTGACACTTTGCGGCCTTCCTCCGCCTTGCCTTCCTCCGCCTTCTTTTTGCCTTGCCTTTTCCTGCCGTGGCGGGAGGGCGTGGGGAGCGGTTCGGAAGAGGCGGGCTCTTGCGCAGCCTGTGCCTTCAGTTCGTCTATCTGCCGGTCGCGTTGGCATAGGAGCTCATCCTTCTCTTCGAGCTGATGTCCTCTCTCTGCCGCTTCCGCTTCCAGTTGTGCCACTCTCGCCCTCAGCCGTTCCGCCTCTTCGGTGAGACGGCGGTTGGTGTCAGCCAGAGATTGCGCCTGCGCCTGCTTCTTCCTGACAAGGTCTTCAAGCACCGCGAGGCGTTGCTCCGTCTCTGCTATTTGAGCGATGATAGACTTCATGGCAAACCGGTCAAACTTAATCGTCGTAGATGGTGGGGTCGTCGATGCCCGCCTCCCGCATGGCTTGCTTGCGCTCGAGGCAGGTGCCGCAGCGCCCGCAGTGGTGCTCACCTCCCTTATAGCACGAGTAGGTCTCGCTGTAGTCGATGCCTAAGCGGCGTCCGATGGCAGCGATGTCGCCCTTGCCGATGCCTGTATAGGGAGCCACAACTTCCACTCCGATATACGTGCCGGCCTTCATGGCTTCCGACATGTGTTGGATAAACGTGGCACGGCAGTCGGGATAGATGGCATGGTCGCCGGAATGATTGGCGATGAGCACTTTGGTGAGCCCTCTGCTCTCGGCGATGCCGCACGCCACGGCGAGCATGATGCCGTTGCGGAAAGGCACGACGGTGGAGAGCATGTTGTCTTCCGCGTAGTCGCCCTCGGGGATGGCGTCAGCCCCCTCGAGCAGCGACGACTTGAAATATTGGCTGATGAAAGCCAGTGGGATGACGAGGTGCTCGATGCCCAGCCGTCGGCAGTGGAGCGCCGCACAGTCGGCCTCGCGTGCATTGTGGTTGCTGCCATAGTCGAAGGTGACGGCCAGCGCTATCTGCTCCTGGCGGTCATAGAGTAGCGTGACGGAGTCCATGCCTCCCGAAAGGACGATCACAGAGTCTTTCATATAGGGTTGCTTGGTCGTTGGACAGATGGATGTGCCTACTTGATGTTGGGCTCTTCAAGTCCAAGACCTTTCTTGCGGTCTACCACCTTGAGTATCAGGCCCAGGACGAGGGCAGCCACACCGAGGCTGGCGAGCATCACGAGGGGAGCCGTGTAGTCATAGCTCACGGCAGCCTGCTCGGCAGTGATGGTGCCTTTTTCCAGGCCGTTGACGATGTCGGGGTTGGTCTTGTCGAGCACCTTGCCGATAAGGAGCGGGAAGAGCCAAAGGCCGATGTTCTGGATCCAGAAGATGAGGGCATAGGCCGAACCGATGATTTTGGGCTCCACGAGCTTGGGCACGCTGGGCCACAGCGAGGCAGGCACCAGCGAGAATGACGCACCCAGGACGAGGATGGTGATATAGGCCACGGCCACGCCGCCGATGGCATTGCCCTTGAAGGCGGGGAGCACGAAGGCGAAGGTGAGGTGGCAAGCGATGAGCAGCAGTGAGCCGAGTACCAGCATCGACGCTGCCTTGCCTTTATTGTCGACATAGCTGCCGAGGATGGGAGTGATGAGCACTGCCAGCAGCGGGAAGACGGCGAAAATCGACTCTGCCGACTGCCTCATATAGCCCATATAGCAATAGGTGATGAGTGCGAGGATGGAAAGTCCCAGCAGCCCGTATTTCTTGCCCTTCGCTTTCTGGAAATTGCTGGCGAAACCGGCGGCAGCCACGACGAGCATGATGATGTACTGCACGATGGTGACACTCGAACTGGCCCAGAAGGAGTCGGCATCGGGCGGGGTGAGTGTGAGGTTGCACTGCAGCATATTGACGGCATATTTCTGGAAGGGGAAAATGGCCGAGTAGTAGAGCACGCAGAGGAGCGCTACCAGCCAGAAGCCGCTGCTGGTGAGAATCTTGCCGATGTCGCTGATCTTGAACGGGTCGTCCTTCTCCTCTGCCTCACCTGTCTGCGAGTCGAGCTTCTTGTCCATGAAGAAATAGCCGATAAACATGATGAGGGCGATGCACATGAGCACCACACCGAAGGCCACAGAGCGTGTGACACTCACCTTGCCGCCCAGATGGGCGAAGAACGGCGAGAAAATCATACAGGTGGCCACGCCGAGACGGGCCAGTGCCATCTCTGAACCCATGGCCAGCGCCATCTCGCGTCCCTTGAACCATTTGACGATACCGCGGCTCACAGTGATGCCGGCCATCTCACATCCACAGCCGAAAATCATGAATCCGCAGGCGGCGAACTTGGCCGAGGCGGGCATTCCCTCATAGAAGGGCGACACTCCCAGTTCATCGAAGACGGGGATATAGTTGAGGTTGTCGGTGAACCACTGCTCGAGTCCACTGCCCATGAAAGCCTCGCTCACGGCATACCATTTGATGATCGCTCCGATGAGCATGACGGCTCCCGACAGGACTGCGGTGAATCTTACTCCCATCTTGTCGAGAATGATGCCTGCGAAGATGAGGAAGAAGACAAACACGTTGAGGAACACTTCCGACCCCTGCATGGTGCCGAAGGCGGTGGAGTCCCATCCCCGCTCGCTGAGCATCAGGTCTTTGATGGGCGAAAGGATGTCCATGAAGATGTAGGAGCAGAACATGGCCAGTGCCAGCAGCAGGAGAGCGGTCCATCGCATGGCAGCAGAGTCTCTCAGTGTCTTTTGAATCGTTTCAGTCATATTTCTTTCTTGGTTTTTTGTGATTATCTTTTTTTTCTAGATTTTCTAGATGCTCTAGATGCTCTAGGTATCCTAGATTTTCTAGATATCCTAGAAGCTCTAGATATCCTAGATGATTAGGATATTTTTACTATCTTTCTTTTTATTTGAGCCAGCGGTTTATTTGAGCCATCGGTCGAGCCAGTTGAAATAGGTGCGCTGCCAGAGCACGCCATTCTGGGGCTTGAGCACCCAGTGGTTCTCATCGGGGAAGATGAGCAATTCTGCAGGAATTCCCTTCATACGGGCTGCATTGAAGGCCGACATACCCTGTGTATAGTTGATGCGATAATCCTTCTCACCATGAATACAGAGAATAGGTGTATCCCAGTTCTCCACATATTAGTGAGGAGAATCGTGATAGGTCTTCTTGGCATTGGGCAGTTGCGGACGATGCCAGTAGGCCTCGTCGTACTCCCAGTTAGAGAACCAGTTCTCCTCCGTCTCCAGATACATCGCAGCAAGGTTGAAGGCGCCGTCGTGGGAGATGAAGCACTTGAAGCGCTTGTCGTGATGGCCGGCGAGGTAGTAGACGCTGAAGCCTCCGAACGATGCACCGACGGCTGCCAGTCTGTCCTTATCGACGAAAGGCAGGTTCTTGGCGGCATCGTCGATGGCCGCCAGGTAGTCGTTCATGCACTGTCCTGTCCAGTCGCCAGAGATCTCCTCGAGCCATTCCTGCCCGAAGCCAGGCAGACCACGGCGGTTGGGGGCTACGATGACATAGCCGTGAGCGGCCATGATGAAGAAGTTCCAACGGTAACTCCAGAACTGGGAGACAGGGCTCTGCGGGCCTCCCTCGCAGAAGAGCAGGGTGGGGTATTGCTTGGTCTCGTCGAAGTTCGGGGGCAGGATGATCCAGGTGAGCATCTCCTTGCCGTCGGTGGTCTTCACCCAGCGCTGCTGGACGGTGGGCTTGGCCAATTGGTCGAGGATGTGCTTGTTCTCGAAGGTCAACTGCGTGGCAGTGGTCTTCTCGGGTTTCTTGAAGTTGGGAGTGACAATGTAGAGGTCGGCAGGTGCTGTGAAACTGTGGCGCTCCATGAGCAGTTGCTTGCCGTTGTTCATCAGACTCACGGAACCAAAGTCTGCCCAGTCGTCTGTGAGTTGCTTCAGTTCGCCCTTCCAATTCACGGCGTAGAGGTTCTCTGTGGCATGCCAGACACCAATGAAATAGATCATCGCATCCTTGTTGTCGCTCCATACGAAGGCATCAACGTTAGAGTCAAATGATTCCGTCAGGTATTTCTTCTCGCCAGTGGCTAAGTCGTAGCAGCACAGGCGGTTACGGTCTGCCTCATAGCCATTGCGCTCCATCGACAGCCAGGCGATGTACTTGCCGTCAGGAGAGAACTGCGGGTTGGTGTCGTAGCCTACGTTGTTCACGAGATTCTCCTTGTCGTTCACCTTCTGATACTTCATCGACGTGGTGGGGTCTATCTCTGGTTCGACGTATCCCTCAGGCTTGCAGAGGTTCTTGGTCTCGCGCGTACCTATTTTATATATATAGATATCAGAGTCGGTGGAGATGGAGTAGGCCAGTCCGGTCTTCTTGCGGCAGGTATAGGCGATGGACTTCGAGTCAGGGCTCCAGGCCAGTTGCTCCATACCGCCGAAGGGTTCCATCGGGCATTCGTAGGGCTCGCCTTCGAGGATATCCGTTCCGTTGGCTGCTACACCCTCGCCATTCACCTCATAGACGAAGGGGTGCTGGATGCTCTCCACGTAGTGGTCCCAGTGACGATACATCAGGTCTGTCACCAGGCGGCCAGTGGCCTTGGGCAGGTCGTCGGGGTTTTTCTTTATCACCTCATGGAAGTCGATGGAGTGGAGCAGGATCACCTTGGTGCCGTCGGGCGAGAACTTGAAGCCCTCGATGTCCTTCGAAGTCTTGGAGATCTGCTTGCGGTCTGAGCCGTCGGCATTCATCGTCCAGAGTTGTCCTCCTGTGAGGAAGGCAATCTTGCCGTTGAGCCAGGTGGGATCCGTCTCACTCTTCGTGCCTGTGGTCAGGGTGGTATTGCCGGTACCGTCGGCGTTGATGACGGCAATCTTCTGCTGGCTCTTGTTGGCCTTCACGCTGTAGTAGCCTGTCTGATAGACAATCTGCCTGCCGTCGGCACTGGCCTCGGCAGCACCGATACGTCCCATCGCCCAGAGGGCCTCAGGGGTCATCAGGTTGCTTGTCAGTTTGATGTCTTGTCTTCCGATCTTCACGTCGTCCTGGGCTTTTGCACTGCCTGTTCCTAAAAGGACTGCTAAGGCAATTGTCGATATTGTTTTTATCATCGTCTTGTAGGTATTTGTAGGGGAGAGAAGTGATTACCTCTTCTGGTTCATACGCTGTTTCTGCATCTCTTCAGCCTGCTTCTGCATGGCAGCGAGTCGGGCGGCAAGACCACTCTGCTTCTTGCTCGGGTTGTTCTTGTTCTCCTTGTACCTGGCCTCGAGGATGGCGAGGAGTTTCTCGTCGTTGGTGGTCTTGCGGAGGGTCCACATGATAGCGGCAGAGAAGAACAGGGAGATGAAGTAGTAGAAGTTCAGGCCACTGGAGTAGTCGTTGAACATGAAGAAGAACATGATGGGCATGAGATACATCATCCACTGCATCATCTTCATCTGCTCAGCCTGCTGGCCCACCATCTGGTCCTTCTGCTGAC
>ODAI014703385.1_pt1 | contig 12053 bp, 10 predicted proteins | sample 1539321 | NCBI WGS metagenome assembly ODAI01 (sample SAMN02144231, study PRJEB22623) | gut metagenome | biome: sheep rumen | host: Ovis aries | place: New Zealand
CATAAGATCTGCCAATCTTATATGATGACATTGCATTAAGGCAATACCGCACAAAGCACGGCTAACGCCTTTGCACGTGACTTGCTTGCATCTTTTCCGGCAACTTGCACAGAAATGCCTTGACTTGCGCCAGCAAGCCTGCGTCATTTCTGTACAATCTGACGAAAAGTCTGGCGGCGCAATTCACGTACAATCTTTGTGCGGTATAGCCTTAATCAAAAACGGTACCGCATTCACGCGATACCGTTTTGTTGTTTTTATGGACGTGCTTTCTATAATTGGTCGTAAATCGGTCGTAAATTCCGCTATATACCGCCAAAGATTGGCTTAACAGCGGACTTTACTTCTTCTCCGGTCTCATTGTGGGGAAAAGCAGGACATCTCTTATAGACGCACTGTCAGTCAGCAGCATAACAAGTCTGTCCAGACCGAATCCGAGTCCGCCTGTGGGAGGCAGACCATATTCGAGAGCAGTTATGAAGTCTTCATCGACCTGAGCGTCATTTCCACCCTGTGCGCGCTTTGCAGCGACCTGTTTCTCGAAGCGTTCACGCTGATCTATCGGGTCATTCAGTTCGGAGAACGCGTTTCCGAACTCCGTGCCGTTTATGAAATACTCAAATCTTTCGGTGAACATCGGATCGGCAGGCTTTCTCTTTGCAAGCGGAGAATTTTCAACGGGATAATCATAAATTATCGTAGGCTGTATCAGATTGTCCTCGACAAATGCCTCAAAGAACGCAATAAGCACCTCGCCCTTGGTAGCCGTCTTGCTCTCAAGTTCAATATGCTTGTCTGCGGCAGCCTTTCTCGCAGCTTCATCGTCCGCCCAGTCAGCAAAATCCACGCCGGCGTACTTCCTGACTGCCTCGATCATTGTGAGACGTTCCCACGGTTTTCCGACAGCTATTTCCTTGCCCTGATAGGGGACCGTATCTGTTCCGCAGATCTTCAGGGTAACTGTACGGTACAGGTTTTCGATAATATCCATCATTCCGAAATAGTCGGTATATGCCTGATACATTTCGATTGACGTGAACTCCGGATTGTGCGTTGCGTCCATTCCCTCGTTGCGGAAAATGCGTCCCACCTCATAAACCTTGTTGAAACCGCCTACTATCAGTCTTTTAAGACACAGCTCAGTCTCTATGCGCAGATACATATCTATATCCAGCGAGTTGTGGTGAGTTTTGAAAGGTCTTGCAGCCGCACCTATTTCCAGCGGCAGTAGGATAGGCGTATCGACCTCGACATATCCCAGCCCGTCAAGATAGCTGCGTATCTCTTTCAGGATCATTGAGCGCTTAACAAACGTATCCTTTATCTCCGGATTTGCGATAAGATCAAGATAACGCTTTCTGTAGCGTTCTTCCTTGTCACGCAGTCCGTGCCATTTCTCCGGCAGCGGGAGCAGCGACTTTGAAAGAAGCTCTATGCTCTTTGCATGAACAGATATCTCTCCGGTCTTTGTCTTGAAAACATAGCCGGTAACGCCTACAATATCACCGAGATCCCACGTTTTGAACTCATCGAAGCGCTCTTTCCCGACCTCATCTATCCTTACATAGATCTGCATTCTGTCACTTGTATCACGTACATCGGCAAAACTTGCCTTACCCATGATACGGCGGCTCATAACACGTCCCGCAATGCAGACGTCCTTGTTTTCAAGCTGGTCGAAATTATCACGGATATCCTTTGCGAGATGAGTGACATCAAATTTTGTTATAGTATATGGATCCTTGCCGTCGGCTTTTAGCTTGTTCAGCTTTTCTATTCTTATTCTGTGCTGTTCCGAGAGAGCGGCAAGTTCTTCTTCCTCGGTCAGCTCTTCATTTATTATTTCATCTGCCATAACTGTTACGTCCTTTTAAATTATTCAGATCTCTTCCGAAAGGCGCCGTGACTTACGGTTAAAACGCGAAGCTGTTCGTCTTTCAGGAAGGTGGAGAAGTGGAGGGGTCTGGGGAGGAGAGGAGGAGGGAAACTCATTTCTGCGTACAGAAATGGGGTTCCCTTCTCCTCTCCTTCCCAGTCTCAAGCGCAGCGACCCGATCTCAAGCGCAGCGGTCAGTCTTACTTGCTGATTTCGAGGACCTCAAACTGAAGGATACCTGAAGGAGTCTCGACATCTACGATATCGCCTTTCTTATGACCGAGAAGCGCTCTGCCGATTGGGGATTCATCGGAGATCTTTCCGGCCTTGACATTTACTTCCTTTGAACCGACGATATGGAGCTCACGCTCGACATCTTCTTCTATGTCCTTTACTATTACCTTGTTACCGTGCTGAACGTGCTCGGTGTTAAGGCTGTCGGAGTCAATGATGATAACATTCTTGAGAGTCGCTTCGATCTCAGCGATACGAGCCTCGATGATACCCTGCTCATTCTTTGCTTCATCGTACTCAGAGTTTTCGGAAAGGTCTCCGAAAGAGAGTGCGACCTTGATCTTTTCTGCAATATCCTTTCTCTTGACGGTCTTGAGATTTTCAAGCTCGGCTTCGAGCGCGTCAAGTCCTTCCTGAGTCAATACTGTCTGTTTAGCTGCCATGATGTTATTTCCTTTCTGATTATATAATAATATTCGTTATTCCTGAGGTGATGCCGTTGAAGCATTTTCTTCCGCCGCTGCGGCTTCGGCTGCTACCGATGCTTTGCTGATTATTACCTCTACCGCCTTTTTAAGCTGGATATCTTCCGATTCTGCATAATTAAGCGGGTCGGATTCGTGAGCACCGTCATATTCGACCACAAATTCGGGTGCGATACCTGTCTCGTTGTAAGCGCCGTTCTCTGCCGAGGGACGGATCACTGCCACCGATATTTCTATCGCCGTACCGTCGTTGAACGTCCTTGTCTCGCGGAGAGTTCCGTCACCGGCGGAATTTTCGCCTACCGTTATACCGCCTGCGTGGTCGCGCAGTGCCTCAGCTATCAGTTCGGCGGAACCACCGGTCATTTCATCTATTATAATACTGACCGGCAGATTTGTAAAGTCCCCGCCGGCTGTTTCGGCGACGATTTTTGTCGAATTGTTCTTATATACCGCCGACGCGATCTCGCCGCCTCCAACGAATGGGCTGAGTATCTCAGATACAGAAGAATAAACATTGCTTGACACGCCTCGCAGATCGAAGATATATCCGGTTATCAGTGACTCGGAATATTCATCAATGAGCTGAGCCATTTTCTTTCCGGTAGCCTCATTCACAGCCGAGAACGTGAAACACAGAAGACCGTTATCCAGCAGCGCTGCGCTGAGTGTAGGGATATCAAACGCGGCGCGGACAAGGTTATATTCCGTCTCCTCACCGTTGCGCCTTACGACGAATCTGCGGCGGGTCCCCTCGTCACCGTAGCGGAGCTGCTCGCTTGCGGCATCGTACCCGAGTTCAAGGACGCTCACGCCCTCTACCGAAATTATATCGTCTCCCGGAAGTATTCCCTCAGCCGCAGCCGGTGAACCGTCGTAAACATCGGTTATGCGGATATAGCCTCCGCTTTCCCTTTCAAAGACTATCCCAAGTCCGACTATGCTGCCGCTTTCTATACGGGTCTTGTAATAATATTCATCGGTAGTGTAATATCTTGCTCCCACATCGTCGATGCAGGTCAGATAACCGGAATAGACACCGGTCTTCATTCCTTCATCATTGATCTCATAAAGCGAGTAGTTTCTCACATACGAGTCTATCTCCTGGAGCTTTGTGTAGATCTCCTCGCGCTGCTGCACATTGGCGATCTTTCCGTTGTAATTGTTAAGCGAGACGGTCATGGTTATCACGAACGTCACCGCACAGGCGATAGCCGCAATACTTATAGCTATGCCAAGTGATATTTTCTTATTCATAACATTATCTGTATCCTGTTTTTATACGGTAGGAAGCGTCACATAGTTGAACGGATCCTGCCTTGCGCCGTCCTTGCGGACCTCAAAGTGCAGATGCGGACCGGTCGCCCAGCCTGTAGAGCCTACCGCCGCAATGCAGTCTCCCTTGTTCACTACCTGTCCCACCGACACATATATAGCGCTGCAATGCGCATAAAGCGTCTGATAGCCGTCTCCGTGATCTATGACCACGTACATTCCGTAATCGTATCCGGGAATGTATGTGGTTTTTGCAACTATTACTTCTCCGCCCTTTGAAGCGTAGATATTTGCGCCCATGATCCCCGCGTTTCCTATGTCGATGCCGCCGTGGTTTCCTTTTCTCCAGTCATCATATCCGAAATATGTGGTTATAAGGTGGAAATGCAGATCAAGCGGCCATGCCCACTCGCCCGTATCATATACAGTATTTCTCTGAGCGCGGAGCTGTGCCTGACGTATCTCTTCTTCGAGAGCTTTCTCAGCCTTTTCTCTGTCGGCCTGTGTCACCTTCTTTTCGTACTGAAGGCTTGCCTGACGGTCTTTGAGGTCCTGTATCTGTGCGGAATATGTATTGTACTTGCCCCAGTATTCGCTGTTCAGATCGTTGAAATACTTGACTCTTTCATCGAGGGCGGTCTTGTCGTCCGCAAGGTCGTCACGCTGCTGTTCGAGCGTTATCTTATCGGCTTCGAGCTTTGCCTTGTCATTTTCCTGCTGTTTTTTCTTTTCGCCGAGCTGGACTTTTACATCTTCAAGCTTGTTGATATCGTCCATCAGCTGATCCATGAAGTCCTGATTCTGCTGATTGATGCTGTCCATTATCTCGCTGCGCACGAATATATCATAGAAATCCGACGAGCCAGCGATTATTGAAAGATAATCGTCCGAGCTGCTTATGACCATTGCGTGTATCATATCCGCGCATCTGTCAAGATTCAGAGCATTCTGATCTTCAAGCATCTTTATCTGCTGCTCGGTATCCCCGATCTCGCGGTCAGTCTCATCTATACGGAGCTGTGCTTCTTCTATCTCGACCTCTTTATCAGCGATCTCGGCTTCTTTGGCAATGATCTCTTCCTGCTTTGCGCTAACGGACAGATTTACAAGATCTATTTTGTTCTGAGTCTCGGTTATATATTCCCAGTAAGCGTCCTGCTGCTCCGAATTTGCGGCAATATCAGTATCCGCGTCGGCGATCTTCTTTTCGAGTTCTTTTATCTTTTCGTCGGCATCGGCGATCTGCTGCTGAAGATCAGTCTGCGTATCGGCGTAGGACACCACCTGCTGTGGGAACGGAGGCTGACCCGCGAACACAGCCGCAGTGCCGCAGACTGCCGCGAACACCGTATTGCGGATCCTTCTGATTGTTTTGTTCTTCATACTTATTTCCTTATACTTTTACATACTTTCCGGTGCTGATTATAGTTCCGATCGCTCCGAGAAGCGCTCCGAGCAGACAGTCTGCCGCAAGCACGTACCATGTGATGCTGTCAAACTGAATGACATTGACAAGCCCGAATATTTCCCAGATCGTCTTGTCTTCCTCGAAAAGCTGTATTATGGATTCATACACTGTTTTGGTAAGTATCCACGCGGTAGCTCCTGCCGCGACTCCGATGAACATTCCCTCTATAAAGAAAGGTATCTTTACGAAGGAGTTTGTCGCACCCACGACTTTCATTATGTTGATCTCCTTCTTGCGGGAGAACACACTGCTTCTGATAGCATTATAGATGATGATGACGCTCGTAACTATCATTACCACAAGCATTGCTCCGGCAATGATCGACAGCGTAGAACGAATATCGACAAGCGCGGACGCGAAGTCATACGGTGCTGTGACTTTCTCTACACCCTCGATAGTGCGCAGCTCTTCCGCAGTTTCGCTTATCTTAGAGATATCTTTTACCGTAACTCTGAACGAATGGGGTATCGGGTTTCTCGGGAGATGCTCAAAAAGTTCCTTTTTATCGGGGTATTTCTCCTGATAATCCGCCCATGCCTCTTCTTTTGAGTAGAATTTCACGCTCGCGGCATTAGGATTGCTCGAAATTGCGTCGGAAATATGCGTCAGGGTCGAATCCTGCACGTCCAGGTATATAAACACTTCTATCTCATTTTTATCTTCGATATTAGACATGATGATGCCGATATCCATAGCGACAATGACCGAAAGTCCGATGAGCAGAAGGCTCACAAGCAGTACACTGAAGCTTGCTATCGACATCATGGTATTCTTGAAGACCGATCCGATACCTCGTCTTACGAGATAACCGAAATTAGACATTCTCATTGAAAGCTCATTCTCCTTCTATAAATCCGTCAAAGGCAACGCTGCCTTCTCTGAGGTTGATTATGCGTCCGCCGAAATATTTCACGAGATCGTGGTTATGAGTTACCATTATGACGGTGGTGCCGCACTCGTTGATATCCTGGAGAAGCTCGACTATCTCATAGGAGAGCTTAGGGTCGATATTACCCGTAGGCTCGTCCGCAATTATTATCTTGGGATCGCAGGCAAACGCTCTTGCAATAGCCACGCGCTGCTGCTCACCGCCGGAGAGCTGTCCCGGATATGCTTTCGCCTTGTCATTGAGTCTGACGAGGTTAAGAACATACGGAACGCGCTGCCTGATATATTTTTTTGACTTGTCTATAACGCGAAGAACAAACGCCACGTTTTCATAGACGGTCAGTGTAGGTATAAGCCTGAAATCCTGGAAGATCATACCGAGCGAACGCCTGAAATACGGGAGTTTACGGTTTCTCAGCTTTGTAAGATTATATCCGTTGACGAATACTCGTCCGCCGGTAGGCTGTATCTCACGGGTCAGAAGCTTCAGCAGAGTGCTCTTTCCGGCACCGCTGTCACCGACTATGAATACGAACTCTCCGTCATTCACACGGATATTGACATCATTAAGGGCATCTACCCCGCCCTTCACACCGTCCACATAGTGAACGTCAACATTCTTTAATTCTACCATTAACTTTCTCCTGTTTTTTGCCGCCCGAAATGTTTGAGAAGCCGCTTTCTGCAAATAAAAACAATATGCGAGGCGGAGGTGTGTTCCGCCCCGTACATTATCGTTTTTAGAATTTTACAGGATCTGCGGAAAGATACTTCTTGACCATGAGCGCGATCTTGAATATGATAGCGTGATCGAATTCTCTGAGATCAAGACCTGTGAGCTTCTTTATCTTGTCAAGCCTGTAAACGAGCGTGTTTCTGTGTACAAAAAGTTTTCTCGATGTTTCGGAAACGTTGAGGTTGTTCTCGAAGAAGCGCTGTATAGTGAACAGTGTCTCATGGTCGAGCGATTCGATCGAGCCTTTCTTGAACACTTCCTTCAGGAATGTCTCGCAGAGTGTTGTGGGCAGATGATATATAAGTCTCGCAATACCGAGATTGTCATAGCTTACTATGTTCTTCTCGGTGTCGAATACTTTTCCGACCTCAATAGCTATCTGAGCTTCTTTGAATGAACGCGCAAGATCCTTTACGCCGATGACAGGTGTACCGATACCGATATTGACGCGGGTGAAGAACTCTGTCTGGAGCGTGTCCGCGATAGACCGCGCAAGCTTTTCGAGATCCTTCACATCTATGCCGCTCTTTATCTCCTTTACAAGAACTATCTCGCTCTCGGTGATGTTGAAAACGAAATCCTTGTTCTTGTCCGGAAACAGGTTCTGTATCACGTCATAAGCCGAAACATCATTGGACGAAACTATGCTTATAAGGAATACCACGCGGTTGATATCAGCGTTGAAATGCAGCTCTCTTGACTTTATACTGATATCTCCGGGAAGTACGTTATCAAGAATTATGTTCTTAACGAAGTTGTTGCGGTCATACTTTTCATCGTAATACTGCTTGATGCTCGACAGAGATATAGCAAGAATAGAAGCGTATTTTCCTGCCATTTCGTCCGTTCCTTCGACAAATACCGCATAGTCTGGCTTTACGTGTACGCCGAAAGGCTTGTAAGTATATCCGTCACGAATGAAAATATCGTGCGAATCGCTGAACTCGATCGAGAAGAAATCATTTGAGGTCCCTATTTTCGACAGCTCACTGCACGCAACTATCGTTGCATTCTCGTCGATAACGCCGATGACTCTTCCGACGGTATCTCTCATCTGATGAACTACTCCCTGAAACAATCTGTTTGACATAATACTGCCCATTCCTTTCTGCGGCTTCAGCCCATGCCGTCCGTGCGATCTGACTCTCCGTTTTGCTGCGGCGCTGCTGCACTGGTACGGTTATTATTTTACTGCCTGTGCCATGCACAAACATATACACCTTATATTTTAATAGAAAATGAAAAAAAAATCAAGTCTTTTCTGTGAAAAATGTAAAAAATTCTTGTAAATTTTTTTATATATTGCCAAAGCGGGCTTTTTGTGGTATAATAATTGTTATTCACAGCTTGATTTCTGCCTGTCTTTATATAAAGGGTACCTCTAAAAACCGCTTTGAAAAGAGAAAATGTGGCAGCCGTGTCGAAGACGAGGAAAGGCTCCGAAGGCTTGCTGGCGCAAGGTGAGGAGACTTGACGAATTATTCGACGCGGATGACTCGTTTTCTCTCAAATGGGTTTTTAGAGGTTCCCTAAAATACAGGTGTCCGGAAATTAAAAAAGGAGCGAAGAAAATGAGCAAGACATATTATATAACAACACCGATCTACTATCCGTCCGGAAATCCGCACATCGGTCACTGCTATACCACTGTTGCCTGCGATGTTATCGCAAGGTTCAAGAGAATGCAGGGCTACGACGTGATGTTTCTCACCGGTACCGATGAACACGGCGCAAAGATACAGCAGAAAGCCGAAGCCGAGGGTAAGACCCCTCAGCAGTATGTTGACGGAATAGTCGAAAACTTCAAGAAACTCTGGGGCTTCATGAATATAAGCTATGACCGCTATATCAGAACTACCGATGCCTGTCATATACAGACAGTGCAGAATATATTCAGCAAGCTCTATGACAAGGGATATATATACAAGGGAACGTATAAGGGAAAATACTGCGTTCCATGTGAGAGCTTCTGGACAGATACCCAGCTCGTTGACGGCAAATGCCCCGACTGCGGAAGAGAAGTAAAAGAAGCCGAAGAAGAGGCTTATTTCCTGAAACTGTCTGTAATGACCGACAGGATAATCGACCTTCTGAAAAATACCGATTACCTGCGCCCCGAGAGCCGCGTGAACGAGATGATAAACAATTTCGTAAAGGACGGGCTTGAAGACCTGTGCGTCTCACGTACATCGGTAAAATGGGGTATCCCGGTCCCGTTCGATGAGAAGCATACCGTGTATGTGTGGCTTGACGCTCTTATCAACTATATCAGCGCGCTCGGCTACGAAAACGACACTTATAACGACTTTGAAAAATACTGGCCTGCGGATATGCACATGACCGCAAAGGAGATAGTGCGTTTCCACTCTATCGTATGGCCGGCAATTCTGATGATGCTGGATATCCCGGTCGCAAAGAGACTTTACGGGCACGGCTGGATAACCTTCGGCGGCGCCAAGATGTCCAAATCTATAGGAAACGTGGTAGATCCGTTCATTCTCGGCGAAAGATACGGCGTTGACGCGGTAAGATACCAGATACTTCGCGATATGCCCTATGGTTCGGACTCAAATTTCTCCAATGAGATAATGGTGGGACGCATAAACACTGACCTTGCGAACGATCTCGGCAACCTCGTTTCGCGTACCGTTGCAATGGCTGACAAATATTTCGGCAGCACCCTCATAACCGACAGAAAAGCCGATCCACTCGACGATGATCTTATAGGAATGGCAAAAGCTCTGCGTGAGCCTGTTGAAAAGTATATCGAAGAAGCTCAGCATTCGCTTGCGCTCGCCGAGATATTCAAGGTGATATCCCGCGCGAACAAGTATATCGACGAAACTGCGCCGTGGATCCTCGCAAAAGATGAGGCAAACAAACCGAGACTCGCTTCGGTGCTGTACAACCTGCTCGAAACGATCAGGCTGTGTTCATCGCTGCTTTATCCGTTCATGCCTGTGACCATGCCGAAGGTGTGGGAACAGATCGGTGCAAAAGAATCCGATGTGACTTACGAAAACGCTGCGGTATTCGGAGTCCTTCCCGCCGATGTCACTGTCAGAAAGGGTGAAGTGCTGTTCCCCAGAATAGATATAGATAAGGAAATAGACGAACTGAACAAGCTTCTGACACCCGAAAAGACGATCAGAGAGGACGAGGATCTCGACAAGGCAAACATCATCACGATCGACAAATTTGCCGAGGTGAAGCTGCGTACCGGCGAGATAACAGCCTGCGAAAAGGTCGCAAAATCGAAGAAGCTCCTGAAAATACAGGTAGATGACGGCAGGAACGGCAGACAGATAGTTTCGGGCATTGCCGCTTATTATAAGCCTGAGGAGCTTATCGGAAAGAAGATAATATTTGTCGCGAACCTTGCACCCGCAAAGCTCTGCGGCGAGGAGAGCAACGGTATGCTTCTGGCGTGCGATGCCGGAGAAGATGTCAGAGTAGTATTTCTCGACAGCGATATTCCCAACGGAAGCACTGTCAGATAAATTAACGGAGCATTGAATGGGAAAAAAGAAAACCAATAAGATATATCTTATTATATGCGGCATAGCATTTGTAATAATGCTGATAGTGCTGTTCATGGAGGGCCCCGAGAACATTATAAACGCTCTCGGAAAGCTGAATCCGCTGTTTCTTGTACTTGCGGTCGGCTGTATGGTTATCTACTGGCTCACCGAGGGCATTGCGGTGCATTTTGCGGCAAAGAGCCTTGACCCGAAAATAAAATTCAGTACGACTCTGCTGGTAACAATGATCGGGCAGTATTTCAACTGCATCACACCATTCGCCTCCGGCGGACAGCCCATGCAGGTCTATACCTACTATCAGAAGGGCGTATCGCTGGGTTCGGCAATGACAGCGCTGCTCAGCAAATTCATTGTATATCAGTTCACACTGACAATATATTCGGTGATATTCCTGATCTGCAAGCTTCCGATGTTCACAGACGGCGAGCTGAAACCGCTTACGGTGCTTGTAATAATAGGCTTTATTGTAAACACGTTCGTTATCGTGATGCTGCTGATGCTGGCATTTTTCAGAAAAGCAACGACAAAGCTTGCTCACGCACTTATCAGACTTCTCGGAAAACTCCGCATAGTAAAAAATGTAGATGACACTCTCGAATACATCGACAAGGAGCTTACCCAGTATTACGAAAATTTCATATTTATCAGGAGCCGTCCGGCTGTGATACTGAAAATGTTCATTGTCACGGTAATACAGCTGCTTGTATATTTCTCGATCACCTATGTCATCTATATAGGCTTTGATATACCGCACAACACGGACTTTTTCACGATAATATCCTGTCAGGCGTTCGTACTTATGATCTCTGCGTTCGTTCCGCTCCCCGGCGCAATGGGTGCAGCCGAGGGAAGCTATGCGGCATTCTTCAAAGGGATATTCGGTGATTATTACACCGGCGTATCCACATTTATATGGCGTTTTCTGACATTCTATCTGCCGATACTGGTCGGCATCGTGATAAACCTCAGAATGACAAAGAGAGGTGTTGATCTTTCAAACGCTGCCGAAGCGGTGAAAGAGGTTGAAGCCCAGAACAAAGGAGAAGCCGAATGACAGACAAGATCAAGCACTTGTTTCCGGAAGATATCGAAGATATGACAGAAGAAGAACGGGCAGAATACGAAAAGGAGCTCGAAAAAATGTTGAGTGATTCCAACCGGCTCATGGGACTTGTAATGGCTCCGCAGACAGCATACGGTCCGCCCAATACGATGAACCTCGGATCCGGAATGGGAATGTGCATGATGACTCCTCCTTCCCCACAGATCACCTCCGATCCGGAATGGCTGGACGATACTCACTGGAGATGCAGCTGCGGATACGTTTGTGAGTCAAAGTTCTGTCCTGAGTGCGGAATGTCTGCCCCGGACAGACCCGACCCAAACTCCGCTTCCCAATTAAAATAACATATGGGTACCTCTAAAAACCGCTTTGAAAAGAGAAAATGTGGCAGCCGTGTCGAAGACGAGGAAAGGCTCCGAAGGCTTGCTGGCGCAAGGTGAGGAGACTTGACGAAATATTCGACGCGGATGACTCGTTTTCTCTCAA
>ODAI012331781.1_pt1 | contig 12051 bp, 7 predicted proteins | sample 1539321 | NCBI WGS metagenome assembly ODAI01 (sample SAMN02144231, study PRJEB22623) | gut metagenome | biome: sheep rumen | host: Ovis aries | place: New Zealand
AGCTTGTCGTAGGGAATGTCCGCCTCGGCAAGCAGAACGTTCATGTGACCAGGCATGCGGCCGGCAACAGGATGGATTGCGAAGCGGACACGCTTGCCCTGACGCTCAAGCGTGTCGGCAAGCTGGCGAACAACGTGCTGGGCCTGCGCAAGCGCCATGCCGTAGCCTGGGACAATGATCACACTCTCGGACGACTTCAGCACGGAAGATGCCGAAGGCTTTGTATGCTCCATACTCATTTTCGCAGGTTCTGCCGCAGGTTTTTCCGCAGGCTTCTCCGCAGAAACAGTAGACGCTTTAATTCCGCTGCCCAATAAAATACTCATCAAGCTTCTGTTCATGGCGCGGCACATGATTTGAGTGAGCAACAGACCCGATGCGCCGACGATTCCGCCCACAGCCACGAGGAAGATGTCGGACATCGCCATGCCTGCCAACGAGCCTGCCACTCCAGAAAGAGAGTTCAATAACGAAATGGTTATCGGCATATCGGCACCTCCAACGCGTACGGAGAAATACAAACCGAACAAAGAGGCAGAGACAAAACAGCCGAATATGGCGATAAAAATCTGCTCAGGCGTGATGGTGCCAATAATGATGAAACAAATGGTGAAAAGCAGGAAAACAACCGTCAGTAGCGAGTGCGACATCCAAATCAACGGTTTCTGAGGCAGCACACGATGCAGCTTCCCCGCGGCGACAAGGCTTCCCACCAGTGTAATCATACCGATGGCAACTGCCAACAATGCCGTAAAAACTACGAATTTATAAGCAAACGGATCCGCTTTAAGTTCGACGAACTGTTCGTGCGGGAATGCCAGTCCAAGGGCGGAGACGATGCCCACAAGCGCCGATGCGCCACCGCCCAGTCCATTGAACAATGCCACGGTCTGCGGCATTTGTATCATTTGCACTTTGCGCGCCATGGTAGAACCGATAAATGCGCCGATGATGATAGCCGGATAGATGGTCCACGCACTGATTACGCCACAGAAAAAAAGTGTTGCCACAACACCGACAAACATCGCAAGTGCAGCCAACAAGTTGCCATTGACAGCTGTCTTGACCTTGCTCATCATTGAAATGCCTGTCAAGACGGCCAGTGAAAGGACAATACTCAGGATTAACTGTACACTCATTTTTGTTCTCCTTTCTTCTTTTTACTGAACATTTGCAACATGCGGTGTGTCACGCCGAAACCACCGAAAACGTTAATGGTGGCAAGTACGATTGCCAAGAAGCCGAAGAATTCGCCCAAGACCATCTCACCTGAGTTCAAATGGCTGTTCAACAAGGCATAACCAGTGGCAGAGATGGCGCCTACTATCGTCACGCCCGACAATGCATTCATGCCGGACATCAAGGGAGTGTGCAACAAACTGGGTACATTTTTAATGATGGTATAGCCCAAGAGCGTGCAAACGACAAAGACTCCCAAAAGAATTAAAGGGTTTATCATGTCAATAAATTTTGTTTTTTTAAGAAAAAAGGCGATACCCCGATTGGTCAATCGAACGTATCGCCTTTAGTTATTGTCAGATTAAAGTCCCATTGCCTCGCGCGCGCCTTCGTGAACGAGTTCGCCGTCAATGCAGACAAGACTCTTCTTGATGACTTCGTCGTCGCGGTCGAGCACTACTTGTCCGTTCTTCACCAAATAAGTAACAAGGTTGTAGAGGTTGTTTGAGAACATCCAAGTTGAGCTGGTTGGCAGCAGGCCCGGAATATTCTTCACGCCCATGATGGTCACACCGTGTTTCTCTTCTATTCCACCTTTCGGGGTGAGTTCGCAGTTGCCGCCCTGGTCGATTGAAATGTCCACGATGACAGAGCCGCGCTTCATTCCTTTTACCATCTCTTCGGTGATGATGATCGGGGCTATTTTGCCCGGGATAAGCGCCGAGCAGAACACGATGTCCATATCTTTGATGGTTGCCTCGAGGGCTTTCTGCTCTTGAATCAACACGTCAGCCGGCAAGCGTTTGGCATAACCGCCTTCGCCCACAGCAAGTTCCGCCGGAACGGTAGTGTCGACCACCTTTGCCCCGAGGCTGCTCGACTGCTCCGATGCTGCCGGACGGATGTCGGCTGCATAAGTAATCGCTCCCAGTCGTTTTGCTGTTGCCAATGCCTGGAGGCCGGCCACGCCGACACCAATGACCATTACTTTTGCAGGCTGGATGGTGCCCACTGCGGTGAACATCTGTGGCATGAAGGTTGTCAAATGGTTTGCTGCCATGAGAATACCTTTGTATCCGGCACAAGTACTCATCGAGGTCAAGGCATCGAGGTTCTGTGCGCGCGAGATGCGTGGTATCCCGTCCAATGTAATGGCGGTAATGCCTTGTGCAGACAATTTTTTCACCATTTCGTGGTTCACGGGCGATGCCGGATGGATGAAAGTTATGAGGTACTGCCCTTTGTGCATCATTTCCACCTCATGTTTGCCCACTTGCTCGTTGAACAAGGGCTCCTTCACTTTCAGAATCATGTCTGCCTTCTCGTAAATCTCAACAGGGCTGTCCACCATCTTGGCGCCAGCGCCCATGTAGTCAGAGTCATGATACAAGGCACCTTCGCCAGCACCTTTCTCTACCATTACTTCAAATCCGTCTTTAACGAACTTGCCGACGGTTTCCGGCGTCGCTGAGACGCGAGCCTCGTCGTGCATAATCTCTTTTGGAATACCAATAATCATAATTTTGCAAATTGTTAGGTTTTATAAATATTTGATGTCATTTTTCTCGAAAATCTTACAAATATACAAAAGTTACCGGTTATTCTATAACCAGATGACGAGAATTAACATAAAATTAACACTTTGGTATGCTATACAATTGATTTTCCGTTTTTCCGTCCCGCAAAAGTGTGTGATTAGGCTCCAAACACCATAAATTTACATGGGAAATTGCTATGCAAGGCATTTTTCTTCTTCAAAAAATAATAAATTATGGTTAAAAATCTAAATTTTCATCGAAAATCCAGAAAAATAACTATCTTTGTCGCCTAATCAAATTAATAACTCAAATAAATTAAATCAACGAATTATTATGACTTTAAGAAAATTCTTATCGGTTGCCTTGCTCGCACTCATGGCAACGACGGTATCGGCTCAGCAAATAGACCGCTCGATGATACCGCAGATCCCAGTGGACAAAAATGTCCGCATTGGCAAGTTAGACAATGGACTGACCTACTACATCCGTTACAACAACTGGCCAGAAAACAAAGCGAACTTCTACATTGCACAACGCGTGGGCTCCATTCAGGAGAACGACGACCAGCGCGGCCTTGCGCACTTCCTTGAGCACATGGCCTTCAACGGCTCCGAACATTTCCCCGACAGCACGCTTCTGGAATACACTCGCTCGCTCGGCGTAGAATTCGGAAGCGACTTGAACGCCTACACCAGCATCGACCAGACGGTATACCGGATCTGCGACGTGCCGACCAAACGTGCCACAGCCATCGACTCGTGCATCCTCATCTTGAAGGACTGGTCAAACGGGCTGACGCTCGACGGCAAAGAAATCGACAAGGAACGCGGCGTAATCCATCAAGAATGGCAACTGCGTACAGGTCCGCAATATCGCATATTTGAGCGCACATTGCCCAAGCTGTACCCTGGCAGCAAATACGGCGAGCGCCTGCCCATCGGACTGATGTCCATCATCGACAACTTCCCACACAAAGCCCTGCGCGACTACTACAAGAAATGGTATCGTCCTGACAACCAGGCAATTATCGTAGTCGGCGACGTTGACGTCGACCATGTGGAAGCCTACATCAAAAAACTATGGAAAGACGTTAAAGTGCCGGCAGGCGCTGCACAAGTGGTGGACGAATTGGTGCCCGACAACGAGCAAGCCATCTACGTCATGGACAAAGACAAAGAACAGCAGTTCTCCGAAGTCAGCATCTCCATGAAACACGATGCCCAAAAGCCCGAAGAAAAAGTCGGCATCGACTACCTGCTCTCCGTCTATGCCAAGTCACTCATCAGAATGATGATTGGCATGCGCCTTTCTGAGATGTCACAAAAAGCCGACTGCCCATTTGTGTCTGCCTACGGAAGCGACGGCACCTACATCTATTCCAAGACCAAGGACGCATTCAGCATGGAAGGCTATGCCAAAGATGGCAAAGACATCGAAACCGTCGCTGCACTTTATCGCGAGGCGCAGCGCATCCGGCAATTTGGATTCACCCCCGGCGAATTCAACCGCTCTGCAGAGGAATACATGAGCCGATTGGAAAAACAATACACCAACCGCAACAAAATCACGAACGACGTGTTCGGCAACGCTTACCGCGACCACTATCTCGAGAACGAACCCATACCCTCTATCGAGGACGAGTACCAGCTCATGAAACAGCTCACACCGGCACTCAGCGTCGACATGATTAACATGATTGTGAAAGAACTCATCAGCGACAACGACAAGAACCTCGTAGTGACAATCTTCACACAGGAAAAGGAGGGCAAGGTATACCCAACAGAGGCGGAAATGGCACAAGCCATCCAAAACGTGCGCACAGAACAACTTGAGGCATACGTTGACAATGCGAAAAACGAGCCCATCATGGACCCGAAGAAAATGCCTAAGAAAGGAAAAATAAAGAAAGAAAAGACAAACAGCCTCTTCGGATACAAGGAACTCACCCTCTCCAACGGCGCACGCGTCATCTTGAAAAAAACAGACTTCAAAGACGACGAAATCCGTTTCAGAGCCTCTTCAAGAGGCGGAAAGGGGCTCTACGGAGCGGCCGACTACGCCAACCTCAAGATGTTCGACGTGGCTGTCAGGACAAGCGGCCTGGGGAACTTCTCCAACACCGAGCTGACCAAAGCCCTATACGGCAAACAGGCACACATCAGCATGGGAATGAGCGACTATTATCAAACCATGTCTGGAAGCTCTGTCCCCAAGGACATTGAAACCATGATGCAACTCGTCTATCTCCACTTCACCGACATCCAGAAAGACGAAGAAGCCTACCAGGCCATGGTGGCACAAATCGACCTGATGTTGAAAAACAAGAACCTCAATCCGGAAAGTGCATTGAGCGACTCTATCTCGACAACACTCTACAACCACCATCCGCGCTTCATCCCGCTGAACGTAGAGGATGTCAATGCCGCCAATTACGACCGCATGCTCAAAATGGCCAAAGAACGATTCGCCAATGCCGCCGACTTCACGTTCTACTTCATAGGGAACTTCGACGAGGCGACGCTCCGGCCACTCATCGAGCAGTACATCGCATCGCTGCCCGGCAAAAAGAAAACGGCAAAATGGCAAGAAGTACCATCATTCGCAAAAGGAAAGGTCAACAACACCTTCCTGCGCAAAGGTGAAGTGCCCAAAGCCACTGCCTTCGAGTTCTGGCACATGCCAATGGCATACAACGTCGAAAACGAGATACTGGCAGACGCTGCCGGACAAGTTCTGAGCATGGTATACCTTAAAGACATCCGCGAGGATGCCAGCGCCGCCTACTCTGTCAGCGCTTCAGGAGCGCTCGCAAAACTCGGCGACCTCTCACAAGCTTTCATGCAGGTATACTGCCCCATGGACCCCGAGAAGGCACAACTCGCACTTGACCTCATCGCGCAAGGCTTTAAGAACAACACGCTCGCCGTCGACATGGACAAGGTCATGAAAGTCAAGGAAAACATGTTGAAAAACATTGAGACGGCTGTGAAAACCAATGGCTACTGGGTCAACACCATCAACAACTATCTGGAAAACGGAGTTGACATGCACTCAAATTATGTAAAAGCCGTCAACGACATCACTCCGGAGAAAATCGCAGACTTCTTGAAGCAAATGCTTGCCGCCGGCAATCACATCCAGGTGGTCATGCTGCCAGAAAAATAGGGACACCCTAAACACATTCTTTTACAATCCGCCCCGAAAGCCTGTCAAACACTTTCGGGGCGGATTGTATTAAAAACCATCCAACTCGGATTTTCATGCGGCTCCACATATACAATTCACTATTTACAAGATGAGAAGACCCTTTCGAACCTTGTTCGAACAACGACATCAAGTTTTTGGGCATTAACCTTATATTTTTAATAAATACTCAAAAATAGAGACGGAATGAGAAAAACCTATCAAGGTTATCGGATAAAATTTGGCAGTGCGGAAAGTTTGCCGTACATTTGTATCCGCAAAACCAAGTGAACCAAAAGACACGCGTATTGAAGGCTTCGGAGATGAATCCAAGACCTATTGGGCATACAGACGCTTTAATTTCATCGTTTTTTGGTCTATATCGGATTTTTAGCAGTTACTTATGCCATTTGACTGAGGTTTGGCAAGCTGCAATCTGTTTTGCCTGCGTTCTTTTGGCTTCTCATTATACCTTAATCGGCCGCAAATCGATAAGGTTTGGCAATGGCGAGTTGCATTGTCGCGCTGCCTTCGGATTTATGGATATGAACTTGAAACTTTCTGATATTCAACGTTTTGAACTTAAAAATCGGCGTTTCTATGATGAATTGACTGTCTTCTATGGAAAGGACGAAAAGGTGACGCTATTTCCAAAGAGCCCGTGGAATTGATGAAAGTACTGGAAAAACCCACGGGATGTAATACTGCGTTGACTTAAAACTTCTTTCTAGAGTATGGACAAATAGACCTCCCGTTTTGAAGGAGAACCAGGCTGATTTATCTGCCATGGGAGACAACTGAAAATGACGAAGACAACGAACTGGAATTTTGAACATCAGTAAGCCGACAATCAAAAAAGTAAAAAACGTCCTCAACAACTTGTTTTACGGTTTTCGAGGACGTTTTTTACTTTAAACCCGTTAATTTGGTTAACGAAAGTTGAAAGCTGATAAAGCAGAACTTTCCGCTCAGATACTTCTACTGGGAATTTCACCACAATACGCCCAATACATGGCGTGATGCCGTGTCGCGTAAGTTCAGTCGGCAGCAGCACAGGCCTTTATCCCAATATGGCCAATGCCCGCTGAACGATGTGGCTTTGCTCATTCACAATCGTAAAATATTCACTCAATTCCCACAAATCCCTGGCGATGAGCGCCTTAAATTGAATTTGCAGCACAAGTACGGTTTGCTGGAGCTCGGCATCATCTTTCGGCTTGATCTTTTCTTTCTCAGCCTCAGCCAAAATTTCATCCATCACCTCTTTCGGCACGCTGAAATTTTTCTTAAACGCTTCAAAAGTCGGGTATTTGCGCTTCAATTGGCCACGATTTTTATCAATATACCTCAGACTGGTGTTCACCACAATGCTTTTAGCCGACATTTGTCGATAAAACCGGGTGTATTGTGTCGTATCCAGCGGCACAAAATGGTCGGGCATGATGCCGCCGCCTCCATATACTACACGCCGGCGGTTTAAGGTGTAAAATCGAAGGGAGTCGGCAAAATGTATACTGTCTCGGTTGGTCAGTTCACCGTTTTTCAAACGGTTTTCCAAATCCATTTCATATTCTTTCAAGGCACCTTTGGTGTAAGGCTTTTGGATGCATCGCCCCGACGGCGTATAATAATGCGCTACCGTGAGTCTTATCATTGACCCGTCGGGCAAGTCGACAGGCCGTTGCACCAATCCTTTCCCAAACGAGCGCCTGCCCACGATGATGCCCCTGTCGTGGTCTTGAATCGCACCGGCAAGGATTTCGGATGCAGAGGCAGAAAACTCATTGACCAACACGAGTACTTCCATGTCCAGCAAACTGCCTTGGGTGGGTGCCCTATAGGTGGATTTAGGCACTTTTCGCCCATTGGTATAGACAATCAAATCGCCTTTTCTTAGAAATTCGCCCGCGATTTGAACCGCCGACTGCAAATATCCGCCGCCATTATCTTGCAAATCCAGCAGCAATGTTTTTGCACCATTTTTCCTCAGTTTCTTGACACCTGCCATAAACTCCTCGTAAGTCGTCGCTCCAAAGCTACTCAAACGAATATAGCCGACCTGCGGCTGTATCATATAGCAGGCATCAACCGTATGCACGGGTATTTTATCACGCGTGACAGTGAAATTCAGCTTGCCGGCAATACCTCTTCGTATGATGCCTAGCTTCACCTTCGTCCCTTTTTTCCCGCGCAATCGCCTCATGATGTCATCGCGCGCCATCTTCACGCCGGCAATGGCAGAGTCGCCCACGCTGACAATGCGGTCGCCAGGCTGTATGCCGACCTTCTCGGAGGGACCGTTTGCAACTGTTTGTATGACGATGAGCGTGTCTTCAATAATGTTGAACTGCACGCCGATGCCTTCAAAATTCCCCTGCAACGGCTCGCTCATGGCTTTCACCTCCTTCGGGGTTGAGTAGCTGGAATGCGGGTCCAGTTTGCCAATCATGCCACGAATGGCATCTTCCACCAGTTTGTTTTCATTGACTGTGTCGACATAGAGGTTTTTGATTGCCACCTCAGCCACTTGAAGTTTGGTCAACGGACTTTTCTTGCCGAAATCCAATTGTATCTGCGCTCCAGACGAGATAACATGCAGGCACGACAAGATGATAAGATAAAATATTCGCTTCATGAGGTTGATGTTAATAAAAACATGAAAATGCCATGGCACCGCAACTTGTCTTTAGTCAAAGTCCTCCTTCTCCTCAGGACGGTCTTCCTCTATTACCAAGTTGTCGATGATGAAATTCTGACGCTCCATGGTATTGCTGCCCATATAATATTCCAAGAGTTTCTGCACTTGGTCGTTTTTATGCAGTGTCACTTGTTCCAGGCGCATGTCCGGGCCGATGAAGTTGACAAATTCCTTTGAATCGATTTCGCCAAGGCCTTTAAATCGCGTAATTTCCGGGTCGGGACCCAAATCCTCGATGGCGGCGATGCGCTCGGCCTCATTGTAACAATAACGCGTAATGAAATCGCTCTTCTTGCCCTGCGCCGCCTCTCTCCTGGCCTCTTCCTCGAGCACTTTCCTGTTCTTGACCTTGGTGCGGCGGTTGCGCACCCTGAACAACGGCGTTTGCAGCACATAGACATGCCCTTTCTTGATCAGTTCGGGGAAGAATTGCAGGAAAAACGTTATCATCAACAGCCGGATGTGCATCCCGTCGACGTCGGCATCGGTCGCCACGATAACCTTGTTGTAGCGCAGCGTGTCGAGCCCGTCTTCTATGTCCAAGGCCGATTGCAGCAAATGGAACTCCTCGTTATCGTATATGGCTTTCTTGGTCAGCCCGAAAGTGTTTTTGGGCTTTCCTCTTAACGAAAATACCGCTTGGGTATTGACATCGCGGCTTGCCGTGATGCTCCCGCTTGCCGAATCGCCCTCGGTGATGAAGATTGAGCTTTCTTCCTTGCGATCGTTCTTCACGTCGCTGTAATGTATACGGCAGTCGCGCAACTTGCGATTGTGGAGGTTTGCCTTTTTGGCACGTTCACGCGCCAGCTTGGCAACGCCTGCCATGGCTTTGCGCTCGCGCTCGCTGTCTTGTATTTTCCCCTGCATCACTTCTGCTATATCGCCATGGATGTGCAGGAAGTTGTCGACCTCGCGCTTGATGAAGTCACCTACATATTTGTTGATGGACTCTCCATTGGGCGACATGGTCAACGAGCCGAGCTTTATCTTGGTCTGGCTTTCAAACATCGGCTCTTCCACATTGATGGCAATCGCGGCGACGAGCCCGTTTCGGATATCCCCGTATTCGTACGACTTGCCAAAAAAGTCCTTGATGGTCTTTGCCATGTGCTCCTTAAAGGCACTTTGGTGCGTTCCGCCCTGTGTGGTGTGTTGGCCGTTGACAAACGAGTGGTATTCCTCGCCATACTGGTTCGTATGCGTGAATGCAATCTCGATGTCCTCGCCTTTCATGTGGATGATTGGATAAAGCCCGTCCGTCGTCATCGTGTCGGTGAGCAAGTCTTCCAGCCCATTGCGGCTGAGGATGCGCTTGCCATTATACATAATGGTCAGCCCGGTGTTGAGATAAGTATAATTGCGCAACATCGTCTCAACAATGTCCCGATGGAAGGAATAATTGAGGAACAGCGTGTTGTCGGGTTCAAAAAAGATGTACGTCCCATTTTCGTCATCGGTAGCCTCGGTCGTATCGCTTTGAAGCATTCCTCGCTCAAAAACGACCCGGCGCACCTTGCCGTCGCGGTAGCTCCTCGCCTCGAACCTCAGACTTAGGGCATTTACCGCCTTTACGCCTACGCCATTGAGCCCGACGCTCTTCTTAAAAGCCTTTGAGTCGTACTTCCCGCCTGTGTTCAGCACGCTCACCGCCTCAATCAACTTTCCCTGTGGTATGCCACGCCCATAGTCGCGCACCGACACTCGCAAGTCTTCGTCAATATCAATCTCTATCCGCTTTCCCGCATTCATCTTGAACTCATCAATAGAGTTGTCGATCACCTCTTTCAACAAGACATAAATCCCATCTTCCGCCAGCGAGCCGTCGCCCAGCCGCCCGATGTACATGCCCGGGCGCGTGCGCACATGTTCCATGTCGGACAGGTGGCGGATGTTTTCATCAGTATATGCTACAGGTGTTTGAAGGGCTTCTTGCAGGTCTGCTTCTTGATTCATGTCGTAAATTGTTTTTTTGAGTCGTTTCTACAAATTTTTCTTATAACAACGGCGGCGCTTGTGCAGTTCAGAGTCAAAATACTGCCATTGGTTCTGTACGCCGGAATTCATCTCCATCTCCACATGACTTTCTCCCCATTCAAAGCCATATTTTTGGTAATAGGGGATCAAGTCGTAGAAAAGCAGGGCATTTGCGCCCTTGCTTCGGTATTCGGGCAAGACACCCACCAGAAGCAGGTCGACCACCTTTGTCTTATGAAACTTGATGGCACGCAACACATGCCACCATCCAAACGGGAAGAGGCGACCGCGGCGGCATTTCTGCAAAGCCCGAGTCAGCGATGGCAACGTGATGCCGATGCCAACGACCTTGTTGTCGGCATTACGGTCTTCGATCAGTGTGACAAGGTTCAGGTCAATCATCGGGAAATACATTTTCACATACTGGTCAATTTGCCTGTCCGTCAATTTTGAATAGCCATAAAGGTCTTTGAACGTTGCGTTGACCACGTCGAAGATCCGCTTGCCATAATCGCCGTTGAAAACGTCCTCCTTGGTCACCTTCTTCACATGCAAGTTATAGCGTTGCTGTATCATCTCGGAAATCTTGACCAGACGTTCCGGTATCTTCTCTGGGATATACACCTTCCATTCCACATAGTCATTGTCTTTGACATAGCCAGACAATGCCTCCATGTGCCTCTGGTAATAGGGATAATTGTAGATCGTAGCCATCGTGCCGAGCTGGTCGAAACCTTCGATGAGCATTCCCTCCGGATCCATGTCCGTAAAACCTAGCGGGCCGATGATTTCGGTCATCCCATGTTGCCGCCCATAGTTCTCAACAGCCTCCAGCAAGGCCGCCGACACCTCGTAGTCATCAACAAAATCGATCCATCCGAAGCGCACCGACTTGCGCTGCCACTTCTCATTGGCACTGCGATTGATGATTGCGGCAACACGTCCGCAGACCTTTCCCCTCTCGTCCAGGGCAAGAAAATATTCCGCATCGCAGAAGTCGAACGCGGCATTGCTCCCCTTGCTCAGCGTCCGCATATCGTCGCTAAACAAGTTGGGGGCATCAAAACGGTTCCCCGCATACAAATCGTAGTGAAACTCTATAAAATCTCTTAAATCGCGTTTGTTTTCAACCTTTCTAATCGTGACCTTTTTCATTTATTCTTCTTATAGGGTTTTATGTGCAAAGGTAAAAAAAACAGCCGATTATACAAAACAATCGACCCATTTTCTCCCCTAAGACCGTAGATTTTAGCACAAAAAATATTTTTAGCACAAAAAAATATTTGTTTTCTCAGATTTTTATTATACCTTTGCACGCGGATTTATACCATCGGGATGTAGCGCAGTTGGTAGCGCACTACGTTCGGGACGTAGGGGTCGGGCGTTCGAGTCGCCTCATCCCGACCAAAAGCGACAATCGGTTAATATCGGTTGTCGCTTTTTCTATTCCATCCTTGCAACTGCTTGAAAACAAAC
>ODAI014266558.1_pt1 | contig 12051 bp, 8 predicted proteins | sample 1539321 | NCBI WGS metagenome assembly ODAI01 (sample SAMN02144231, study PRJEB22623) | gut metagenome | biome: sheep rumen | host: Ovis aries | place: New Zealand
AAATTTTCAAGTGTTAACGCAGAAAATTTCTTATGTACCGCTGCCTGCGAGACAGAGCGAAAGCGTCCCGCCGATGCAGTATATGTATGATGAGACTGTCTGCGTATTGTATATGGGAAGTTTAAGTAAACAATGTTTTTTGATTTTCGGATTGTATCACTTTTTATAAAGCTCTTCAACAAAAACAGAAAAATTTTTATAGCCCGCTTTCTCCGGCTCTCCAGAGGAAATCCATGAAAATCGGAATCTGCTTCTCCCAGTCCGCCTCACAATGCTTCCCCCCAACCTGACAGTAAAGCTTCGGTGTCGCCCCCGCTTTCAGAATCCGATTCTCCACCGCCTTGTTGCACTTGTATGTATAACTGACCGTATCTTCCGTTTCCGGATTAATGACCCCGCGGACCTCGCAGGTTCCCCAGGACAGAAACACCCTCGTATCGGGACTCATAACATTCTGATTCATATCATGGAGCAGCTGGTTGCGGCAGAAAACAATCGAGCTGGAGACACAGGCGGCTTTCGAAAAGACATCGTTATACTTAGTAATCGCATAGACGGACATGAGGCCGCCCATGCTGGATCCCCCGATCCCCGTGCAGGCGCGTTCCGGGAGCGTGCGATACTCTCTGTCGATCATCGGCTTGATCTCCTCTGTGATCCACTTGAGCGTAACATCTCCCATTGCCTCGTATCTGCCAAGGAACCCTGTTTTCGTCCGATACGGGCTGTATTCGGAAAGACGCTCCTCCCCTTCATGTCCGCACTCTATTCCGACAAGAATGATATCTTTAGGCCATCGGGAAAGGAAATCAGAAAATCCCCAGCTTTTTCCGAATGTGGCATCCTCGTTAAAATAAAGGTTATGACCGTCAAAAAAGTACATGACCGGATACCGTTCATCGGTCTCATTGTAGTTGTCCGGAAGCCAGATGTGAAGCATCCGGTTCTTTCCCTTCGGCGTATATATAAAATCTCGTTTGATAACCATATATCATACCTTTCCTATATCTGTAATTATAAGCCGTAACGAAAATTATAGTGAACGACAGATCCGTGCCGTTCACTATAATTTAACAGCAATATGCAGTATATGCATACAGAAGGCTTTTTGAAACCCTGTTTCCCGTATGCACAGCAGTAACTCAAAAATCACCCTATAAATTTCGCCATCACCCGGTACAGCTCCTGCGGAGCAAACGGTTTCGTAAGATGTTCGTTCATACCCGCCGCAAAGCTTCCCTTTACATCCTCCTCGAATGCGTTGGCCGTCATGGCAACAATCGGAACCCGATTTCCGCCGATCGACTCCTCGCTGCGAATGATGCGCGTCGCCTCGAGACCATCCATAAGCGGCATCTGAATATCCATAAGAATAAGATTGAACTGACCGCCGTCTTTCCTGAACAGTTCGACAGCCTCCTGGCCGTTCATGGCAGTCACGACCTCCATACCGGCCTTCTCAAGCATCTTCTCACCGATTTCCAGACTGATCTTATGGTCATCAACAAGCAGGACACGACCGCCGGAGAACTTGTACTCCTTATCCACTTCCGCAGGAATTCTGAGGAAGGTCTCTTTCCGATCATAGGAGATCGGGAATGTTATCGTTACCGTCACGCAGGTGCCCTGGTCATCAAGGCTCTCCGCCTCGACGCGTCCGCCCATAGCGGCAATATTGCTCTTGGCCAGCGTTAGACCGAGATCAAGCTGCTCCGGCGAATTTACCTGAACAATCACCTTCGGATCGATCGGCTCGAAAACCGAGGACAGGTATTCCGCATTGACACCGGTCGAGCTGTCAGAGATGGCAAAGCGCAATGTTGTGCGGTTGTCCTCCCTCTTTTTCTCCGTGACAAGCAGCTTTACATATCCGCCGTTCGCATTGTATTCAAATGTATTCTCCAGAAGTCTCGTGAGCACAAGCTCCAGACGATAGCGGTCCGCCATGATCTGCTGCGGCACATGATTGCCCATTTCAACGGCAAATGCAAGGCCGCTCTCAGCAGCAGCCGGCAGCAATTTGGCTTCCAGAATGCCGAAAAATTCCACGAGATCCACCCGCTCGGGCGCAAGCACGATCCCCTTCCGATCAATCTGATGAAGCGACAGCATGTCGTCAATGATCGACCTTATGGACGAACCGGCATTAATGATGTTGTCAAGATAACCGGCCTCTATCGTGTGATCGGCAACCTCATTACGCGCAATTTCGGCAAAACCGATGATGGAACCGAGCGGCGAACGGATATCCCTGCTGAGTCGCGACAGGATCGTGTTCCTTGAATTCAGAGCATTCTGCACTTTGTTCAGAGCGTTCTCAAGTTCAGCCTGGCGCTCCATCGCATTCTCGACGACGCCGCTGATATCCTGTACAGTACCGCAAATCAGGTATCCGGATATACTGACTGTATAGAAAGAGGCCTTTTTATGTCTCAGCATGCCATTGTCATCGGCGACATCATAGTAAATCTTATATATAGGTCTGTGTCTCAGTTCCCGGCGGATATTCTCAAGCGTAAGCATCTCGAACACCTCGAGATAGCTGTCCGAATTCTTCGGAATCTTGGAAAGCATGCGATTCAGAAGGACCCTGTAATCGACGCCGTCCTCCCTGAAATCACGCCCCGGATTACGGCGTATATCAGACAGCTCAAACGCTCTCGAATATCTGGTATCAAGCAGATAGATTCCGTCATAATCGTTATCCGAAACCGTACCGATCAGCTCCTCAACGATTTTCTCACGGAAAACATCCACCATATAAAGAACGGCTTCCACATCGCCAGTATCAACGTTTCTTGCCATACTTATGCAGGACATGACCCAGATCATCTGGTGTTCCACCATAAAAAAGGTGTGCTCCATTGAGAACTGGGAGCGGCCGCGGTCATACTCACGAAGAAGCCTGCGGCGATCAAAGACCCCGGCAAACTGTTCAGCATCCTCCGGCAGACCGCACCTTCCCGAAAGAAAACGGAAAAATGCATCCGCGCTCATCGGATGAAGCAGTTCCATTCCATCGGGCATTTTTCCGAGGGGAATGCCCATCGTGTTCTGTGTGAGGTTTATACGATACATTCCGATCGCATACGGGGATACGCTCGACATCATCGTGATCTCGGAATAGTATCTGTTCCGCATGCTCGTTCTGAGTCTGTACTCTTTCGTCACATCATAAAAATAGTGTGCCATAACTGTGCGGCTGTCATACTCGGCTTTCCTGCCTTTTACGCGCCAGCATTTTTTCAGCCAGTCACAGTATTCTTCTGTTTCATATTCATTTCCGGACCTTATAAAATCGAGCAGACGGTACCCGCTGCCATGTAAGGCCTTTTCCAGTAATTCCGGACAGTTCATGCCCTGCAGCTCATCTGCCTTTACATCCTGAAACAGCTGCTCTGCACTATTTGAGACAAATAATATCTCCTGTGTGTCTATATCGCATACCAGAATGCAGGTCTCCGACATATCCAGCAATGCTTTTAACAATCCGCAGTCGTTCTCCAAGTTTAACCCACCTTTACAAATTTATTGTTTGTTTTGTTAATTTGTCTAGTAAATTCATGGTTTTAAGGCTTTTCATGTTAATTTTGCCTTATCTGAAATACTTTACACTCTCTTTTTATGCATTCTTACGAATTGATTTTATCACATTTGACAAGAATAATAAATTCAATTTTTGAAATAAGTACAAGCTTCATAATAATTTTTAGCATGAATGACTGCTTTACTATATACAAAAAAAAGGATAAAATAAATATGGTACTTTGAAAATAATTTACGCAATATGTATTCTAAATATTATATTTTTTATATATTTCAAGCCCGAAGATAACCTGCAAAATGGGGAACATGAAATAAAACGTAGACAGGAGGAACCAAATGGAATATACATCAGATAAGCCACGTCAGGAGCTTCAGCCGAACTGCGTTGTAGGTATCGGCGCTTCCGCCGGAGGGCTGGAAGCACTCCAGCAGTTTCTGACATTTCTGCCCGGAAATACGGGCATGGCATTTGTCATCATACAGCACCTTGCGCCGGATCACAAAAGTCTGCTCACGGATATTCTGGGCAAGTACACAAGTATGCCGGTCATCGAGGCACGGGACGGCATGCGTGTTCAGCGCAACCACATTTACATGATTCCCCCGCGCTATAATCTTGAGATCGTGTCCGATGTTCTCAGGCTGCGCGAATACAATCACAGCAAAATCAATCACCCGATCGATATCTTCTTTCGTTCGCTCGCTGCGGCTTATGAGAACCGGGCTGTCGCGGTCATCCTGTCAGGAACCGGTTCGGACGGTACGAACGGCATTCGCTCCATAAAAGAGCAGAACGGCGTCATCATCGTACAGTCCCCCGAAAGCTCCAAGTTCGACGGCATGCCCCGCAACGCAATCTCGACGGGATTCGTGGACATCGTCCAGTCTCCGGACAATATCGCCCGCGAGATGGCTCACATCTCGGCATCTCTGGTCGACTCCTCCACACAGCTCCAGTTGACGGACAACGACCTGATGGGCAGAGTCTTTTCCATTCTCAAAAATGTTACCAACATCAACTACACCTACTATAAGCAGACCACTATTCTGCGCCGGGTCGAACGAAGGCTTGTCGTTACGCACAACCGGAACCTTCAGGAATATGTCAATTATCTGACCAATAACCCTGAAGAAGCCAAGCTTCTTGCCAAGGAAGTCCTGATCGGTGTTACGAGCTTCTTCCGTGACCCCGAATATTTTGACGTTCTGAAAGAACGCGTCATTAAAACGCTTCTCCAGAACGGCCAGAAATCTGATCAGATCCGTGTCTGGGTCGCCGGCTGTTCCACAGGTGAGGAAGCCTACTCCATCGCGATTCTCTTCATGGAAGCCATGGAGGAGATGAATGTCCGGCGGGATATCAAGATCTTCGCCACCGACCTCGACTCGGATTCAATCAGCGTTGCAGGCCGCGGCATCTACGGAGATAATATCATCGAGGACGTGAGCGTCACCAGACTCTCCCGTTACTTTGCACGCAAGGGCAACAAGTACTTCATTCGTCACGACATTCGAAAGATGATCGTATTTGCCCAGCATAATGTCTTCCAGGATCCGCCGTTCGGAAAGCTCGATTTCATCAGCTGCCGCAACCTGCTGATCTATTTCCAGACTGTGCTGCAGCGAAATCTCTTCGCTATCTTCCACATGGCGTTAAATGACCACGGATATCTCTTCCTCGGCCGCTCCGAGTCGGTCATCAATTATGACGATGTGTTCCGCACAGTCTGCGCAAACGAAAAAATATTTGTTCACAACGCTTCCGGCAAAGCGCCGACCCATGACCGCATCAACTATGCGATGCAGGCCGTCGACATGCCGATTCTCCCGATTCAGCCGCCGAGGCAGGAGACGCAGGGCGTACAGTACAGCTCGAGCGAGATCGATACAGCCATATTTGAAGCCCTCATGCCGGCCACTCTGCTCATTAATGAGAGCAACGAGCTGACCCGCACTTACGGGGACTGCTCAAATTTCATTTCCATGCCGACAGGTGCCGTAACGCTCGATGTGTTTGCGCTGCTCCGAAACGATCTGAAGATCGCCGTATCGACCGCGCTCAAAGAGAGCCGCGAAAAGCAGGACCGCGTGGGTTATGTGAAAATACCCGTACTGCTGGAGGAATCTCCGGAATACATTTCCGTTGTCGCAGAACCCGTCAGGGATAAAATGGGTGCATTTACCGGCAGCACAGCGGTGGCATTTGTCCGCGGAAACCAGCCGATCGAAGGCACCATGCAGGAGTATCAGATCGAGACCGCCGCGGCAAGACGGATTTCCAATCTTGAGCATGACCTGAAAGTCACGCAGGACAGCCTCCGGCAGACTGTATCCGAGCTCGAATCCGTCAATGCGGAGCTGCAGGCCGCAAATGAAGAGCTGCTCACAGCCAATGAAGAACTCCAGAGTTCCAACGAGGAACTTCAGTCCGTGAACGAAGAGCTTTACACCGTCAATTCGGAATACCAGTCCAAGGTATCCGAGCTGGCCGGCGTGAACGACGATATGGCCAACTTCCTGTCGACCACGCTTGTCGGTATTCTGATGGTCGACCGGGATCTCAACATCCGCAAGTTCACGGAATATGTCGCATCCGAGTTCAACGTAGCAGATCAGGATGTCGGCCGTTCGCTCCGTTATATCTCCTACAATTTCGTCACAATAGACCTGCTGTCCATATGTCACGATGTTCTGCACAGCATGCAGCCGGTCGAGCGGAACTGTGCTTCCATAGGGGGCAAGACCTACCTGATCCGCATTGCACCGTACCGAGTGCAGAGTATAAATGAGATGCTCCCGGATACATCCTCAAGTCCGGCCAGGGTGAAAGGACTTGTCATTACATTTGTCGATACCACGAAGCAGATCGATGACCAGCAGCAGATCGAGGAGATGGCAAGAGCCCTCCGCGAGGCGGTACGCTCCGGCAGGGAAAAGGAGACATTCCTGTCTCACATGAGCCACGACATGCGCACGCCGATGACCGCGATCTTCGGTCTGACGCAGCTTAGCCTGGAAGACAGCTCTCTGTCGGAATCGGTCCGCGACAATCTGGAAAAGATCCAGGCTTCGAGCCGTTATCTGATGAGCCTCATCGAGGAGATACTGGAGACGAGCCGCATCAACGCCGGCAAGATCGTGACGGTGAGCCATGCGGTCCAGGAGGACGCGCTGCTTGAAGACATCCACACGATCATACGGGAACGCGCAAGGGAGGCGGGTCAGACATTCCACTACATCATCCACGGATGCCAGAGCCGATATGTTCTGATGGATACCGAGCATGTGGAAAGGATCCTGATGAACCTGCTCAGCAACGCGGTCAAGTTCACGCCGGCAGGCGGAACGGTCCGGATGGAGGTCCATACAAAATACACGGATACGGAGTCTGAGCACACCTACATAATCAGCGATACCGGCAAGGGCATCAGCAATGAGTTCCAGAGCCGCATGTTCCTTCCGTTCGAGCAGGAGTCGGCGGAGGGCGAGCCGCGCGAGGGAACGGGGCTCGGGCTGTATATCTGCAAGAGCCTGATCGACCTCCTCGGCGGATCTATTTCCTGCCGCAGTATGGAGGGGCAGGGAACGGAATTCCGGGTAATTCTGACATATCCGATTGCCACAAATGAGCAGATCGCTCTCAATCACCGCAGGAACCGGACATATTCCGACAAGACGCTTGCCGGCAAGTGTATTCTTCTCGCAGAGGATACCCGCATCAACGCAGAGGTCATCATCAAGATGCTTGACCGAAAAGGAATGCAGGTCGAACTCGCACACAACGGTCAGGAGGCCGTGGAGCTGTTCCGCAAGCAGGGCCCCTACCACTATCAAGCTATTCTGATGGACATCATGATGCCTGTGAAAAACGGGCTGGAGGCTTCCAGGGAAATAAGAAAGACCGGATCCGCGGATGCCAAGTCCATTCCGATCATTGCCCTTACCGCCGATGTTCAGGCCGAGACCGAAAGCCGCTGCCTCGACGCGGGCATGAGTGCATATCTGTGCAAGCCGATCGACCCCGAGCGTTTATTCGAAACGCTGTATACAGAACTCACCAAAGTACGGGAGGACCATTTAATCGAGACGCTCTTCCAGTCGGATGACTGATTCCGGCGTTTCACCATTCAAAGACGCAACTGAGGAGTGACCCGATGAATACTATATTAAGTGAACTGGATGCCTGGGGATGCGATGTGACCGGAGCCATGAACAGATGCTTCGGAGATCGCGAATTCTACCTGAAATGGGTAAGTGAATTTATCACGGATTCCGGATTTGAAAAACTCGACAATGCTCTGGAACGAAAGGATTATGCCGCAGCCTTCCAGGCGGCTCACGGTCTTAAAGGGGATTCCGGCATGCTCGGGCTCACGCCCCTGCTGCATGCAGTCCGCTCGATAGTCGAAGACCTGCGGAAGGAAGAACCGGCAGCATGTCTCGACACCGACTACGAGATCATGAAGGCAGAGTACGAAAAACTTGTAAATATCGTAAAGCATAACCGGTAACTTAAAAAGGGGCTGCCTGATGCGGCAGCCCCTTTGATATATCAGCAGATATGTCCCGGGATTAACGCAAATCCATTATGATGACGAATGCGGAATCAGATTATAAATCAGCATGGCCGTCTGAGAAATCGGCATCGTCTGAACAGTCAGCCTGCCGGGTCCGGTAATCACGGTATTGAACAGTCCCTCTCCGCCGAGGAACATATTCTTTACGCCCTTCACCTGAACGATATCAAGCTGCATATTGCCCTGCATGGCGACAACATAACCCGTATCAACGATTTTTCTCTGGCCGGCCGCAAGCTCATACTCAATTGCCGATCCGTCAATTTCCAGGAAAACAATCCCGTCGCCGTAATACTTTATTCTGTTATTTCACCATATTTTAATAATTTACACATAGTCGAAAGTGTCTCTTGTATTGCATTTTGAATATGCTAAAATGCACCGTGACACTCTTGTTGCGCCGAGGCTTTCCTTATTCGTTTGCCTTAACACGGTACGAGGTTTGATCGGCGCATGCTGGCATTTTTCAACACGGAGATCTATCCATGACAGAAAAAGAAAAAAGAGATCTGGGGCTCATCTATGATGCGAACTATGACAAAGCCCTGACAGACGAAATGATACATACGCAGGACCTCTGCTTTGAGTACAATTCCATGAAACCCGGAGATTCGCGCCGCGATGCATTAATAAGAAGTCTTCTCGGAAAGGCCGGGGAAAATATAACGATCCGCTCACCGTTCTACTGTGACTACGGTTACAACATTGAGGTCGGAGACAATTTCTTTACAAATTTCAACACCACCATTCTGGACGGAGCCAAAGTGACATTCGGAGATAATGTTTTTATCGCGCCGAACTGCGGCTTCTATACCGCCGGACATCCGATCGATTTTCCGCGCCGCAATGCGGGTCTCGAATACGCATGGCCGATCACGGTCGGTGACAATGTCTGGATCGGGGCGGGCGTGCAGGTCATGCCCGGCGTTACGATCGGAAGCAACGTCGTTATCGGAGCCGGCAGCATTGTGACCAAAGATATTCCCGATAATGTGATCGCAGTCGGAAATCCCTGCAAAGTAATGAGGGAAATCACCTCCGAAGAGCTGACACGCGATTACACATGGCCGAAGGCAGAGTCCGGGAAAAATCAGGATCTGCAGGCTCATACCAAAAACATCTTCAAAGGTATCGATTTCCTCCCCCGCGGCCAGGCTTCCGACAAGCTCACAGAAGGCTGCATCGTTCTCGAAGGCGGCGCTTTCCGCGGGCTGTACGGCGAAGGTGTGCTCGATGTTCTCATGGAGGAAGATATCAACTTCCAGACCGTGATCGGAACATCCGCCGGAGCCCTTAACGGCATGAACTATATCTCCGGACAGATCGGACGTTCCGCCAGACTCAATCTCACCTACCGGCATGACAGTCGTTACGTAGGTATGAAGGCTTTCCGGAAGAACCAGGGGCTCATCGGATTTGATTTCGCCTACAACGATTATGAGAAGATCGATCCGCTGAACCGGGAAAAGTTCTTTGATCCGCGGAGAAAATATATTGCCGTAACGACCAACTATCCTTCCGGTGAAACCCGCTATTTTGACCGGGATGCGTGCGGCGACATTCTGCAGGCCATCCGGGCCTCAGCCTCCATGCCGTTTCTCTCCCGCCCTGTCGAAGTGGACGGAGAGTTTTTCCTCGACGGCGGCTGTAACTGTAAAATCGCCATAGACTGGGCGCTGGACCATGGCTTTGAAAAGATCGTGGTGGTACGTACAAGGGATACGGCATACCGATATGACCTGTCCAGAAAAAATTATACTGCCATGGCGAAGCGTTTCTATCACAAGACGCCCGCATTTGCCGAAGTCCTGGCTAACAGCAACAGGTCTTACAATGAACTGGCGGACAGGCTCGAAGCCCTGCATAACGCCGGTCGCATTTTCATGATTGCGCCGTCCGTAAGACCGTCCGTCTCCAGAGTCGAGAGCAATATGGAAAAGCTCGGAGAGCTTTACTATCTCGGCTATAACGATGCAAGGGAACAGCTTCCGGCGCTCAGGGAGTATCTAAGATAATTGACTTAATATTGTATGATTACGACTGCTGATGTATGAAAGTGAGAAGTTTATGTAATTATAAAGATGCACATAGGGAATTATACATACTAACTAAATTGTATAGTCAAAAAACAGGCGGCCTCCTGTATAATAAGCGTACTATATTATCTTGATTTTCCGGAGGTAGTACCATGTCAGATTTTATTCTGAGCTGTTGCTCAACGGCAGACCTTACAGCCGAGCATCTCAACGCGCGGGATATTCATTATATCTGCTTCCATTTTGAGGTGGATGGTGAAGTTCATCCCGATGACCTTGGACAGTCCATTCCGTTCAAAACTTTTTATCAGATGATGCGTGACGGGGCAATGACAAGGACCTCTCAGGTTGGTGTCGGTGAGTACGAAGAATATTTCGAAGGCTTTCTGAAAGAGGGAAAGGACATCCTTCACCTTACCCTGAGCTCAGGCATATCCGGCACGATCAATTCCGCAGTGCTGGCGGCACAGGATCTCAGGGAGCGATATCCCGACAGAAAAATCTATGTGGTCGACTCTCTGGCGGCGTCATCGGGTTATGGTCTTTTTATGGACAGGCTGGCAGATTTCAGAGACGAAGGCAGGAGCATCGACGAGATCCGCGACTGGGCGGAAGCCAATAAGCTGAAGTGTGTGCACTGGTTCTTCACTTCCGATCTTACATATCTGATCCGGGGAGGCCGTGTTTCGAAGGCTTCGGGTGCGATCGGACAGCTGCTTAATATATGCCCGCTGCTCAATGTAGACTACAAGGGTAAGCTGATTTCGCGGGAGAAGCACCGCGGCAAGAAAAAGGTCATTCACGCAATTGTAAACAAGATGAAAGAGCAGGCAGAGAACGGTCTCGATTATTCGGGAAAATGCTACATCTCTCAGTCAGACTGCATGGATGACGCACGGGCGGTCGCAGACGCGATCGAGGCAGCGTTCCCGAAACTGAACGGAAAAGTCGAAATCTACGATATCGGAACAACAATCGGAAGCCATACGGGTCCCGGAACAGTGGCGCTGTTCTTCTGGGGTAAAGAGCGTGTGGACTGATTGCAGTTTTTGCGGGCGATAAATCGCCCTTTTATCGGGAGTTCCTTGCGGAACTTCCGATAAGATCTATTATCGGAACCGCTCCACTTACGTTCCGCGAACCCGATAATCATAATTCGGCGCATAAATGCGCCTTTTTATCGTCAGCAGCTTCGCTGCTTCCGATAAGATTTATTCACATCTCGCCCTCGTCGGGCACCAGAATCTCCTTTATATTGCACTCCCGCCCTACAAGCAGCCACGTATTCCCGCCGCCGCAGTAGGGACAGGTCTTTCCATACTGTACCGTGGGATAGTTCCTCTGGCAATCGTCGCAGAATGTGACCGCGGGAATCGTTTCACAGCGCAGCTTCGAATCCGCCAGCGCCGGATAATTCTTACGAAAATAATCCCACGCATCGATCAGAAACTCCGGAACTATACCGGAGACCTCACCGATTTCAATCACAACTTCGGCGATTTCCTTTATCTCATTCTCTCTGGCGACCTCATCGACCTGACGGGCAACGTAGGTCACGATTCCAAGTTCATGCATGTTCTCTCTCACTTTCTGCTTTCTACATTCAACATATCAATTATAACATGATTTCTTAAATTTCCCGTAATTCTATATGTATTAGCTTGAAGAATTAATCTCAAAATAATAAAATAATATTGCTTTTATAATGCATTTTGCATAGGTTTGTGAACATTTTCCTGTTCAAATCCGTCAAATTTCCAGCTTGTATCGATATCGGTTTATCGATATAATGATATCAATAAATCAATACCGATTTATAAGCGTAGAATTTAAGGCACTCGAAACACTTTATTTATATCCACGGAGGATTCCAAATGGAAGAAAAAGTTCAG
>ODAI014289077.1_pt1 | contig 12050 bp, 12 predicted proteins | sample 1539321 | NCBI WGS metagenome assembly ODAI01 (sample SAMN02144231, study PRJEB22623) | gut metagenome | biome: sheep rumen | host: Ovis aries | place: New Zealand
CATCATAAATGCTTGCCATGATTTTGATTAATGATGCCCCATGGCCTGTCCGTCCCTTTTCTATGTTTGCAAATGCATCCTCAATTAGATCCTCTTTATAAAGGAAGTCAAATAATTCTCGCACCATAGCATTGATGTCTTGCTTCTGGGCCAATGCAAGCATATATTTAAGTCCTGTAATAGTGCCACCAGAGACGGTTGACATGACAGAGATACAATCCAATAGCGTATGACTATTGCCAACAATAATTGAATTAAGGAATGAAAGAGTTCCTAAATGAAATGTTGCAGCCCTGTAACCGCCACCTGAAAAAGAGATTCCGATATTTAGATTTTCCATACAAAATACCATTATAGATTATACTATGCCCACGTTTTGAAGCACACACCTTCTAACTTGTATCTAAATTTAAAATAGAAAAAGGCAAATGGAAGTTTATGATTTGCATATCTGCATTTCCATCTTATTTCCTTTTTTGTCAGTCAGTTTTATGAAAACATGAGAGTTGTCTATATTTGTTTTCTCTATTTCTTTTATATTAGATACGAATTCGTTAACGTTCAATCTGCCGTCTGGCTCAATATATGGAATAACAGGTGAGTTAGATGGTACCCATACGAATATGTAGTGATTCCCAATTTTTACGAGAACCCAATGGCCGAACCATCTATTATCACCTTGAATAGGTTTTGTTACACTTACTGAAGCGACAGGTGATTTTGCCACCGCTTCCCCGATTTTTTTTAAGAGTCCGATACGTGTTGCAAGACCCAGCTGATTGAACCTCTGAAAACTTTTAAAATCAAACCTGTCTATGATGCGTTGATTTACGACCTCTTTTTTCGATGTCATTTGAATGACTTTTTTTGCTTTGCTATTCATACACTTCTTTAATTAAATAATTATTATTACGTGATAATCATGCCACAAAGATACTGATTAGTATTTAATTTCCTTCTTTTTGTTAGGCATAATTAAATACATTTTGTTTTATTTAATGTTTTGGTGCTCTTTTAGAAAGAAGGATGCGGTATTTTGTATGTATCCTTCCACCTATACTTACCACAAGGAGCACAAATACATCAAACCCCGCATCCATAATAGACTGAATGGTATTTTCTACAAAAGTACTATTATTTTTTGGTTAAACGAAAAAAATATCTTATTTTTGCAAAAAAATAACAGAAAAATGAGAAAAAGTAACAAAGAAACGCTTTACAGAGCAGCATTTCGGCTCTTCCTTATTAAACAATTTGATGGGGTTTCCATAAGTGATATTGAAGAGGAGTCAGGAATGACCAGGGGGGCCGTGTTTTATTATGCCAATACGAAACTAGATCTTTTTAAAAAAGTAGTAGAATACTATATATTGGATACTCAAGATGTGAATAACAAGGTCTCATATACTTCTGAGTGCACACTAATAGACTATATCAATATGTATGTCAATGGAATTGAAAATACTATGCAGCGATTGTTTGAAAACATGCAAATGCCTTCAAGGGAAAATGCTTGTAGGGCTTACATTTCAACGCTATTGCAAGTTTGCACTTTATTCCCTGACATTAAAGAACGTTATCTTCTGAATTTGCATAACGATATTAGCCGTTGGGTGTCAGTAATTAATTCTGCAGTCGATAACGGTGAAGTTGTAGAAGGAATAGATGTGCTTTCAATTGCCAAACAGTTTGTTTGCATTTTTTATGGACTATCTGTTGTTGACTCAATGTCTCACGGTTTAAATATCCCACAATTGCGAGAACAGATGTACACCTTATATAATATAATTAAAAAAGTCTAAAAATCATCTGATTTTGAATTGAATTTTGTAATTTTGCACCTACATAATAAACAGTATGTATAATTTATTATTTTTATCAAATTATGGTGCAAAAAGTTTATATAACAAAAACTGCGTCTTTTTTCCCAAACTTGCCAGTTGGGAATGATGAGATGGAAGATTATCTTGGCTATATTGGAGGTAAAAAATCCAGAGTAAAAAGTATAATCTTAAGGCAAAATGGAATAAAAACTCGTTTTTACGCCTTAGACAAAGAACAGCACATTACACATAGCAATGCTGAAATGGCGGCTCTGTCAATAAAGAAACTCTTACCAGAAAAGAAAGATCGAGATGATGTTCAGGTGTTATGCTGTGGTACATCAACACCTGATCAAATGCTACCATCTCAAGCAGCAATGGTTCATGGAGCAGCCTTTAGTCACCCTATGGAAATCTTCTCATTGGCAGGTGTTTGTATGACAAGTATTGCTGCGCTAAAAACTGCGTATATGTCCGTATTATCAGGAAATTCTAAGAATGCGATTTGTTCAAATTCTGAGTTAGTCTCCCCTGTTTTGCTATCTAAATTTTTTGAAGAAGAGTATCATTTTTTGAAAGCGATAAAAGAGAATCCTATTCTGGCATTCAATAAGGACTTTTTGCGTTTTATGCTTTCTGATGGAGCAGCTTGTTGCTATTTACAGAATAATGTCAGTCCTGGCGTTAATCTTGAGATTAATTGGATTGAAACAATATCATTTGCCAATCAATATCCTGCTTGCATGTATATGTGGGGAGATTATGATGAAGATGGGGTGTTTAGAAGCTGGAAGGAATTTGATGGAAAAGAAATTTTAGAAAAATCAATTTGGTGTATAAAGCAAGATATCAAATTGTTAAATGAGGTCGTGGTCGTTCGTTTTGTTGATGCAATTGAAATGGCATTAAATAAATATCACGTTAATGGTGATTCGATTGATTATGTGATCCCCCATATATCATCAATGTATTTTTATAATTTACTGGCAGAAGAATTGGAGAGGAGAGGGATCTGTCTCCCAACAGAAAAATGGTTTACTAACCTAACGACTGTGGGCAATGTCGGTTCCGTTGCTATATTTGCGGGTTTGGACGAACTTGTACATTCTGGCAGACTTATAGATGGTAATAAAATACTATTACTTGTTCCAGAAAGTGGTCGATTTACATACGGTGTGGTGTTATTAACTGTTAAATATGCTTGACTTTCTATTTTTTTAATTACCTTTGCCGAAAATTTTGTGGGATCATGTTTATCTTCTGTGTAATTGTGGTAGATTAGGAAGAAGAAAGGTGAATATGAAGTTCTCACTATGCTCTATTATGGAGTATGGGGACTTTGCTATTCTTCTACCAATACCACAAGGGACACAGATGGTGAAGCAACCCCATACTCTTTTTATATTATGGCAAAGAATAATACGCGTGATCTCATTTTAGACAAGACTTATCGGTTATTGTTTATCTACAACTGGGAGGCAATAACAATAGAACAGATAGAAAGTTCTATTGGGAGAACGCGTGGAGCCATTTTCTATTTCTTCAAAAACAAAAGCCAATTGTTCAATTCCGTTATTAATGAACGATTCCTTTCGAAGTTTTTGACCTCTGAAGTTAGTACTCCTGCTATTCAGGATTCAACAATTTCGGGTTTCTTTAACCAATATCAAACTCCTTTTGAGAGGCTTTGCAATGATATTTCTGAAAATTACGATCTCAAAGACCCCACTCCTGCTGTATTAAATATAATTGTCCAAGCCCGGAAACTATACCCGTGTTTTGACATTATTATTGGACGGTATATTTCTGATGAAATTCAATACATTGAAAAAAACGCAGTTATTATGCGAGATAATCCCAGGCTGATCAATTCATTTAAAACATATTGTCTGCTAAAGAGTGGAACCTTGCTTCTTTCTGCCAGTCAACAGGATTTATTCAATGTTAACAAACATCTCCAATCCTATATTAATGGGATTGCATACCTGTTAGGAGAGTAATATACTTGTGAATCATCCCTGCATTTTCCTAATTTAGCATAAATAACAGCACAAATTCCTTAATTATTCTAAAATACCTATCGGTATGTTATGGAGTAGGAAATAGTTTTCGTAACTTTGTCGTTAAATGCAAACAAATAATAATATAGCGATGAAGATATCTCGACTTATATGGTTTTTACCTATATCTTTGTTTATAGTATCCTGCTCACAGAATGAAATTTGTTCTTCCCTAAAGACAGCAGAAGATATTATCAACGATAATCCTGACAGCACATTATCTATTCTTCGAGAAATAGACTATGAGGCTTTGAAAGATAATCATTTAAAAGCGCTATATGGTTTATTATATACATCTGCCAACATAAAAAAACAAAAAGTCCCAGATAACGATTCTTTAATAGACTATAGTATTCAGTTTTTTGAAAATAATAATGATTCTTATCATTTAGCAGATTCATATTATTATAAAGGAATGATGTGTTATGCAAAAAAACAATTAGAAGTGAGTGCTCATTATTTGAAGAAAGCGGAAAGCCTGTCTATTGAATTTGGTTATTCTTGGATAACTAATAAAATCTATGAAAGACTTATATATCTGAACTATATTACAGATAACAAAGCCTTAACTTTGGAATATTCTAAAAAATTCTTGGAGAGCTCATTTGAACTTAAAGATAGGGTGTTAATAAGTCGAGCGTTTGTAATGGTTGCATCTTCATATTCAGCAGTAAACTTATCGGATAGTGCCTATTTTTATTTAAAATCTGGACTACGCTATATTGATGATGTCAATTCAATATTAAAAGCAGACATATTAGTAGATATAGGTGAAATGTATTATGAAAAAGGTGATATGGATTTATCTGAGAATAACGCATTACAATCTGACTCTATTCACCCCAATCCCCATGCAAAAATGTTACTTGGTAAAATAGAATATCAAAGAGGTGACCGATTAAAAGCAAAAGAATATTGGGATCATGCTTTGTCGACAAATGACGTAAAGATAAAAAAAGATCTATATAAAATAATTGCGAATTATTATGCAGAGGTTGGAAATTATGATGATGCATATATCATTTCATTAAAATTGGACAGTCTTAATGATACTATAAATAAAAGTTCTAAAACAGTACAAGAGCTTCAGTTAAAATATGATAGAGCGAAATCCGAGTCGGAATTATATCAGAAAATATTATATGCTCTTGTTTTTGCGTTTTTAGCCAGTGCAGCTCTTTTTGTTTCTTTCCGTTATCACCAAAAGAGGGTGAGATCATATAATAGTACAATAGAAACACTTACCAACAATAATGATACCTACAAATCAGAAATAGAGAATTTTACCGAGAAGGTAAATATGTATCAACATGAAATAGGATTGTATGTGAGTAAAGTATCTAATTATGAGGAAGAAATCAGCAAAAACATAGAGAAAATAAAGTTATTAAAGACATCAGACAGGTCAAAGCAAAAGGAGATTGATGAACTGAAAGACAATATATCAACACTCTATAAATCTATTATGTCAGAACTGCAAAAAGGGAATACTATCTATGAGACAATAAAGAACAGAAAGCCTATAGTTCATTATTCTGACGAGGATTTAAACTCATTGGTTGACTTTTATAAAATCATAAATAATAAGGTATTTACTGGCTGGTTAGAGCGATATACACCTCTAAGTGTTCGCCAATATGTATTTTTGATCCTCGAAGATTTGGGTTATGACGATTATGATATTGCAGATGTTTTAGGTGTTTCAGATACGACCGTACGTTCTACCAGATCCAGAATAAAGAAGAAAGCACGATTATAATTTTTGTTGCAAATATAATCGTAAAAACATGGATACGTTCCCGTAATCCGCTGATTTACAATGGGTACAGATTTCTAAGGTGCAACAAATAGACCAAAGCGATTTGCTGCGACGGAAATTTTATCATATCTTTGCAGCCAAAAAGTTCAAAGGTATGAAAAAGGTTATTTTCGTTATTCTAATTATTGTATGTTTTGCAATTAATGCAAGTTCAGCTACATATAGTAGAATCCACTATTTTGAAGTGTCCGAAGCAAATGGCCCTATTTATCTTCCAACTGATATTTGGCGCTCACCTTCTCAAAATGCGTATGCTATTAATGCAATCTTCTATTCTGATTCTGAATTTCTGCACATTTCTTTTCAAGAAGATCTTGGTTACGGAAGTATTGCCATATATCGTAATGGCAATGAAATAATCTATGATAATCCTCATATGAATTATGGAGATGTTATCTCCTATGACCTTTCTGAATACGGAAATGGTGAATATGTGATTGTGATTACCACAGGTTACGGAGACATATACGTAGGAACATTTTGTATCATCTTACATTAAATGAAACCGAATTTCCTTTTATTTGGAAACGAATTTCTTTGTTATTTAAGTTCTTCGCTTTTATAAGATGAAAAGAATATGAAGATTGTTGTAACGTTTTGTATGGCTTTATTGTTGTTAACAGGATGTAAGAAGTCTGAGGAAGAAATGCAATTAGAGGAGTTCTTGCAGACTCATTATCCTGCAACGAAAGTCAAAATTATCAATATTAGTAAGTTGGACAGTATTTATGATCCATTTAATGCCGTTTCTAATATGCTGCGCAATGGGAACTATCGTTCTGAAGAAAAACCTGATTTTGGTACCGTTTTAGATGATAATAAAAATCCTAAAAATGCAATTGGAAGGATTGCAAAGGTAAAAATACCATTCAAATCATTTGAACAGAATATCAAAGTTATCTATGATAAGAATGGTAATATTTTGCACACCTCGCTTCAGACGGACCTAATGATTGAACACATTTGGGATTTCTGGCGTGAGTGGAAACGCGGAGATGATTTTATGCTATGGAGAGGACATTATTATAATCTTAGATGATTATCGTCTATCTTTTCGAGACCAATATTCATCAACAATATTTAAAATTGAAAATACTTTTTTGTTGCAAATGAACAAACCATCAGATTCTCAAAATGTTGGTATTGAGTCGTTTATATAAGTGAAGGTGCAACTGTTGAAATGAATAGGTTTGGATACATGGTACTATATTTGTATCTTTGCACTCAAAAAGCAATTATATACTTAAAAGATTATGGGGAAGAAACAAAATAAGGTTAGTCGAAAAAAGCCATTTGTACATCAACCAGCATATGGAAAGTTCTATGTGGTGGACATAGATCATATGGATGATGCATCAATGACTCACCCAATTGATATAAAATCATTAAGGTCAATATATCCTGGGCTTGGGAAAACACTAGAATCCATATACCATATTGGTGATAGGAGAAGTACCCCTTACCCGCCTATAGGGAGGAAGGGAATTCTGCAAGGAAGAAAAAAGCTGGGGAATATAAAGAGAACCTCTATATATCCACCACTCCAAACAAGAGGTGTTATTGAGGTCAAATTAGCAGGAACGGGTTCATTCGGGACAAAGAAACAAGCATTTCTTAGCCCAGCAGAAGATATGCTTGACAAAATAACCGAATTAACAGGAAAGACGATTTCTTCTCCTCTGAGGGAGAAAATTGTTGGTAGTGTATATCCTCCTATTGGAATTGCACTTGTTGAAAAAGGTAATATTGTTAAAATTATTAAAAACAATGGAAGAAAATAAGAATCTTACAAGCGATGGGAGTATGGTGTCTGCATTCCTTAAGGATATGTCATCAAAAGCAAGGTCGGTAGGACGCAATCTTGTCTATTCAATTATTGCATGCTCATGGACTTTGTCATATATAGACAAAGCTTTTGTCCCCACAAAAGAAATTAAGTGGGCTTTAACCTTAGCCCTAATATATCTTTTCCTTGATCTGACGCATTATGTGCTAATGACAACTGTATATAAATATATTTTAGTTAACTACTTTAATCCAACAAGAGACGGCGATTTCGTCTATAAAGATGGAAAAGACGCAAGTAGTTGTACTCGCACATGGATGAATATTGGATTTGTGTGGCTGATACTGATGTCCTTGCTTCTAATTGCATCCTCTATCTTGATGATTATACACGTTCTAAATTTGCAGCCTAATTCTTAGGTTCTAATCCATATTGTATAAATAACGGGGAATGTGCACAAATAGTTGGCACATTCCCCATTTGTATTAGATAGTTAAACTTAATTAGTATGCTCTGAGATTCTTTCTAATTCTCTTGTCACAATATCTTTAACATCTTGTTTTATTTGGATATAGTTTTGTTTCACCATCGCTTCCATGTTGTCGTTGCCAACCTCATCGGTGAAGTCTGTGATGACAGGGATGGGATTGTAAGCCTTCGTCTCTTTTGCAACCTTTTCACTATCGACAACGATTTCGGCATGGAAGATTTTCTGTTCTATGCGCTCGTTGAAGTTATCCGAGACAGCACCGACAAACATACCCTGTGTGAGAGTGGATATTTTGCTGGCAGGTATTAGACTGTCCATCTGTGTGTTGATGGAGGTTGAGGTATCCTGGCGGTTGATGGTCATAGACTGCCGTTTCTGGAGCACCTTGCCGAAACGCTCGGAGAGTGTCTTGGCGGTTTCGCCCACGACCTGGCCGCTGAAGATATTGCCTACCGTGTTCTGCACCACCTTTGCCTCCTTGTCACCATAGTCGCGGACTAACTGCGAAAAGTCCTGAAAGCCGAGGCAGACGGCAACCTTGTTGCTTCGGGCAGTTGCTATCAGGTTGTCGAGTCCCTTAAAGTAGATGGTCGGCAACTCGTCTATAATAACTGAGGATTTGAGCATTCCCTTCTTGTTGATGAGCTTGACGATGCGGGAGTTGTATAGACCGAGGGCAGCACCGTAGATATTTTGACGGTCAGGGTTGTTGCCGACACACAGGATTTTTGGCTCGTTGGGGTTATTGATGTCAAGCGTGAACTCGCTGGCGGACATCACCCAATAGAGCTGTGGGGAAATCATTCGGGACAGCGGAATCTTGGCAGACGCTATCTGTCCCTGTAACTGGTCGGCGGCTCCGCCTTGCCATGCGTCGATGAACGGTGACATATAGTTTTCCAGTTCGGGATAACTGGAGAGAATCGGGAAAATATCCTCGTACTTCTGGTTTAGCAACTCAACGGCATGGGGAAAGGTGCAATACTTGCCATCCTCATAGAGCCGCAAGAACCAAATAATGGCCGCGAAGAGGATAATCGGGGATTCCACGAAGAAGTCACCCTGCTTCTGCACCCATGTCCTGTTGAGGTTGAGCATGATAGTATAGGCCGACTCGTAAGCATCGGAGATGTCTGTCATAAATGCAGGATGGATGGGGTTACATCGGTGGCTTCGCCGTGGGTCGTCGAAGTTGATGACATAGAACTTGGGCAGCACCTTGTAGCCGGACTTGTGGGTCAGCATGTGGTTGTAGGCAATGGTGCTGAGGTCGCTGAACTTGTAATCGTAGATATACATTGAGAAACCTTTTTCAATGGACTGCTTGATGAAGTTGTTCACGACCGCATAAGACTTACCGCTGCCTGGCGTACCAAGTACGATGGTGGCACGGAAGGGATTGACCACGTTAATCCAGCCCTTGTTCCACTTCTTCTTGTAATAGAATCGTGTGGGCAGGTTAATGGAATACTCGTTCTCCATTAGGCGTGTTTCCTGCATGAACGATTCGTTCTCGTTGTTAAACACGTCATCCATGAGGTTGTTCTGTAGCAGACGGCTCATCCATAGACCTCCCATCAGCAGACAGATATAGCCGAGGGTCAGCGTCAGGACATACAGGACTGTGCAGAACTCAAAGGGTAATGGCAAATTGAGAATCCACCAGTTGAGGAAAAACAGGATGAAACCTATAGCCAGTGCTATGCCAATGTGCTTCCAAGTAATCTTATCCTCCTTCACGCCTTTTGTACCCATGCACGACAGGGCAAGGAGAAGAACGGAGAACAGTTTGGTATAGAGCGTGGAATGAAACAGTCCTGCGGTACGGTTGAAATTCATCATAATGCGGTCAACCACACCGATATTCAGGTGCCACTCCACGATACTGGCATAGCAGTACCAATAGACGTTCATTACTACGAGAATAATACTCACGGCACGGAGAAAATCCATGATTTTCGCCAATGCCCTCAAATCATCTTCTTGTTGCATAATACATTTGAATTAAATTGTTGATACTATTGTTGATTGGTTAAAGTCTTGGGCCACGACGCTTTTTCTTCTTGCGCTGTAACCTGCGACGGAATGCCTCTTCCTCTGCATCAGTGACAGGATTGTCAGTATTGAGGAAGTCAAGTGCATCAAGGAATGATGCGAAAACGCCTTTGCTTTCGTAATGTTCCTGCTCATCGTGAGAAGTGGTTTGTTGAAGTCCTTCTGCCGATGTGCTGCCAGTATTCGGCTGTTCCTCCTGTTCTTCCTTTTCCTTGAAAGGAATCTGTTCCTCTGGCGGCGTATTGAAGTGCTGTTCGAGTGCATTGGCAGAGAAAGCCTTGCCCATACGGGAACCGTTGAGAACGCAATGGGTACGGTGGTCGATGAATGTTGCACCGTAAATTCTACCCTCGTCGGTATAACGAAAGACGCAATCAATGCCTTTTTCTTTGAGCATCCTGACAAATTCGTCCTTGTCGTAAGTCCGTTTAAGTGCATACTCCAAGGCTTTCTTGGTCGGCTCTGTCAGATTCCTGTCCTTGATATTCTTCTTTGAGAATGCAGCCTTTTTCTGCAATGCCTCATAGCCAACGGACTTGCCAAACAGGGATGACTTGAATGGATTGCCAACCTTATTACCATTGGCATCAATGACAGAATAGACAAGACCGTTATAGTCCTCACCTCTGACATTGCCTCTAACTTCTTCGACAGTCAGGTTATAGAGCGACAATAGTGCGCGAAGTTCGCCAATGGTCTGAAACTGATAGTCGTGGAACACGGCCTTGACCGTATTGCCCACCTGTTCTTTTACGTCACCCTCGGATGGATCAACAGGCGGGATGCAGTTTGTCTTTTTCCCCTCTTCCCGCTTGTTGCCATGATGCAGTCCGTATCTCTGTTCAAAGTCCCTTAGAATGGCAAGGCTTCGCCGTTTGGTGAAGTCGCTGTTAATGCGCTTGCCCTGCTCGTCCACACGGACGGAAACGATATGCAGATGGTGGCGGTCAATATCCTCATGCTTGACAATGATATAAGGCTGGTCGCCATATCCCATACGCTGCATATACTCATGCGCCATCTGTGTCAGTTCCCCGTCCGTCAACCTGTCATCAGGATGGGGATTGAGCGAGATATGGATGACTGGCTTTTCCGTGCGCATCTGTTTGGGCATCCGCTTCTCGAAGTCTGCCAACACCTGTGCAACATCGACCTTACCGTTACCGTTGTTGAACACTTTGTTTGTATCCAACAACTGGCCTTTTCCTATGTTCACCTTGTCGGCGTTATACTTGATGGCACCGAAAAGGAAACTCCCAATCGTTATCTTTGCAACCATCTCTCCCTTGCCTCCTTTGCCAATGCCACAATCTGCTGTCCCTGCTCCATCATCTGGCGGGTCATAGACTCCAGACGATAGAGCAAGGTCATTGCCTTCTTCTCTGAGAAGTGGCTTCGCAGTTCCTTCACCACCTGATTGTAGTTGACCGCCACCCCCCGGAACTGAGCGTGGAAAGATGACAGTTTCTCGTAGAAGTCAACCATTGTCTTATCGACTTTTACGACCTTGAACGTCTCGCCAAAGACGCGCGACTTGACGAAAACGGCTTTGGCATAGACCCCGGACTGCTCGTAGAGCGTGAGGAACCTGGCCCATTCCACATCGTCAAAACGAACCATGACACAGTGTATCCGCTTGTTGTTCTTCGGGTATCGACCCGTCCTTTTCTTTTTGTTTTCTTCCATATTATCTATGATACGTTACTATCGCTTTCTAAATCAGGGGATGACGACTTCGGAGTCAGACCCCAGCCCCCTGCAAGGGCAAGATGGGAGTTTCGTGGGTAACCCGAAACCTTTTGAGTAACTCAAAAGACATCTTGCTATGCTCCTGCGGGCATACATAATCCGCCTTGCGGACGGATTAGTCGCTTCAACAGCCCAACATCGGTCGTAACCGATATATCCGTCACCCACTGATTGGCATTTGCGGCTGCAAAGGTCTGCATTTTCGATGAGTCTTTTTCACACCTTTTTAAAACGGTGGTAAGAAAAAAGTTGGGTGGTGTCCTCAATG
>ODAI013836699.1_pt1 | contig 12049 bp, 7 predicted proteins | sample 1539321 | NCBI WGS metagenome assembly ODAI01 (sample SAMN02144231, study PRJEB22623) | gut metagenome | biome: sheep rumen | host: Ovis aries | place: New Zealand
AAGTTAGATGATCTTCTTCCGTGGTCAAACGTTCTTCCAGAGGAGTGTTATAAGCGCCGCTGAAAATGCGGTGCTTTTATTACCCGGGGGCGTAGCATTTGACTGTTACCTTCCTTCTGCAGAAAGTATAACTCTTAGGCTTCATCCAAAAAAGTAAGCGCAATCTTCTCCGTACACAAGCTCTGAATACTATACTTATGCTTCCCCACTTTCGAGAAAGGGTTCCTCAGGCAAAAAAAACAACATAGCTTTTCTTCAGGTCTTGGTAACTGATCCCGTATTTGATCAAATTTATTATCCCCTTTTAATATCTGATTCTTTTAAGCCGATCTGCTTCCATATATTCTGAATTTCCGAAATATAATGCCGGATATTTCTGTGGGTATATTCCAGGGTCTTCTTCTCTATCAGTATTTTGCTATCCTTCTGCGCACTATTCTAAATTATATTGTCAGCAATCTGCCATTGTTTTTCCCCAAATATACTATCATCTATACATAAGCAATATAAATCCTCATTATCACGGTTATATTTTTGTATAAATTCATGACCTTGGTTTTTTACAACAACAATGCCTACCTGATAGTTTTCCTCTAATTGAAGTATTGTTAGTATTACACCTATATCTATTAGCTTACTCGAAACAGATGAAAACACATATTTATACTTTTTCTCCTTATTCGCGCTTAACGCCTTATCATAATAACAAATCGTATCATATAGTTTATTATACACAAGTATCGGGCTTTTCTCTGGTACATATATTATATTCCGCTTATCGACACTTCTCTCTCTAAATAACGTTTCACCTATGTTACGTAATATGTTTTCTCCTCTTCTAACGTTTGTTGCGGGAAAAGGTACAACCGGGCAAATTTCTATTGGATCTAAAAACTCAGCAATTACATTAAAAGCAGATTCATGATACATACCTAATACCGGAAACCATATTACATCAGCATCGTCTGCATCTACAGACATAGAAAACGTATTAAATCCTGGTAAGTATTCTGCTGACTCGTCCGTTATAACAGGTTTAATAATATCATCACAGTAGCTGTTTTCACAAACGCTCAAATATAACTTCTGTGAGTCTTCTTTAATCTTAAAAATTCTTTTAATAATTGTAAACGCAACGCCTCGTGGCATAGCACTTGTATCAATGATTATATTAGCAAAACCGTCTATCTGTTGTTTTTTTATTAATCGCCTTGCATTCTCGTAAACAACAATAGTCTTATTTTCATTGTACTGAGGCATTCTAATCTCTGTCACATTAACACTTTTTGAGATTTCTTTAATCTTATTTTTGTTGGTATCAGAATACCGAGTGCTATCAGTGGTTCTTTTAGGAGAATTATCTTGAAAATCAATTAAAATAACCTCTGCACTTTGAATGCATTCTTCTCCAATAAGTTCCAAAACCCTCGTTGCCCTTGGATCAAATCCTTTTCCGATTATAAACAATGTTTTTGGTGCTCGTGCGAAAAAATTTTGACACTCTTCTTGTCCCTTTAAAAACAAACACTCTAAAAAATCATTCATTGACTTTCTTCCTTATAAAGCTCTTCAATTGTGCAAGCGAAATTGTAAACCAGTTTCCATATGCCAAAGGCAGTTGATATTTTACGCAAAGCCATCTATTTAAATATAATGCTATTTTCTGCCCATGACGCACAGCTCGATACTCAAGACAATTGCTGGCTAAACATGAATTTATCAATTCATATAATTCCAAATACTTCTCATTATTAGAAATCTCTTTCATGTTATCAAGTGTTATAGCAATAGCAGTATAGGCGCCTCCTGTATAAGAATTCCTTTCTTGTTTACGTGAATCAGTACATATCTCTGCAATGCATTCCAAGAAATGTTTTATATCTGCAGCATTATAAAATCGAGAATCAATATCCTCCCACATCTTATTAACAATATGACTTAGTACCTTCTCTTGCTCTTCTGGTTTTAAACTAACATTCCTATTCCGTTTTTTGCTTTCCAAAAGCTTCATTCTTGCTGCTTCATAATAATTACCAGCGCACAGCAAAAACTGCTCTACATTATATGTAGAAATAATTTTAAGGTTTGTAAGGCCACAATAATAAGGAATCTCATTATTAATACAAATATAATAATAGGCGGCTTTTCTATTATCTTCAACGAACTTATTAATAAACTGATTTACTTCTTCAACCTCACCAAAGTATAACTCCTGTTGGCCTTCATTTTTTCTGTTTTCGTAAATAAAAATGCATTCACAAATAATTGCTTGTTCTAATATACCAATGCAATCATTTCTAACATATTGAATCACTTTATTAAAACGCGTAGATAATTGCGCATCTTCTTCAAAATGCTTTATCTTTTTATCAATGAAGCTGTGCAAGCATTTCTTATATCTTGTATAATCTGGTTTTTCGGCAATACAATCTGAAAATACAGAAAATGGCGCAATACCAGCTTCTTTTACCCGTTTATCTGCAATCCCCTCTAACATCTCTTGATATCGTGTCTGATAATTTGGCCAATATACATCAATATTTATAACTTCATTATAATTTCTATCAAAACTTCCATCACTTGTAATAAAGGGAGTTGCTATATTGCTTAGATAATTAACAGGTCTCAGGCCGATCCAAACACTTATGGACGCTTTTAACGTATATAATGCATCTATGATACTTTTTTGCTGGTTAAAAGTTAATTTATGAAAATCGTCCAAAATTACAAGAATACGTTCAAAATGAATTCTTCCATCTACGAGGATATTTTCAGCTTGGAATAATTCTAATGTGGAAAAACTCAGCAAGGAATATGGCAATAGTAATTCGTCTTCTCTTTCGCTATCAAGGTACTTGCATAGCTCTCGTTCTCCTGCACACGCCCACTCAAAAACTGTCTCTCCATTTAGAAAATCAGCCCTTTCACTCATTAATTCAATAGGAATAGTAGAAAATGTGATTCGATTATATTCACTTTCTTCTATCTCCTTGAACTCAGCAATATTTCGTATTAAAGAAATAACAAATCTATAGTTCAGCAAAGCTAATAAAACTCTTTTTCTTGCTCCATTTTGAAACATTTCATCGATAAGATTATAATTTCTAGCACACGAAAGACTAGCACTGATTAAAACACCTCTTCCGTTTTTTATTATCCCCAATCTCTTCATTTCATCACAGTACTCCGTGTATTCATCCGGTTTCTGTAAAGCCATTTTCAAAACTCTTGTTGAAAAGGCCCTGAATAATGATGTTTTCCCGCTCCCCGGTGCACCTATGATTCGAGTTACGTTTAACAAATTATTCTCGTTTATCATTCTAAGCACCTTAGCATCAAATAATGAGAGAAATTCACCAGCCGTTAACAGTTGTTCACTATTCTTAGAAAGAAATGGGTTTTTCCACATTTTTTACTCCTTATGTCGTGTAATTCTTAAAAAAAGTGCATTTACTTCTCCACCCCATGAGTACCAAAGCACAGGTACGGAATTATTCGGTGTGTTATGGTAAATTACTAGCGGCAACGAGCAATCAGCATAGCCTTTATAAGGGAATTTGCCTTTGCCAACATTAAAATGCCGGTCAACGTAACTTTCTTTATATTCTTTTTGATTTTCCTCAAAGTTTCTTTTCAATAAATCTAATAGCTCTGTGTGTTTATCCCAGTTAATAGGTATGACTTCTTGCACCCTATCAATTGTGATATCTTTATAACCGCTATCTATACAAAACTCCTTGGAAACTCTATTTAAATACTCTATCGACTGTTCAGTTGCCAGATATAGAACTAAGTGAATATCTGAATGATCCAAATCATATCCTGCTTTTTTTAACGAATCAAAAAATTTCTTAATTTTTCCATGCCATCCTCTTTCGTCCTTCCTTAAATAACTAGTCCCACTCCCAGAAAAATCATCGATTAGAAAGTAACTTTCAAAACCGTCTTTATCATGTATACTAAATTGTGATCTAATTCGACAAACATCGCTATCTTTTTTTAACTCATCTAGCATATCATCTGCTTTTTCTTGTGATAAATCATAATGTAAGAAAACTTGTTCATTGCTTAATTCCCTATTTTGCCTACGAAAGAAATCCATATGCGAACCATCACTTAACCCTAAAAACAAGCTTCTCCTTCTAAAATAGGAAAAGATATCTCTTCTCTGCTGTACATCTAAACTCAGAGATGGATGGCTATCACAAAATTTTCTCATATTATTTAAAATATACGGCATCATGATTATGGGATATGAATACGACACTAACTGCTTCATCTCTTCTTCAGAGATATAAATAAGTTCATTTTTTATAAAGTTATATGCCAGTTGCCTATCTGCTTTGTTTTTAAATTGCTGTAACCATAGTGCCAGATTTTCCACATATCTTGTGCCATGTGTATAGTTTTGAAAATCATCATACTTTATTTCGGAAATGACTTGTATATCTCTTATTTCAGTCATCTGCTCATTAAGTGTCCAATGTGACATTGCGCTTCTTAATATTGTTTCTGCCAGCTCTGTCTTCATCTTTCCTCCCAAAAACAATATGATCATCTTTAACTGATATTCTGCTCATATAATCTTGTAACGCATCCAAGTCCTTATTACCGGGCAAACAATAATTCCACTCTACATCACATTCGTCCGAAGAACTGTCTATCGAAATAACGGTTGTATTCATAATTGTTCCATAGGTATCACCATAACTAATAGTTAATCCCGTACCAGAAGCCTTGGTTATTATATTTTGCTGTGTTCCAGCTTTTATATTACAGAGAACGGCTTTAATATCATTGCAACCAGGTACCTTGTTATTAATCAACTTTTCATATTCTACGTCATCAATTAATAAATAAACACTCACCTGTGCCGTCATAAAAAACATCAATTTATCACGGATCTTTTTTGATCTATCATCACTCATATTATCAATAAGTAATCTAGTACATCTAGGAGTCATAACAATATACTGATAATTTGATGAGCACAATCTCTTATAATAGTCAGCACTTTGTTCATAATAATACTGAAATTGAATATCAGAAATATACTTTTTTCTGAATACTGACGCAAATACCGGGTCGCCTTTTAACCTTTTCAAAAGCTTGTTATCTCCTATCTTATAATTAATATGGTATAGTTTTCGTCCAAATTCATATATGGTAGGATTTCCTGGGTTTATCTTATTAATAATCCCGGCTTTTTTTGTCAAGCAAAATACATATGCATACGATTCTAACAGTCCTTTTACATTATCATCAGTAAACTGTTCCTTAACGACAGGTATAAAATCTGGAACATGACCTAATGTTTTTTCGGCTATTTTGTTTTCCTTTTCCCCTATTAACGCAATAATGCCTGTCGTCCCATCTCTTTGGACAAGCCAGTTATGCCTCCCATGAGCAAAATTTCTATAATCCACTAGCTGAATATTGCCTAGTGCAGCTTCACTAAACTTCGATTCTAAATCTACTGCAGAAGGTGTGGTAATTCCCCCATGAAGTACTATAATAGTCTCCTTGTTAAGCACCTCCTTTTCTATATCACTAATAAAGTCATACTTTTGCCACTCTATCGCATTGGGCAGAGAATAAAACTCATTTTGTGTTAGCTCATAGAACGCTCTTGCCAATATTGTAATTGAAGAAACACTGCTTTCAACCGCAAGGTAGCCATCTTTAAATACAGGCATTTGATATTCAAAATAATAGTTACTATCGTTATATTTTTGCATCTTTTTTATCGGTGCATCTACTTTCATACATACTGTTAACATATTATATGGTTCAAAAGCGCTTAAGTATTCATACGTATTCTTAGCATCATTGTTTTTCCCACTTGCAGTAAATAGCACTGTTGTAATGTCTCTTATTTGTCTATTAATCTCACTTAACTCCATAGGTGTAATTGCATACGAAGAAATTCCAGCTTTTCGACAAAAATAATCAAATGTTTTTGCGACACTATATGATCCTCCTGATCCTATACACAAAATATTATTTTTATAACTATTGAATAAAAAACTCTTAATAATAGAAGTATCGCATCTCATCGCGCTATTATATATTCCATCAAGATTCAGTAACTCTTTGTTAAAATCTTTACCCATTACAAATAATGCCTCTCTATTCTATAATAGTCATCACCTATATGCTCAATATATAGTTCTTGTGCTCTATTATCAAAAAATATTGGCAATCTCAAATTCATCCCTTGAGCTAATTCTAATTCATTTATTTCATCTATATCCTTCCATTCAACCAAACCTTCACTTGAACCACTCTTCAAAGAACCAGTGAACTCATTTGCAATATAGCTAAAAACAAAATATCTTTTTCCTGTTCTTAAATTAAACAAATTAATTATTCCTTGTAACCGAACTGAAGAAAGTACTAACCCTGTTTCCTCGCATACTTCTCGCCTTACACATTCGTCTAGGCTCTCTCCCTGCTCTAAATGCCCTCCTGGGAAACTCCAACCTTTCCATGATTTAACTCTATTAATCATAAGTACTTTTTTTCCATGATTAATCATACACATTGTAGTTAATTCAACTTCTGTCTCCATTATATAGATAACTTCTCCTCATATTTATGAATCGTAAATTAATCTGTCATGTCGTAATTTGTAATCAAGTAATTACAAATTCTATGACGTGCTTTATCAAACACACCTAGCTCACTCTCATATGGTTTATTGCTATTATCCGTCCCATATTGATACAATCTGCTATATGGTGCCTCTGCCACTAATCCTGAAATCATATTAAAGAATTTGCTAATGTCCGGAGCTGATGCAGCTAATTCCTGCTCATTATTTGTTGACAAATGAGATAAATAATGTTGCATTCTGTTAATTCCAGCATACCTTACAACAATAACTCCGTTAACTGCTACATTGCCAATTGAAAGGCATCTAACACTTAAGTCTAAGGTCTTTGCTGTAGTTAAAGTGTCGTCAATTAATATATTTTGAACCCTATTTGAAGAATAGTCAGGTTCATCTATTATATGCCTATAATTTAATGAGAATTCTTTCTGATGCCTTTCTTCATACTTGCCATGGAGGATAACATACCTTGGGTTTTCATGCGTCTTATATCCATGCTTCCTACTCAACATTATGGCAATTATAGGATGTTCCAAAGATCCATATGGAACCCCCCAAAAAACAAGTTTTTCATTACACTCGTTTAGCTTTGAAATATATGTCTCTATAGCAGCAATATTCTCTACAAAGCAATCTGATTCTCTCCACCTCTGAAATGTCTCTGTGAAGAACTCATTAGTGAATTCAAATTCAGCTTTTGTTTCTGGATATACTAAGCTACTATCCATATTTGTCTCTTCGAAAAAGTGTCTGTATTCATTCACCCTTTCTTTAATACAATTACTTGCTTGATCCATCAATTTGACTAAACGGTTTACTACTTCCATATCTGCACGTGATTCAAAAAGCAGAAAATACATTTCTGTTACACATTCATATAATAAAGAATATATTTTATGGCAGTTGTTTAAATTAGTATCAATTCCACCTTTAACCTCCAGCAGGAAATCTGTATTTTCTATATCTCTATTGATAACTTCTTGCCTTATATAGAAATTGTAATAAACAAGAAGGATATTCCTTATGTTATCAATTCCACCTATTATTAGTTTTCTGGCAAGATAAGAGACAGGTTTCGAGCTCTCTTCCTCGTCACCTTTTGGCCCATTACCTAATTCACTATTTTGTGTTTCATCTTCTATAAGTTTTGTTAACGCTTCTCTGAAAAATATGCTAAATTCAAATGCGTCCTTACTCCAGCAATAAAAAGATTTTACCCATTCACCTACTTTAATCTCGTCTGATTGTATGCCTGATTTCAATTTTTTAAATAAGAAGGGATAATATAAAGCTCCACGGAATATAATATGTGTATCTGTTTTCATAAAGTATTTCATGTTTGGTTTATATGTATATCGCTCATTGTTCTTCTTAATCAAAATATCAGAAAATGCATCTATCTGCCTATACTCTCGTGACCTTTCATTAGAAAAAACTTCTGCCGTTTTAATTGCGTCTTGGATTATTATCCATTCATAATCCGTAAAAGCAATTGCTCCAGATTTCTGATCAAAAATCTTGGATATATTCCAGCTAAAACCATTTTGACCATACATAAAATCCATCCAAGACAATCTATTATTATAAAACGAATAAATCTCATTTGCTTTTTTGTTTGCCTCATTGATTGTTTTCGCAAATGACATAATGTACTTTTCTTTATTTCCTACTTGGTTGAGACATAGTGATGGATAAAACTTCAAGTGACTTAAAATATAAACTGTCGCCTGTGTTCCTTGTAATATCTTCATATTCTCTTCATTAATAACAGGAAAACAAGTATCTTTATTGTCTGAATTAATCGAGCCCACACTAAAACTTGGGCCATCTGTTAAAAACGAATAATCGCTCTCACCTTTTGCCCCACTATCACCTATTCTGATTATGTTCAATCTATCTATAGAACGATGCAAAGCAATATAGTCTCTGACGGCATCTTTCTTATTTGCTAGATTTGCTTCAAGAATGTGCTTGTTCTGGTATCGTCCACGAGTGTAATACCATTCCTCATTTTCCTCAGCAAAATTATCCTTAAACATCGCCTCCGTTTCTTTAAAGATCTTATCATAATCGGTTCCTTCTTCGTATGCCTCCAATGAGAATCGAACACTTAATGGTTCTTTAGTCACCTCATAAGAAGGAATTTTTTTCTTCCACCTTTTACAGCATCTTTTAACTATAGCTTCGTATTCCCTATTTAATTCGTACTCACTTATTCTTTTCTGGATTCTATCGTGCTCTTTATTACAAAGAATCTCTGAATTAGCAAGAAATCCTGATTTGCTTTTATCTGGTGTTGTCAGAAGATATGCCCCATTGTGTGTAATACACTCCCATTCATTGGATAACGACTCCCAATTTATTGCATCGTTAACCTCTATTATCTTCTGAGCTAGATTAAATAAAAGATTTCTGGCACCAGACCTACCACGACCTGTCGTAAAACATATTGAAATATGCTTCATTGCCAATTGACTAAAAACATCAACTATATCATTAGGAAATTCTTCTTTTCCATTATTTATATCAAATAATACTCCCGTAATATCTGTAATCAATAACCCATATGGACGATTCATTACTGTACTGTAAGAATCAAATGCCTTGCCGCTACTCCTAATGAGAACATTTAGTTCCTGATTATGGGATTGAATCCTGTGCTCTTTTTTATCAATTTCACGGTTATGACAAAGCTTTTGATTTACTAAATTTAAGCAGTCCCTTATATCTCCCGTAATGTGAGATGATATATCCCAACGGGTATTCATAAACGAATATGCTTGTATATATTCTATAAATCCTTGATTGTTATATGATCCCACTAAGAATGTTTCTTGCACTCCATCATCAACTAATAAACACCCCGCTGTTATTTCTAAAAGCTTTTCCTCTGTCTGTGCCCACGTAACATGCTCATCTCCACATAAATATGTTACTGCCCCACACCTAAGCTCTTTAAATACTTTAATTAAATCTTTTCTATTTTTGTTCTTTAAATCTTGTAATTCATGATGACCCAAAACAAATACCATTTTCGAGGATATATGTTCATTTATTTCTTTTACGCATTTATATAATGCCGTAGTATCTACCAACAGATGCCCTTCTCTTGAACTATCTTCATGGCAGAACAGACATGTATTAACGTATATTACGGAAAAATCATCAAAGTGCCTAACATAAACGCCTTTTTTTTGTTGCATCCATGGTATGTCTATTTTAGGAACTCTTTCTTTAAGCTTTTTACAAACAATATCAAAGAAGCCAAATTGCTTATAAAGGTCATCTAAATCTGATTGTGAAAATTCCTTTCCATTTTGAAAATATTTATTTTCAATACTTTTTATATGGTCTAACGGTTCACCTTTTTCAACTCGCTCTATATCATGATTTCCTGGAACGATATGGATATTCTCATGTGGCAGCCTTGCACTATCTGCAATTTTCAAAATATAATCTACAGCCAGCTCGGCTTCATCATCATCGCTTATTCCTTCCGCCCGTTGTTCTCTAGCATGACGGAAATCCCCTGTCATAAAAAGATGATCTGCTGTAATATTTTGTTCTTCTACAAATGTTAATAATTTATCTAACCCCATTTGAGTCATCAGCGAACTATTATGATTGTAGTGCAGATCAGAAACATGAAGCCACTTCATAACAAACCTCCAAATTCTTCAATATTATATACTCTTACAACAAAATCCCTTTACAAAAGAATTATATATTCAGCTTATATCCACAAGCATTACAAGTGCAACTGTCAAACAAGCTTATGTTTTTAAATTGTCCAGTAGCCCCAGTTTTTCCCATGCATTTCGCAGCAAACTCATTTGCTTCCTTTTGCACCAAAGACACATCCTTAACAAAAGCACCATTACAATTAACGTTTTTCAAAAGCACAGAAAAAAATGCGTCTCCTGCACCAGTTGTATCAACTATTATCGCACTTGGTGAAACACATTGTGCCTTTTCATACCGATTATTTTTCCGATAGATTAAAACACTTCCTTTTTCTGCATTTGTAATATTAATCCACTTACAACCTAATATATCGATAACCTCATCAATAGAACTAAATTCAAACCGTTGCATCATGTACCTTAATACCTTAGGTTTAGTCTGAAAATAGTCTATCGTCGTATCAAATATTGATTTTAAGTATTCTATTTTCAAAAACCTAAGTCCTGAAACATAGCCTAAGTCCAAAGCTATCTTCCATCCCAATTTCTTCAATTGTTTTACTTTTTGTATAATGTCACTTCTAATGGACTGTATGATTACAATCCCTATATCATCTTGATTCAGCTGATAATCTTCTTCGATGATATTCGGTAGTTTATAACCTGAATACCATATTTTATTTTTACAGCAAGGACACTCCAAAACTGATTTTGATTCCTCGCCGTTTGTAATAACACTAATTCTTTTTACCTGTTTTTCTATCACCTTCAAAGAACCAATATATATTCCACATTTACTTAGCTCCTGAAAGATAAAATTTTGAACTTCATCATTTCCTACAGTAGCAATGCACTCACAGCTTATATTTCCATCTATCTTCTTTAGATTTATCAAATCGTTCCAAACAGAGCTTCCGGGATAATAACCAAGAACATTATTTTCTTTATCATAATAAATATCTAAAACAATATCTCCAATCCCAATAAATCGCTTCATCGTAATTTCCGGCCCCCTATCTAAGTCATTCTCTCTCCGATACCAATGTCATCATCTTATTGACGACTGATGAGTAATAGTAAGAAAAATTGGTTTTGAAACCTGTATTTTCAGCAAGCGTCACCGTATATATCCTAAACCTTATTAGTTTCACAGCAGAAACGACATGCTTTTTTATGGAACATACGCCGTCCTGATATACCGTGCATTCAGCCAAAGCCTTTAACAAATGCTGAACGCAGCTTAGCCCAGCTTGTCAGGCATGGAATAAATACTTCTGCAGTTGACATCGCCTTCTACTATCCAAATTGCAAACGTCAAGCACTTTTTTATTCAGTTTTACAGTGTGTTGGACCTCCTTTACCGGCACTGGTAGGTCAAGATTAAAGCCTTTAATTTCTACATACTTACGAGCCGTGAGCCAGTCGAGGTTCATAAGGGTTGCAATCTCGGACAGATTTTTTCCTTTTTCGTAAAAGTAAGTTCAGATACGATAAATCTGATTTATTGTAGTCATCCCCCTTTCCTCCATATTATATCTTAGGCGTCCGCGAAACACCAGAAGCCGTTTAAATACGGCATTCTTTTAGTGACAAGTTTCAAGAACGCCTCGGCGTTCTTGACGCGACATGCGCGGCGCGTAAGCGCCTTCCACTGCGCATGTCTGCGATACGCGTAGCGTCTTTAATGACTACGGCAGTCTACAATCATACACTCATCAGTTCTTCAACTTTTGCAAACGACAGGACAGTCTAC
>ODAI010905715.1_pt1 | contig 12048 bp, 7 predicted proteins | sample 1539321 | NCBI WGS metagenome assembly ODAI01 (sample SAMN02144231, study PRJEB22623) | gut metagenome | biome: sheep rumen | host: Ovis aries | place: New Zealand
AAGTGCGGGGTGGGCCTTGATGACTTTGTCGGCGTATTCCTCTGCTTTGCTCCAGTTCTGCATGTAGAGATAGACGCGGCTCAGGAGCAGTTGTGCCGCCACACTGTCGGCTCGGTAGATGGAAGGTTGAGGCGAAGTATAGCGTGAGAGGTTCTGTTCGGCGATGAGCAGGTCGGAGAGCACAAGGTCATAGACTTCCTGAACGGTGTTGCGCTGGAACTTCTTGTCTTCCACCTCTGAACTGGTCTTGATGGGCACAGCCAGATCTACTTTGGCGCTATCGGGATGGTAGGGCTTGCCATAGAGGTTGGCAAGATAGAAATAATAGTATGCTCGCAGGAAACGGGCCTCACCAGTCACTTTGAGATAACCTTGACGTTCCTCGTCGTCGTTTTGCGGAACGTCTTCGGCGCTTTCGATGATATTGTTGGCCACGTTGATGAGTTTGTAGATCTGAGTCCAGTCTTCGTTCTCAGGGTGGAAATCGGAGTAGGTTTCGTTCTGTCCAGTGCGCTGTTGCCATGTGTAGTAGCCGAATACAGGGTCGTGTCCGTCCATGTCTTGGTTGCCCCCCTCGCTTTTGTTGAAGTCCTGGATCTCGTCGGCGAGATAATGGATCTTGGCGCAGGGAGTGGTTGAAAATATGACTCTTTGTGTGGAATAGACTGGCATATAGCAATCGCCCAATAATAGTTCGTTGAGGTCTTTCCAAGAGGTGACATAGTATTTGTCTTGTGAGTATTCCTCCAGGAAATCACTGCAGCCGGCGGCTGTCATAGCAAGTGCCGAGAGGCATATATATTTCAGTAGTTTCATATCGTCGTTTTTTTCTAAGGTTCTCAGGATCCTTAGGGTCTCTAAGGTCTTTAGGGGTTGTTTTTAGAATTCTATGGTCAGTCCGAGGGTGTAGGATGGAGTGTCTGATAGTTGCACTTCGCTGAAACCACCCTGTGTGGGAGTCTGTCCTTTGAGTTGGCTGCTGCAGAATGTGTAGAGATTGTAGGCACTGCCAGTGATAGCCAGGCGTCCCAGCCCCCATTTGGCAAGCAGGTCCCTCTTGAATTCGTAGGTGAGTTGGATGTTGGAGAGTTTCACGTAGTTGGCGCTGACCACACGTGCGGTGGAGTAGTCGTACATATCCCATGAGCTGCCTGCGATTTGAGCTCCGCTATAGTCCACAGCTTCATCCCAGTGTGCCTGGTAGTTGTAGTAGCTGTCGTTGCCACGTCCGATGATGGCGGGAATGTTGGTGATGAACTCGTCACCAGGTTTTCTCCATCGATTGAGCAAGGCATTGTTGACATTGGCTTCTGAGTTATATCCACCTCTTGTGAGGTCGTCGAAGAGGCGGAAGAGTCGTGTCTTGGCTCCGAAGCTATAGAGGAGGCTGACGCCCAGACGCCATTGTTTGTAGGTGAATGTGTTGTTGACACTTCCTGTCACGTCGGGCTCGCGTTTTCCTGATGCCACAAGGAGTGTGGTGTAGGCGTCGTAGTTGTCCATCGTGGAGTATTCGATCATACGTTCCTCCGTGTCGTCGAAGATAGGACCACCGTCAGCTGGGCTGAGTCCGAGGAAGCGATAGGAGTAGAAAGTGCCAATGGGCTTGCCTTTTACTACTGCTGTTCCGCGGAGAAAGTCATTGAGTTCGTAGGTTTCTTGTCCTGGTGCAGTCTTCACTTCGTTGATGACCTTGGACACGTTACCTGAGAGAATCCAGTAGAAGTTGCGTAGTTTGACAGGGGTGGCGCTGAAGGTGATGTTGTAGCCTTTGTTGATGATGGTGCCAGAGTTGACCACGTAGGAGTTGTAGCCGTTGATGTCGGCAATGGTCTTGTCGAGGAAGGCGTCGGTCGTCTTCTTGTAGTAGCCTTCGATCCCTAATTGTAGTCGTCCGTGGAAGAACGACGACTCCAGACCGATGTTGGTGGAGTGGGTCTTCTCCCAGCGCAGGTCAGGATTGGCGAACGAACTGACCGAGGATGTCAGTTCATTATAATAGGTGTTGACAGCGCCGCGCTTGATGACGAGTTTCACGGTCTGTCCGTCGAGCATGTTGCCTTGCTCACCATAGGATGCCTTGAAGGTGAGTTCATCGAGCCAGTCGTTGTCGATATGGAAGATGTCCTTCAGTTTGGCGTTGCCTGATGCCGACCAGATGGGAAGTAGCTTTTCGTTGCTTCGGCTGCCGAACTGGTTGGAACCGTCGTAACGTCCGTTGATGTTGAGAGTGAAATAGTTTTTGAAACTGTAGGTTGCTGTGCCGTATGCTGATAGCAGGTTGGTTCGCGAATCAGTGATGGTTGGCACGTTGCTTCTGAGCCAGTTTTCAAAATTCAGGTAAGTGTCGGCAGGATATGAATTGGCGAATTTCTTGCCGCGGTCGATATAGAATCCTCTGTCGGTGCGGCTGTAGCCGTCCACTTTGTTTTTCGATGCTTCCAGTCCCAAGGCGACGTTGATGTTGTGGTCTTCGTTTTTGCCGAAGTACTTGTTGTAGTTGGCCTGGAGACGTGTGGTGAGTCCTTTGGTGTGGGTGTTGGTGGTGGAGAGTTCGCCTCCATAAGGCATGAAACTGCTTTCGGGAGCGGGCGTGCCGTATTCACTTCTTCTCAGCACGCTGGCGTAAAAGGTGTTTTCGCCCCAGAAGCCTTCGATGTTGGAACTGGAGTAGTTGGCTGAGACGATGGCGTTGATGAAGAAGTCGGAAGTGGGTCGGTATCGCAGGTTGACGGTGGCGATGATGTTGCCCACAGACTGCTTCATGTAGCTGTTGTCGAGTTCGTTGAGGATATTGAAGTTCATATAGCCGGTGTCGGAGTTGCCATATTTCTTGTAGTAGTGGTAGGACCCGTCGTCGTTGAAGGCGCGTATGGCTCGGCTGGTGTTGTAGGCGTAGTTGATGGGGTTGACCTCGCTTTGGTTGTATTTGCGCTCGTTGAGGTATCCGTTGGCGTTGAACTCGAGGTCGAACTTGCTGGAGAGTTTGAGGTCGATTCGTGCGTGTGCAGAATATCGTTCGTTGTCGGTGTATTTCAGGACGTCGTCTTGGTTGTTGTAGCCGATGCTGACGTAGTAGCGCACGTCGTCGCTACCTCCCGACACACTGGCGGTGTGCTCGTGCGAGAATGAGTTGTGGTTGAGGATCTTGAACCAGTCGGTGTTGGCGTCGGAGAGGTCTTTCACCTCCGCCAGGAACTGGTCGCGTGTGATTTGACCCTCGTAGTACTGCGACAGAGAGTACTCGTAGCCCACCAGCGGCATGTTTAAGGGAAAGTAGTAGTGATCGTCGGTAAGGTCCTTGGAGAACTGTATGCGGTCGGCTGAGTTCATGAGGTCGATCTTGCGGTCGGAGTAGTATGGGCGGCGGCGTCCGGTCATCGTGGCAGTATAGCTGACGATGGGTTTGCCCACGCGGCCACTCTTGGTGGTGACCACGATGACACCGTTGGCGGCACGTGTACCGTAGAGGGCTGTGGCAGCAGCGTCCTTGAGCACGTCGATACGCTCGATGTCCTGGGGGTTGATGCCTGCGATGGCGTTACCGATACGGTTGACGTAGTCGGGGTCGTTGAGCACGTCGGGAGAGAGATCGACGGGGTCGGTGAGGATGATGCCATCGAGCACCCATAGTGGTTCGCGGTTGCCGATGAGGGTGGATGTACCACGGATGCGCAGACGTGGGGTGGCGTTGATTTCCGAACTGTTGGTGGTCACCACCATGTCGGGAATCTTGCCTTCGAGCATCTGTGTCACGTTGGTGATGCCTGGAATGTTGATGTCTTCCATCTTCACCGAGGTGGTGGCGCTGGTGGAGTAGCGCTTATCGATGACCTGATAGCCGGTCACCACCACGTCCTCAAGGCTCTGTGTGGCTTCTGTCAGCACCACCTTGACTTCGCTGCGTTTGCTGATGTCGATGGTGCGTGTGTTGTAGCCGATGAAGCTGACAGTGATGCTTTTCACGCCTGGGCCAACGGGCAGGTTGAATTTGCCGTCGGGGTCGGTGGCTGTTCCGCGTTCGGGATTGCCGGTAGGATAGACAGCCGCGCCAGGCAACGTCTCGCCACGACTATCGACCACCTGGCCTTTGATGGTCCTGGCTTGCTGTGTAGGGGTGTTGGTTTGTTGGGCTTTGGCTGTCTGCATTTGTGCCGCTCCGAAAGTGAGCATGCAGCAGAAAGCCCCAAGAAGGTACTTGTTTGCCATATTGTGGTGTGTTAGTTTTTGCAAAAGCGATGGAGGTCTGTTCAGAGTTTGTTATGCGGGGCAGACACATACGTAAGTAAAATCTCAAAGTGCAAAATTAGTGTTTTTTTATTAAAAAAAACTGCAAAATGTTGATAAATATAGTTTTTTGCCTATGTTTTGGTATATAGAATGTAAATATTTATAATATTTATGCTTTTTTTGTGTCGGAGTATATTCTTGTGGTTGCTCTTTTTTATGTAGGTTTTTGGGTGTTGGTCAGGAGATGGATGGTTCCCTCATTGGCTTCATGTCATCAATTTTGGTATTGAAATTTTGCAAATCCGGTAAAATAGTTGTAAATTTGCATTATGATACCGAAGATCATCCATTACACATGGTTCAGTGGCGAGCCTTTTCCCAACGACATCAAGGCTTGCATCGATAGTTGGCATAGAGTGTTGCCCGACTATGAGTACCGTTTGTGGGATATGGAAGCCATTCAAGGGATAGACTCCGTCTTCCTGCAGGAAGCCCTGTCGGCTCGCAAGTGGGCCTATGCTGCTGATTTTGTCCGTCTGTATGCAGTTGAGCGAGAAGGAGGCATCTATCTCGACACCGATGTGATGCTTTTCAAGCCTTTTACCCCCTTCCTTTCCGACCGAGCTTTTATAGGCAAGGAAAATTCCATTCATTTCACGGGCAGAATGTCTTCGCAGTATCTTTCATCCCATTGTTTTGGGGCTGAGCCGCATCATCCTTTTGTCAAGCATTGCCTAGACTATTTCACAGACCGTCATTTCATCACTTCCACCGATGAATCTCTGCCTCCTTCACTCCGTCTCAATATGGTCATTCTTCCATATATCCAGGCCGAGATTGCTCGCCTGAAGGGTTACGAGTGGAGGCCATTAGCCCAGGACGTTCAGTGTTTGGACGACGGACTGGTCGTCTATCCATCGTCCTTTTTCGACCCACCTCATCAATGTGCGGATTCTGTGTGCCGTCATTTGGCATTGGGAAGTTGGAGGGAAGAAAAATCAAAAGAACCAGATCACAATATTCGATATAAACTTGAATGGCGCATAGTCGAACGGATCAAGAAATGGCTCTCCAAATTCAATTATGTGGTCATGAAGATAGATTGACATCTGGATGCTCTATTTATGACTGAATCATCTTAGAAGTAGATTATTTAACTGGAGAAAAGGCCAAATTGCTTTTTTTATTGTAATTTTGCACTTCATTAAGAATATTTTATCGGTTTTTGAGAACTGGGAACTATACTTTCGTAGAAAATGGAAGAAAAGTGGGATTATATTATTACCAACAAGAAGAAACTACTTGATATTGACCTCAAGGAAATATGGCGATATAGGGATCTAATTTTCATGTATGTGAAGCGTGATTTTGTCACGTTCTACAAGCAGACTATTCTTGGCCCTTTATGGTACTTCATCCAGCCTGTATTCACTACCATCATGTTCATGTTTGTGTTTGGAGGTATAGCCGGCATCTCCACCGACGGGGTGCCGCAGGCTGTGTTCTATATGGCGGGACTGTTGTGCTGGAACTATTTCGCTGATTGCTTCAACCGTACATCCAATACCTTTTCCTCCAATAAGGGTATTTTTGGCAAAGTCTATTTTCCGAGATTGGTTGTGCCTTTGGCGGGTGTCATATCCAACTTGGTCAAGTTCGGCATTCAGTTTGTTCTCTTTCTGTGTGTCTATCTCTATTTTGTTTTTCAAGGCACCCATTTCAATATAAATGCCACTATTCTTCTTTTGCCTGTTTATATCATCATGCTGGCGGCTTTGGGATTGGGTAGTGGTATGTTGGTGTCGTCGCTGACCATCAAGTACCGTGACCTGAATTTCCTGATCTCTTTCGGTATAGGTCTGTTGATGTATGCCACACCAGTGATTTACCCGCTTTCGGTGCTGAAGGAGAGTCATCCTGAATACCTTTGGCTGCTTCTTGCCAATCCGCTGACCTCCATTCTTGAGTCATTCAAGTATGCCTTCACAGGTGTGGGTATGTTCAGTTGGGCTTATCTGCTCTATAGTTTCGTAGTTATCGCGTTGCTTTTTATTTGGGGCCTTTTGGTCTTCAACCGTGTTCAGCGCAATTTTATGGACGTGATTTAATTTTGTCTATAGCCCGCCCCTTCAGTTATACTCTTTATACAATTAATCCTTTATGAAATTATCCATCATCACAGTCAATCTCAACAACCGTCAGGGAATGCTCGATACCATTAGAAGTGTTGAGGCCCAGTCGGTGAAAGATTTCGAGTGGATTGTGGTGGATGGTGGTTCCACAGATGGTAGCCGTGAGTTGATAGAAGATCATCAAGCTAGTTTTTCCTGCTGGGTGAGTGAGCCTGACAAAGGCATTTACAATGCGATGAACAAAGGGATCAAGATGTCAAGTGGCGAGTATTTGCTGTTTTTGAATTCTGGAGACCTCTTTCATGATGAGAGAGTGGTTGAAAGCATCATTCCCTCTTTATATGGTTCAGATTTTATTGCAGGCGATGCTTTGCTAGTTGATGAGAAGAATCAATGTGTTGGGAAAAAAGAAGCTCCCGATGTCATTTCCAAATTTTATCTGATGGAAATGTCTTTGTGCCATCAGTCAACATTTATTAAATCTATATTACTTAAAGAGAGGCCTTACAATGAGGCACTGAAGATAGTCTCAGACTGGGAGCAGTTTTTTTTTCAACTAATTGTCAATGGTAGAACATACCGCCGTGTACCCTTGATTGTGGCAGATTACTTAATTGGTGGCATTTCTGAAACCAATAAATACTCATTGTTAAACGAGCGTAAAGCTATAATAAATCATTATTTCACTCAAAGACAGCAAGATGAAATATATCTGGCTCATTTTTTTTCGAAACACGATGAATCATCTTACAATAAGATAACGGCGATAGCATATATAGCATTGTCCAATCGTTATTATACCTGCCAAGAGTATCATGAGATTTTTCATGGTTACCTCAAGATTATTATGCATCATGGCTTATGGTATCAACGTATCCTTATATGGATGTCCCTCAATGGGTTTATGAGAGTTGCTTTGTTTTTTGTTCGAATCAATGGAAGAAAAACCTTCAATGAAGATTATGGATGATATGATTCAAAAAGAAAAGACAAATGTCTTAGTCACGTTTGTTGTTCCAGTTTTCGATAATGAAGGTAGTCTTGAACGTTGTGTGAACAGTCTGCTTCGTCAAACTTATTGCAACATTGAGATTATTCTGGTTGATGACGGAAGTACAGATGGTTCCAGAGCTATTATTGACCATTATGCATTTCTGGATTCTCGTGTAAGAGTTGTTCGTCAAGAGAATCAGGGAGTGAGTAAGGCTAGGAATCTAGGGCTCGAACATGCTCATGGAGAATGGGTGACCTTTGTGGATTCAGATGACGCTGTTAGTGATGACTATATCGAAAAATTATTGCCAGAGGATGAAGAAGACCAGATGTCGTTATGTGGTTTGACACGTGTCTATTCCGATGGTAGAAGAAATAAATGGAATTTGTATCACTCAGGTTCTAAGGATATGGTTGATAGTCAGCGATTATCCATCCAAGAGGTTATGACTATGATTAATCCTTATGCTTTGACAGGACCAGTATGTAAATTGTTCAAGACTTCCATCATAAGAGAAAATCATTTGTTTTTCCCTGTTGACATGAGTTTTGGCGAAGATAGTGTCTTTGTTTTTTCTTATTTGATGTATGTGCAAAAAGTTAAGGTAGTGAATTTATGGTTGTATGATTACAGCTTCGTTGAAAACTCCTTGTCTCAGAAAGCAAAATCGGGAGACCGAATGTTAGTGGCTAATCGTGTCTTTCGGTTGTCGCATAGTATTTGTGAAAAAAATCATATATCAGAAGATCTTGCCGAGCATCATTATGTTGATCAACTATTGCAAGTGATATCATCTGAAGCCGATCAGAGAATTAGGTTCATCTGTTATTCGCAAATAGCTAGTTTAGGTAATTCAAAAGCAATTAAAAATCTCTTGCCTTTTTATTTTCGTTTTTTTGCGAAATTGAAGAGGTGGAATTTATACGAGAGATTAATAAGCATGCATAGTCGTTTTAAAAAGATTAAAAGCAACAAGCATATACTTTTATAGATTATAAATAATGAAAGGATTATGAGCAACACTGTTATTGACATAGAGAATGTGAGTAAACAATACATGCTTGGCACGTTTGGAACAGGTACGTTGAGTCACGACCTCAACCGCTGGTGGGCAAGGGTAAGGGGCAAGGAAGACCCTTATCTACGTGTAGGTGACGTCAACGATCGAACGAAGAAAGGCGAGAGTGATTTTGTCTGGGCGCTGAGAGATATCAGTTTCAAAGTAGATCAAGGTGATGTGGTAGGTATCATAGGCAAGAACGGTGCTGGCAAATCGACTTTGCTGAAGATTCTCTCACGTGTGACTTCTCCCACTACTGGCTCAATCAAGCTCAAGGGCCGCTTGGCCTCTCTTCTTGAAGTGGGAACAGGTTTCCACCCTGAGATGACAGGTCGTGAGAACATCTTCATGAATGGTTCGATCATGGGCATGACGCGGCAGGAGATCAAGCGCAAATTGGACGAGATTGTGGAGTTTGCCGGTGTTGCCAAGTATATTGATACTCCTGTGAAACGCTATTCATCGGGTATGATGGTTCGTTTGGGTTTCGCTGTGGCTGCCCATCTTGAACCCGAGATACTGGTAGTGGATGAGGTGTTGGCTGTTGGTGATGCAGAGTTCCAGAAGAAGGCAGTAGGCAAGATGCAAGATGTGGCCCATGGACAAGGTCGAACAGTTTTGTTTGTCAGTCATAACATGGCAGCTGTGCGCAGTTTGTGTACCCGTGGTGTGGTGTTGAAAGACGGCTATGTGGATTTCATGGGCAGTGTTCCTGATTCATTGGAGCATTATCTTCAGAATGAAGAAGAGAAAAGGAATGACATCATTCTTAATAATATTCAATGGACAAAACACACACTCAAGATTACAAACATTGAGATTAACGACACGATTTCTTCCGAATCCACTATAAGAAATGGTCAGGAAAAATTGACTGTGAGAATAGAAGGATATGCCAAAGAAACTATGCCCTATGATGTTTTCTTGGTTTTCAAAAACAAAGATGGGATACCTTATGCGACGTATGCCAAAGGGCATTATTATGGTGAAATACAAAAACTAAAAGAAGGTGATTTCTGCATCAAGAGGGAGATAGAACTTCCCAAAATTCTATCTAAAGGAGTTTTAATGGTTGATTTGTTTATATGTTATCCTATGGTTGAGTATTATCTGAAGGCATCAAATTGTTGTGTTCTCTACAGTGAGGGATTCCAAGATGGTTTTGGTAATGCGATAGAACAACAAAGCAGTGGTTTTATGGGACTGAAAGAATATGATTAATTTTAAGAATTCAGACACGCTCAAATATTGCAAACTTAACGTAGTATCGCTCATACTGAATCTATCTTGCTAAGGTAGGGATAGTCGTTTAATTATTTTGTGTAGTCCTGCATGATGTCTTGTCCTTGACACCTTTAGTGCCAACCGCTCTTATTTTGTGGTTTACATTGCCCAGCTTATGCCTTTTGGCCTTTTTTTTGACACTTTAGGCTATCATTTATGGGGAGTTCTCTTCAGAGGACTCCTTTTTTGATTTTCCTGGTAATATCTATGCCGCCTTTTCCAGTTGTTCTTCCAGCCGCCTAGCCAGGAGGACTACGTTCGCGGTATGGATGCCGAAGAAGATGTACAGGATTTCTGTTTTCTTCTTTCTTGCCTTGATGCGCCGCATGGCATAGTGTTCCTTCTGTGTTCCGAACGAGCCTTCCATCGTTGTTGCCCTGACTCTGGCCAGTTCCTGTCTTATAAAGTCCTTCTCCGTCTTCTCCCCGAATGGACGTCCGCGCTTGACGAATGAGGTCTGGATGCCCATCTCCTTGCACAGGTCACGGTTGGCAACGCCCGCATAAGCCGTATCACCGCCTATCTTCCTGACATCCACCTTGAACAGGCGCTTGTGCGTCTTGATGCAGTGCCCTAGACAGGTTCCCTCATTGAAAGCATTGAATGAGAGCTTCTCAATGAACGAGATTCCGTCAACCTGGATATTGTTGCACTTGGCTCCAAACTCCACTGGCTTCACCTCCTTGCCACGGACAATCGGCCTGACATACGGCTTTGCCAAAGAGACAATCCTGTCAGGAATGCTCTCCCTGGGGTTGTCATTCTCAAAGTGATTCCTCTGCTGGCGATAAACTTTCGTGATGATTCCTATGGCACTCTTCTCTTTGGCTGTCAGTGTCTCTTCCAGTTCATGCCCGTGTCCAGTCTTACGTATCTCCCGTAATATCTTCCCCAACAGGTTTATCAGGCGCCGGGTCAGTTTCCGCTGTTGGGACTTGTTGTGCTTCCGCTGCTTCACATATGCCAGATTTGCCTTCTCCACATCGAGGAATTTTGTCCTCGGACGATGGATCCCTAGACGCTGGCACATTACGCACATTATTGAATACGCCTTCCCGCAGCACTCCCAAAGCAGCTTCTGGTCTGTCGGATAGCGCATCTCGCTCTCATAGCACGTCGCGTCCGTGTAAAAGGTATCCAGCTCTTTCATGTAAGGCTTCCACGCCTCGGCAAGGATGTCCTGTTGCTGCTGGATCTTCAGCCTGGCTGACAATTCGGATACGATGTCGTCTATCAGCTTGTAGTTCCTCAACGGGCGCAGCGGGTTGATGCAGATGTCGCAGAATATCTGGTAATGGACGTTGCCGTTCAGCTGTTCCAACAGTTTCGGGGCACTCAGCCCGGTGTGCATCTTCAGGAACATCAGAGCTACCTTGCCTTCGGGAGAGAAGAACGGCTTGGGGCCACGCCTGCGTTCTTTTCTATTGCTTACCAGGCCAAAGTTCACAGCCATCTCATGCAGTGGAAGAAGACGCTTCATACGTCCAAGCTCACTCATTTCGAAAGTGATTCGAAAAAGTTCATAAAAATCGAGGTCCTCGAACGGTAGTCTCTTGGTTATTCCAGAAAAATGTCGTACCTTTGTCATCACAATTTGATTTGTGATTCCCTCGATTTGTCACTTGCTCAGGGTGGTCGAGGGAATTTTTATTATTACATACAAAGGTACGAAATTTCTATCACATTGCCAATCAATTAGTTATAAATATTCTTAATTATTTACGACATTCCCTAATTAGGCTAAGCGTTTTTTCAAAACACCATCCGCAGCAAGCTTTCCGCCGCTCCGTGATGCGCAGCATTTTCATGATGCTCCGAAAACCGTGCCGACACGTCGGAGCTTGCTCCATTAGCCATTCAACGGTAGGGATGGGCAGCCTAATACCCCATCTCCACTTCGTTTGATTGGAGTGTGCCACTTCAAAGCAAGCCCTTGGGGAATTTTCCCGAGTGCAAGCACGAAGTGTTTGAGTGTAGAACATGTCATAGATAATCTGTGATAACTGTCTAATCATGTAAAGGAAAGATAGAATAAACTTACCAATAAAGCAAATTAGACGTTGGGGACCAGAAGCGTCTTTGTTGAGACAATCACTCCCAATTTAATATATTATTGTTTATTTTACTCATACTATATGATTAAAAAGGTAAATCATTGTCATTATCTTGTCGCCGAACCGTTTGAATATACTTATATCCCTTTTTTATATCATAGACTTCGTAATCTGCTAAATTCCCCAGATTTCCTGTTTTTATAATATCTGCAGTTCTATCTTCTACTTCAAGACATTCTCCTGTTGATGATAGTATTGCAAGTATAGTTCCTTGACAGTCGATAAAAGTTATGT
>ODAI011252049.1_pt1 | contig 12048 bp, 13 predicted proteins | sample 1539321 | NCBI WGS metagenome assembly ODAI01 (sample SAMN02144231, study PRJEB22623) | gut metagenome | biome: sheep rumen | host: Ovis aries | place: New Zealand
GTTGATGGAGCTGGTGGACGGACTCGAACCCCCGACCTGCTGATTACAAATCAGCTGCTCTACCAACTGAGCTACACCAGCTTAGGTATGTGTCACAACAGTATTATTATAACACATTATATATTAAATGTCAAGAGCTTTTTGAAAATTTTTCTCGTCAGCTCCGACAGCTTTTTTATTATACAACCCCCGCCGCTGATTGTCAAGCCCCGCGGCGGAGTTTTGTATAACTGCACATTTAATACTAAAAGCTGATGCTCAAACTATGCAAAAAGCGCTCACGCCGTTTCAAGCGCCGCGTCCTTGAGCTGGCAGTAGCGCCAGCCGTTTTCGGTGTAGGTGCCGAAAATGCCCTCGACGGTGATAGCCGAATTGACCTCCGGGTAATCCTCGGGGTACTTATGCTCGCCGGCAAGAACGAACTCCATTCCCTGCTGGCAGCAGGCCGCTGCGTCCGCGATCAACACTGCGAAATACTCCCCGCCGGTCTGCGGGTCGGTGGTGTAGGCGAAATTGCCCCTTGCGCGCACTCTCTTGCCGACGTACTTATCCGGCTCGTTGACCATATCGAAGACCTGCGCATAGACAAGATTGGGCGTAAGCTTGGTAAGGTCTATGTCGATATCCCCGTCGGAGAGATCCATAGAGTCAAGACCGTAGGCTTCAAGGGTGTTGGGAGCGCTGTCGATGATGTACTGCGAGGCTGTCCTTTCTGCCTCTGCGATGACAGCGCTGTCGATATCGTTGAGGGAAACATCAGCCTGCGAGGAGGTGTCGTCCGCCTTGGATGCGTCCTTTGCGATTATGCTGTCCATTTTGGATGTGTCGCCGCAGGAGGTCAGCATCAGAGCCGCCGCGGCAAGCATGATAAGCTTTTTCATCATGATCTCCTTAGTATCTTAGACAGTATCGTGAAAATGAAGAATGCAGCCATGTCAGCCGTCACGATCGTTGAGCCGACAGGTGTTGAGAAAAGTATGGATGCGATAAGCCCCGAGCCGGCGCACATCACGGAAATGACCGCCGAGCAGATTATGACTCCCTTGAAGCTTTTGAACAGCCGCATAGCCGAAAGCGCCGGGAAGATTATCAGCGCCGAGATCAGCAGCGAGCCCACAAGGCTCATAGCCAGCACCACGATAAGCGCCGTGATGACAGCGATCAGCAGATTGTAGGCGTTGGCCTTAACGCCTGTTGCCTGCGCGAAGCTCTCGTCAAATGTGACGGCGAAGATCTGCTTGTAGAAGAGCAGGAACACTCCGATGACCACCACTGCCAGACCCACCGACAGCCACACCTCGCTCAACGAAAGAGTAAGTATTGAGGTGGAGCCGAAGAGGGTACTGCACACATCTCCCGAAATATTCGCCGAGGCCGAGAACATATTTACCAGCATATAACCTGCTGCCAGCGAGCCCACAGAGATCATGGCCAGAGCCGCGTCGCCCTTGATCTTCGAGTTCTGCCCTGTTCTAAGCAGCAGGATCGCCGCGACAAGGGTTATGGGCAGCACGATGACCATGCTGTTGGTCTTTTCGATAACGTCAGTCAGCCAGCGGGCAAAGGCGTTGTCGCCGGAGGCCACCTGCTTGACGGTAACATCCGTCACCGTTGCCACAGACATTGCACCGAAGGCAACGTGAGAAAGCCCGTCCCCGATGAAGGAGAAACGCTTCAGCACCAGCGAAACGCCGAGCAGCGACGAGCATAGGGCGATAAGCAGTCCCACGATGAAGGCATATCTCACCAGCGGAAATTCAAAATAGTAGAGTATCTTATCTATCATTCCGCTCACCCCGCTTTACATATGCATGGATAGCCGCACCGATTCCGGCGGCAAGCACTCCCGCTCCGGCGGCTGCGGCAGCGGCAGTCTTTGCGGAGACTCCACTCTCCTCCGGCTCTTCGGGTGCCGCAGCGGATGTGCCTTCCTCCCGCGCTTCGCTATCGGAGCCGGTCTCTGTTATCAGAAAGCTTTTTCCGAGGCGGCTGTTGAGATAGTCCTGCCTTGAGCCGAAGAAAAGCTGCTCCCTGCTGCCGATGTGGAGTATATGCGATGCATATCTCACTGCCGAGACATCATGGGATACCATTATCATAGTAACGCCGCTGCGGTTGAGGTCTGCGATAAGCTCGTAGAGGTCGCCCTGCGCCCGGGGGTCGAGGCCGGTGACAGGCTCGTCCAGCAGGAGTATCCGGCTTGTGGCGCACAGGGCTCTTGCCAGCAGGACTCTCTGCTGCTGGCCGCCGGAAAGCTCTCTGTAGCAGCGGCCTGCAAGCTCACTGATGCCGAGGCGGGACATATTCTCGTCCGCGAGGGCTTTCTCCGCCTTGCTGTAAAAGGGCCGCAGCCCTGCTTTTTTTATGCATCCCGACCTTACGATCTCTCTGACCGAGGCTGGGAAATCCTTCTGCACTACCGTCTGCTGGGGAAGATACCCCACCCCGCCGGAGATCTCCTCACTGCGGACTATTTCCCCCTCCATAGCGGGGATAAGCCCCAGCAGTGCTTTTACAAGGGTACTCTTGCCGGAACCGTTCTCGCCTAAGATGCAAAGATAATCTCCGCTTGAAACGGTGAAATCCAGCCCCTTGGTAACGGGTATGCCCTCGTAGCCGAGAGTAACGTTTCTGCATATCAACTGTTCAGCCATACTGCTGCTCCTTATACTTTGATCCCGATCTCGATGTGTGCTGCTGCAAGCTTCTTTAAATTGACAGTTGATAGTTGATAATGGATAATGATAGGAGCGCCCTTGGCGCTCTTTTTCATTATCAACTATCCATTATCAACTGTCAACTGATCGGGATATGTTTTATCCCACCGTGTCCTTCAGCACCTCGTAGTTTTTCTGCATTATGGACAGATAGGTCTCGCCGCTTTTTACCCTGTCGGCGTTCACCGACTGGATCGAGTCAAGCACGGCTGTTTTTGCGTCCTTGCTCTTGGTGCTGTCGATGATAGCCTGCGCGATCTTGCCGTCGCTGTTTTCTATGGTATAGACTGTCTTTGCGCCAAGTTCATCCACCTTTCCCGCAAGGAAGGTTATAGTCTCAAAGCTGGCCTCTGTTTCAGCAGAGCAGCCAACAAAGGCGGCGTAGTAATCAAAGCCGTAGTCCTCGGTGAAGTATCTGAAGGGGAAACGGTCTCCGAAGATAAGGGTCTTGCTCTTGGCGCTGTCGGCAAGAGCCTTGAGATCCTTGTCCAGCTTATCCAGCTTTTCCTTATAGGCCGCAAGATCGGAAGATATAGTCTCACTGCCGTCCTTGTCAAGTTCAGACAGCTCCGATGCTATACTTTCGCACACCGTTTTGGCATTTCTCACCGAAAGCCAAACGTGTTCGTCGTACTCGGGAGCCTCGCTATGCTCGCCGTGTTCTTCATGCTCCTCCTCTTCCGCCTGCATACCCTCCTTGACCTCCTCGGTCTTGGCGGCATCGCCGACGGTCTGAAGCAGGGCTATTTTTTTCATATCCTTATTGGATGCCCCCGCCAAAGCGTCCTCCGTCCACTTGTCGGACTCTCCTCCGACATAAATGAACAGGTCGCATTTCGAGATGCGCAGGATATCTTCTGCAGTGGGCTGGAAGGAATGCATATCCGTGCCCTTTTCGAGAAGGTAAGTTATCTCGAACCTGTCCTCTCTGCCCCGGGTCAGCTCTCTTGCCCAGTCATAGGCGGGAAAGGTCTCGCAGACCACCTGTATCTTATCCGGGTCTCCCGCAATGGAAGAGACACTGTCGCCGCTGCCGCAGGAAGCCGCCCCCAAAGCGACGGCTCCGCAGAGCAGAGCTGCTATAGCTTTACGAATTACCATTATTACCTCCTGCTTACGATCTGCACTTCCCGCAGACGCCGGTTATGACCATGCCAGTGTCGATAGAAAAGCCCTCGTCCTCAAGCAGGCTTTCCGAAAGCTTCTCGGAGCTTTCGTGGTTCATATGCAGCAGCTCGCCGCAGACCCGGCATTTCAGATGCAGATGCTCGGCACAGTCATCGCTGTCGGTGAGCTGATAGACGAACTCCCGCCCGATGCCGTTGACCGTCCGCTTGACCCGCCCCTCTGCCACAAGCTCCTTTATAATACGGTAGGCAGTGCTTTCCGAGGGCGTTTTGGAGCATTGCGGATCACTCTTCATCTCGCTGACGATCTCTGAAACCGTCAGCGCCCGTGAGCTGTTGCGCTCCAAAAAGCCTATCATCTGCTCGTGGGCGGCTGTCTTATACTTAGCCATGCTCCCTCTCCCTTCAAATTTGAAAGTAACTCTCAATTTTGAATTATAGCATAACCGTAAAAAAATGTCAACAGCCGGGAGGGCATCTTTACACTTCGTTCATATTCTGCATTTTCTGCCGGGGAGCTGTTCATCAAGAATACTTTTATCCCAATACGCAGCCGAATTTGGATATACTTTTTGTCGGATAAAAAAATATTCAGAATTGTTGAAATTTCGCTCAATGTGTGTTATAATGTTTTTGAGTTGTATTTTTTACGTTTGGAGGTATATGTTATGGTCAAATTCGGAATAATCGGAGCCGGCGGGATATCTGCCGCCTTTGCCAGAGCTGCCGCTGTTACCGAGGGGATACAGTTAGCTGCCGTGGCTGCACAGGATATGACACGCGCACAGCGCTTTGCCTCGGAATTCCGCATTCCCCGCGCCTACGGTAATTATGCCCAGATACTCTCTGACCGATCCGTGGATGCGGTATATATCGGCAATACCACAAATTTCCACTACAGCTGCATCAAAATGTGCCTCGCCGCCGGAAAGCACGTCCTCTGTGAAAAGGCAATGGTCGAGACGGAAGAGCGTGCAAGAGAGTGCTTTGACCTTGCAAGGGGCAAGGGGCTGTTTCTTATGGAAGCGATGTGGTCACGGTTCCTGCCCAAGACCAAAAAGGTGCGGGAATGGGTCAGGAGCGGGCGCATCGGAAGCATCACCGGCGTTCAAGCAACTATCGGCAACTATGTGGAAAAGGATCCCGAAAACCGCTTCTACTCCCCTGCTCTGGGCGGCGGCGCTATGTACGATCTGGGAGTTTATCCTATCGAGCTGATACCCTATTTCACCGGGCTGGATATCACCTCCTATTCCGCAAGGATACTCCGCGCCAATACCGGCGTTGACGAGACTGTAAGCTTGGACCTTGACCTTGAGGGTGTTCCCGCCCATGCGCTGATAACCTTTAATGCGGCAGTCCCCGAGGACTGCTGGATCTACGGCGAGCATGGGTGCATAAAGATCCCGCGGCTCCACTGGGGCAGCGATGCCGTCCTCTATACGCCGGACATGAAGGAGGCGGAGCATTTCTCACAGCCCGATGACAACAATATGCGCTTTGAGATCGAGGAGGCTGTTCACTGCATAACAGAGGGCTTCAGCACCAGCGATATCGCCACCCCCGAAATGACCCTGCAGGCCTGCAGGATATACGACAGCATACTCGGCAAAAGATAGATCATGCAGGGAAACGTCAGCTACAGAAAGGAAAAATGAAATGAAAAAACTGCTGCTTGTGTTCAACCCCCATGCCGGAAAAGGGCTTATCAAAAATCACCTCTGCGATATAATCAACATCTTCACCCGCGGCGGCTATGAGGTAACGGCTTATCCCACACAGGCCAAAAACGACGGCATGAACAAGATAATAACCGACGGCAACAGATACGATGTCATCGTTGTTTCCGGCGGCGACGGCACTCTTAGCGAGGCTGTAAAGGCTGTGATGACAATGGGCACCAAGGTGCCGCTGGGATATATCCCCGCCGGCTCCACCAACGATTTCGCCTCCAGCATGGACATACCGAAGAATATGCTCCGGGCGGCGCAGGCTGTTGTAAGAGGGGTGACCTTCGACTACGACGTGGGCGAGTTCAACGGAGAGTATTATGTGTATGTTGCCGCTTTCGGAGTGTTCACCGACCTTACCTATGAAACGTCTCAAAAATGGAAGAACCGTTTGGGCTACGCGGCCTATGTGGGCGAGGCTATCAAGCGTCTGCCGACATACACGGGTCACAAGCTGAAGGCGGAATACGACGGCGGCACGGTCGAGGGGAGCTTTATCCTCGGGATGATAACCAACACCACCTCGGTGGGCGGCCTGCGGCGGCTTATCGCCGACGGCGTTTCCTTTGACGACGGTCTGTTTGAGGTAACGCTGGTGAAGACCCCCTCGGGGCCTATAGCGCTGCAGAGCCTGCTGCGCGAGGCCGCGATGAACAAGCTGTCCAAGAAGAATTTTGTCACCTTCCGCACCTCGCAGCTCACCATGACCTTTGAGGATAACATGACCTGGACTCTCGACGGCGAGGCGGGCGGCACTCACAAGCAGGTGCATATCCGCAATCACAAGCAGGCTGTGAGCTTTATAGTTATGCCCGATGACAAGACTGCCGAGCAGCAGCTCGTTCACGCGCTTGCCGCCGACAAGGGCTATCACATTGAGGAAACAAACGATGAAAATTGATATTAAAAGACTGATAATATCGGTGCTGCTGTGGACGGCGGTCAATGCCGGGATAGTGGTGCTGTTTGAGGTGCTTTCCGGCAGCGTGACCGCAGAGGTCATAGTGTCTGCAGTGTTTTCGGTGCTGTGGGTAGTGTTCGCGGTGCTGTTCTGCCGAAGATCAGAGAAAGCGGAGGAGTAAATGTATATCTGCCCCATATGCAAAAAGCGCTTGAAGCTGTCCGAAAAATCGTACATTTGTCAGAACCGGCACTGCTTTGACATCGCCGCAAAGGGCTATGTCAACCTGCTGACCACAAAGGGGCGTGACCCCTCAAAAGCCGGGGACGACAAGCTTATGCTCCGCTGCAGGACGGATTTTCTCGACACCGGTGCCTATGCTCCGCTTTCGGACAGGCTGAACCTGATAACAAAGCGCCTCACCGCCAGTATAAAGCAGCCCGTCATCATCGACTGCGGCTGCGGCGAGGGATACTACACCGTCCGGCTGGCGCAGGCTCTGCCGGAGGCCTCGGTTTACGGCATCGAGCTTTCAAAGAACGGCACCGCCCACGCGGCATCCCGGGCAAGAGCCGCCGGCTGCCGGAACGTGAAGCTTGCGGCGGCATCGGCCTTCTCTCTCCCCTTTCGGAACGAGTTTGCCGATGCTGTCATCTCGGTGTTCGCGCCGGTGTCCAACGACGAATATGCAAGGGTGCTGAAAAAGGGCGGGCGGCTTATAATTGTCTCCCCCACCGAGAGGCATCTTTTCGGGCTGAAGGCCCTGCTCTATGACGAGCCCTATGAAAACAAACCGAACCGTTACGGTCTGCGCTGCTTTGAACAGGAAGAGGAGCAGCGGCTGGAGTACACCTTCACCCTTGAGACTGACAAGCAGGCCGCCGACCTGTTCACCATGACCCCCTATTACTACAAGACCTCGCAGGAGGCCAAACAGCGGCTTATCGGCTGCGCCCCCCTCGACACCGAGGCGGGATTTCTGATACAGGCCTACAGGCGCATTATCTGACAGACTTATAAGGAGATATTTATGGAAAGGTTTTTCTGCAAAGGATATACCTGGGGCTTTTTCTCGGGAGCAGGCACATTTCAGACCGAGGAGGCGGAGCGCTCAATGGAGCGGCTGGCCTCGCTGGGGCTTGACTGGATATGCATTCCCGTGAACTGCTTTCAAGAGAGCTTTTATTCCCTCAATGTTTTTGCCCTCTTCGGACGTACACAGACCGACGAGGATGTGGCCTTTGCCGTGAAGAAGGCAAAGAGCCTCGGGCTGAAGGTCTGCCTGAAGCCAATGGTCGATTGCCTCGACCGCTCCTGGCGGGCAAGGATAGATTTCCCACACGAGAACCCCTTTTACCTTGAACGGTGGTTTGCAAGCTATACGCGGTTCATGGTACACTATGCCGAGCTGGCGGAGCGCCTCGGCTGCGAGATGCTCTGCACCGGCTGCGAAATGGCAGGCATGGACAAGAACTCCGACCGCTGCCGCAAGGTGATCTCAAGGGTGCGGGAGGCCTACAGCGGTATCGTGATGCACAACATCAACCACGGCGACGAGCTTAGGTTCGACTGGCTGGAGGCGGTGGATATCATCGGCATCTCGGCCTACTATCCCGTTTCGACCCCGGAGGACAACAGCCTTGAAATGATGCGCTCCCGCTGGGCAAAGCAGATCGTCCATGCAGAGGAATGTCACAAGAGGTTCGGCAGACCTGTCATGTTTGCGGAGATAGGCGTAAGAAACGAGCGGGGCTGCACGCAGTACCCTTGGGATTTCCACAACCGCCCCGAGATGCCCTGCGACGAGCAGGAGCAGGCGGATTTCTACGAATCCGCTATGGAGGCCAGCTGGGACAAGCCTTGGTTCTGCGGTTATTTCTGGTGGGACTGGAAGGCCAAGCTCCCCCCGGAGGAGACCGTCCACGAAAACCGCGATTTCACTGTCTGCGGCAAGAAGGCCGAGGAAGTGCTGAAACGGTGGTACACAGGACGGTAAAACGGACGAAGGCTTCAGAAAGACGGCATTGTGCATTGATTACAGGCTGCCGCTTGCCGCAGCACGCGGCTTGATCGGGATATAGATAACAGTAAGGTGGTGAGGATATGGCAGGCAGAAGAAATAAGGACTATCTGATCGACGTTGCAAAGCAGCACAAATACCGCAACCAGTCAGAGGAGTATCAGAGGAAGTATCTCAAATGGCGCACCGATCCGAAAAACCCCTACGGCTACACTTTTATACACGACAGCCGCATCCGCACCTATGTTGACGGCGAGGGCTTCTACGAGGAAACTGCCGTAAGCAGCGAGCGCACCGCGCTGAAAAACTGCTACCGCGTTTTGGGAGCATCACTGCTTATCATGGCATCCGTGGCATTCGTGAGGTATCTTGTGATGTGGCTGGCTTTCGGGATCGACTTCGCGGGAAGAACTTATCATTCCGAGATATCAGTGGATAACACCTCTTTAAGCACCGGCGCGGCTTATACGATGCTTTCGCTGAACATACTTGAATATCTGCTGCCGGTAGTGTTCCTGTCGGCATCTACAAGGATGCCGATGAAGATCGCCGTCCCGCTGCGGAAGAGCAAGAAAATCTCGTCGGTAAGCTCGGTGATGATGATGCTGGTCATCATGGCTATCGGCAGAGCGGTGAACAACATCCTTGCTTGGCTGCTGAACATGATAAACATTGATATCCCTTACTACGATTACATCAAGGCGGCCTCTCCCACTGCAGAGATCATATGCAGTCTGGGACAGCACGTTGTTATCGCCGTGCTTATCGAGATCATCCTGCGCGGATATCTGCTGCAGATGCTGCGGCAGTTCGGTGACGAATTTGCAGTAGTTATAACAGCGACAGCCGGCTGCCTGCTGCTTTACGATATCACACAGGCAGGGTATATGTTCTGCGTGGGTATTTATACGGGTATAATCACCATACGCTCCGGCTCGATCAAAAACGCCTGCATAATGCGTATCATCGCAAGGTATGTGAATTACATCCTCACCTTTATATCAAGCCTTGTGGGGGATTACTGGGGGGCGGTCATAGAGCTTGTGACCTGCGGGCTGATACTTGCCTCGGCGCTGCCGGTGTATATCAATCTGAACAAGCGCCGCCGCTGGAGCTTTGACGTAAACAGCGCAGAGACCTCGATCACACGGGGCGAGAAGTATAGGATGATGCTGACGACCCCTTGGTTCTGGTTCTGGCTGATACCTGCGCTGGCAATGTCGGTAATGCTTATTAGGATAATATGATGAATATGACTAACGACGAGATGTATATGAAAAAGGCGCTGGAGCTTGCTGCGAGAGCTGCCGCCGAGGGCGAGGTGCCGGTGGGTGCAGTGGTGGTGAAAAAGGCCACCGGCGAGATAGTGGGCGAGGGCTATAACCGGCGGGAAAGCGACCGCTCTCCGCTGGCTCACGCCGAGATCATCGCAATAAGCGAGGCCAGCCGGCGGCTTGGCGGCTGGAGGCTTGTGGATTGCGAGCTGTATGTTACCCTTGAGCCCTGCCCCATGTGTGCGGGAGCAGTCATCAACTCACGGGTGGAAAGGCTTATCTACGGAGCCTCCGACCCAAAAGCCGGCAGCTGCGGCTCTGTGACGGATCTGTTTTCCTATCCCTATAATCACATCCCGCCCATTGAACGCGGGGTGCTGGCGGAGGAATGCTCAAGGGTACTGACCGATTTTTTCCGGCAGCTGCGGACGAGGAAGAAATGATCCACAACGCGGTTTCAATGCACAATGCCCAGTCTCACGTTCCGTGAGACCGCACTGTGCATTGTGCATTGAAATTATCTCCTGCGGTGATTGACATTTTCGCGGCAAGGGAGTATAATAATAATATATCAGCAATACTGTGAGGTGAATTAAATGACAGGCAGTGACAGCTGCGACTCGTGCGGGCGACGGCAATGCGTTTCAGATCTATATCATCCCGGAGAGCAGGCTTTGCTGCGTTCTCCTGTTTGCTGATGACATTATATCTGAAAACACAAGGCCAAAGCCCTCGGAGCCGCTTGCTCGGAGGGCTTTTTCGTCCGTTTCAAATAATGTGGAACGGAGTGATGAACTATGAACGAAAATCTGACCGTTGAAAGGCCGGAATATGTTGACGAGATAATCAAGCTTATCAAAGGCAACGATTCCCCAAAGACCCTTTCAGAAAAGCTCGAGGATTACCACGGCAGCGACCTTGCCGATGCTATCGAGCAGCTTTCCTCTGCCGAAAGGAAAAAGCTGTTCCGTATATGCCCTCCGGCACTGGTGGCCGAGGCCTTTGAGTATCTGGACGAGGAGCTGGCCGGCAGCTGCCTTAATGACATGGACATCAAGCGTGCCGCCGCAGTGATCTCACAGCTTGAAACCGATACCGCTGCCGATGTTCTTCACACGGTACCCAAGGACAAACGCCTGCTGATGATCGACGAGCTGCCGGAGGAGGTAAGAAACGAGATCCGCCTGATCGCCTCATTTGACGAGGACGAGATAGGCAGCAAAATGACCACCAACTGCATCGTTATCCGCGAGAACCTATCGGTCAAGGAGGCAATGAACGAGCTGGTGCGTCTAGCCGAGGAGAACGACAACATCTCCACCATTTTCGTCACCGACGAAAATGATGAATTCTTCGGCGCGATAGATCTGAAGGATCTTATAACCGCCCGCAGCACCGTAAAGCTTACCGACCTTATCGCCACAAGCTTCCCCTACGTCTATGCGCAGGAGAGCATCGACGACTGCATCGAAAAGCTGAAGGACTATTCCGAGGACTCTATCCCGGTGCTGGATAACAACAGCAGGCTGCTGGGCGTCATCACCGCCCGAAGCGTCATTGAGGTCGTTGATGACGAAATGGGCGAGGATTATGCCCGTCTTGCAGGTCTGACTGCGGAGGAGGATCTGAACGAGCCCCTGCGGGAAAGCATGAAAAAGCGCCTGCCGTGGCTGCTGGTGCTGCTCGGGCTGGGAATGCTCGTTTCAAGCGTGGTGGGCGTGTTTGAGCAGGTCATCGCGCAGCTTACGATAATCATGGCCTTCCAGTCACTGATACTGGACATGGCAGGAAACGTGGGAACGCAGTCCCTTGCGGTCACTATCCGCGTGCTTATGGACGAAAACCTTACCTTCCGGCAGAAGGCTCACCTTGTCACCAAGGAGATGCGGGTGGGGCTCTGCAACGGAATGCTGCTCGGTGCGGTGTCCTTCCTGTTTGTGGGGCTTTACATCCACATCTTCAAGCACAAGGCTCTCGGCTTTTCCTTTGCGGTGTCCGGCTGCATCGGGGCGTCGCTGATACTGGCTATGCTTATATCCAGCGCGGTTGGAACGCTGATCCCGCTGTTCTTCAAGAAGATAAAGATCGCCCCCGCCGTTGCCTCCGGCCCGCTGATAACCACCGTCAACGACCTTGTGGCGGTAGTCACCTACTACGGCCTTAGCTGGGTGCTTCTTATCGGAGTGTTCGGCTTCGCTTGACTCGAAAAACAAAGGAGCGTCCTTAGCGCAGGCGCAATAAAGAAGTTTTTATTCCGACACTTCTGCTGTATCACGGCA
>ODAI010100701.1_pt1 | contig 12047 bp, 9 predicted proteins | sample 1539321 | NCBI WGS metagenome assembly ODAI01 (sample SAMN02144231, study PRJEB22623) | gut metagenome | biome: sheep rumen | host: Ovis aries | place: New Zealand
GTCGCCATGTAAATATCCCTGTCTATCGGGGAAGCAAGCGGGTTAACCCATCGAAAGTGTTAAAACCGCCGAAGTCAAGAAATTCATTGAGTGGTGAAACTCGAAAGAATTAACTAACTTTGCAAACGGAATATGACGAAAGAAGAGTTGCTCCTTTGCCTGATATTCAGACGCTAGAATTTGTGAATAGCATTTGGTTATTTCAAAATAATGTTGTACTTTTGCACCCGCTTAATAATAAATAAGGTATAAGAAAGAGATGATAACAGTCACAAACTTAGCAATTCAGTTTGGAAAGAAGACCCTTTACAAGGATGTAAATCTGAAGTTCACGAGTGGTAACATCTATGGCATCATTGGAGCTAACGGTGCAGGCAAGTCTACCTTGCTGCGTGCCATCAGCGGTGAGCTGGAACCCAATAAGGGAACCATAGAGATGCAGCCCGGCGAGCGTCTGTCGGTGCTGGAGCAGGACCACTTCAAATATGACGAATTCTCCGTGATGGACACCGTGTTGATGGGACATCAGCCCTTATGGCAGAACATGAAAGAGCGCGAGGCTCTGTATGCCAAGGCAGAGATGACCGAGGAAGAGGGCAACCGGGCTGCCGACCTGGAGATGGCTTTTGCCGAGATGAACGGCTGGGAAGCCGAGAGCGAAGCAGCCCAGCTGTTGCAGAACCTGGGTGTGCAGGAGGGACAGCACTATAAGCAGATGGCAGAGATTTCGAACAATGAGAAAGTGCGCGTGATGCTGGCCAAGGCTCTGTTCGGACATCCAGACAACTTGCTGCTTGACGAGCCTACCAACGACTTGGACCTGGACACCGTACAGTGGCTGGAGGAATATCTGTCGAACCTGGAGCAGTGCGTGCTCGTTGTTTCGCACGACCGCCACTTCCTTGACGCTGTATCCACACAGACTGTCGACATAGACTTTGGCAAGGTGACACTGTTCTCGGGTAACTACTCTTTCTGGTACGAATCCTCACAGCTGGCACTCAGACAGCAGCAGAACCAGAAGATGAAAGCCGAGGAAAAGCGCAAGCAACTCGAAGAGTTCATACGCCGCTTCTCTGCCAATGTGGCAAAATCGAAGCAGACCACTTCGCGCAAGAAGATGCTGGAGAAGCTGAACGTGGAGGAAATTACACCTTCGACCCGCAAATACCCCGGCATCATATTCTCGATGGAGCGCGAGCCTGGTACACAGATACTGGAAGTAGAAGGTCTGAAAGCTGTAGATGCCGACGGAACAGTGCTGTTCGACAATGTCAGCTTCGTCATTGAGAAAGGGCAGAAGACTGTCTTCCTGTCGCACAACCCAAAGGCCATGACCGCCCTCTTTGAAATCATAAACGGCAATCGCCAGGCCGATGCCGGAACCTACAAGTGGGGCGTCACTATCACTACGGCATACCTGCCGCTGGACAACACCGAGTTCTTCCAGTCGGAGCTGAACCTGGTTGACTGGCTGAGCCAATATGGCACAGGCAACGAGGTGATGATGAAATCGTTCCTGGGCCGCATGCTGTTCAAGGAAGAGGATGTGCTGAAGCACGTCAACGTGCTCTCGGGTGGCGAGAAGATGCGCTGCATGATAGCCCGCATGCAACTGAAAAATGCCAACTGCCTGATACTGGACACCCCCACGAACCATCTGGACCTGGAGTCTATTCAGGCATTCAACAACAATCTGATCTCGTTCAAGGGCAACATCCTGTTTGCCTCTCACGACCATGAGTTCATCAATACCGTTGCAGACCGCATCATCGAACTGACGCCCAAAGGCACTATCGACAAACTGACGACCTACGACGACTACATCTATGATGAAAGCATCAAAGCCAAGAGAGCAGAAATGTATGCATAATGTTGGCACGATATTTGCTAAAGATGAAGTAGAACTTTAAAACTACGTAATTATGACAGACAAAGAAGAATTCTCTCAGAATAACGAAACAGAATATCAGGCAGAGAATGAGGCCGAGAACATACAGGAAGAAAATGATTCGGCTGAGCCAATAGAAGAAAGCACCGAGAATGAGGAAGAAGCCTCTGCAGAGGCAGACCCTCTGGAAACAGCTCAAAGCGAGATAGCCGAGCTGAAAGACAAATACCTCCGCTCGGTAGCCGAGTTTGACAACTATCGCAAACGCACCCTGAAGGAGAAGGCTGAGCTGATTCTGAATGGTAGCGAGAAAACCATCCAGGCCATACTGCCCGTTATCGATGACATGGAACGTGCTATTGAGAATGGCGAAAAGACGGACGACCCACAGGTGCTGCGAGAAGGAATGGACCTTATCTATCACAAGTTCATGAAGACGCTGGAAGGACTCGGGGTCAAGAAGATTGTGACGGATGATGCCGACTTCGACACCGATTTGCACGAGGCTGTAGCAATGGTTCCCGGAATGGGCGACGACAAGAAAGGAAAAGTCATCGACTGTCTGCAGACTGGATATCAACTGAACGACAAAGTAATACGCCATGCGAAAGTGGCCGTTGGACAGTAGTTGGAAGCAGACAGTTGACACATTATATATATAGACAATGGCACAAAAAAGAGACTACTATGAGGTGCTTGGCGTAGACAAGAACGCCACCGAAGACCAGATAAAGAAGGCGTACCGCACCATCGCCATCAAATATCACCCCGACCGCAACCCCGGCAACAAAGAAGCCGAGGAGAAGTTCAAAGAGGCAGCCGAGGCCTACGATGTGCTGCACGATCCACAAAAGCGGCAACAATATGACACCTTCGGATTCAGTGGTGCCGGTTCCGGAGGCTTCGATCCGTTCGGAGGAGCATCCATGAATATGGACGACATCTTCTCAATGTTTGGCGACATCTTTGGTGGCCGTGCTGGATTCAGCGGATTCGGAAGCGGCAGCAAGCGCGGGCCTCAGGTACATCGTGGCAGCGACCTACGGTTGAAAGTGAGGCTGTCGTTGAACGAAATTGCCCATGGGGTGACCAAGAAGTTCAAGGTTCGCAAAGACATCGTCTGCTCACACTGCCACGGATCCGGAGCTGAAGCAGGAAGTACCGACGAGATATGTCCGACATGTCACGGAAGTGGGGTTATCACACATACCACCCAAAGCATCTTTGGCATGATGCAGACTCAGGGAGTTTGTCCTACATGCGACGGCACAGGAAAAGTCATCAAGCACAAGTGTAAGCATTGTAACGGAACTGGTGTGGAAAAAGGCGAGGAAGTTGTTGAAATCAAGATTCCCGCAGGTGTGGCTGAAGGAATGATTGTCAATGTACCAGGCAAAGGCAATGCCGGACAGCGCAACGGAGTAAATGGTGACATACAGGTGTTTATCGAGGAAGAGCCTAACGACACCTTCATTCGTGATGACAACGACTTGATATACAACCTCCTTCTTGACTTCCCGACTGCCGCCCTGGGAGGAGACGTGGAAATTCCGACCATCGAGGGAACCAAGCTTAAAGTGAAGATGGAACCGGGAACCCAGCCTGGCAAGACGATGCGCCTGCGCGGTAAAGGACTGCCTGCCGTACAGGGCTATGGTCGAGGAAATGGTGATTTGGTAGTGAATGTCAGCGTTTATATCCCGAAGACATTGTCTCACGATGAGAAGAAAGCCATTGAGGAATTCCGCAACAGCGACAATTTCAAAGGCGATGCTGATACCAAGCGCAGTATTTTCCAAAGATTCAAGAACTATTTTAGTTAATAGCTTTCCATAAAGCCGTATTGCGGTGACAGCAACAGAATAACCTACCCAATGAACTACAAAGAGACTTGTGAATACCTCTTTAGCCAGATGCCAATGTTTGAGCGGCAAGGAGCGAATGGATATAAAGAAGGCCTTCATAACACGATAGAGTTGGATGCCCATTTCGGACATCCACACTCTTTCTATGCCACTATACATGTGGCTGGCACAAACGGCAAGGGAAGTGTCTCGCATACGCTGGCTGCTGTACTGCAACAGTGTGGCTACCGTGTAGGACTATACACCTCCCCACACTTGGTGGATTTTCGGGAACGCATCCGCGTCAATGGCAAACCAATTGTTGAGGACTATGTCGTTGACTTCGTAGAAAAGGAACGCTCGTTTTTCGAACCACTACAACCTTCGTTCTTCGAAGTGACGACGGCCTTGGCATTCAAGTACTTCCGTGACATGCAGGTTGACATCGCCGTCATCGAAGTAGGCCTGGGCGGGCGACTCGACTGTACAAACATCATCACTCCTATAGTTTCTGTCATTACAAATATCAGCTTTGACCATACCCAATTCCTTGGCGACACTTTGGCAAAGATTGCATCGGAGAAAGCTGGTATAATAAAAAAAAGTTTACCTGCTGTGATTGGCGAGGCCAACAGCGAGACACGTCCTGTGTTCGAAGCCAAGGCTCAGGAAATGAATGCACCGATAACGTTTGCCGAAGACGAACAGGAGATTGTCAGTGCCAAGCCTGCACAAGGCGGAGGCATGATCTATACTACGAAGCATTACGGTGAGATACGTGGTGACCTGGGTGGCATCTATCAACAAAAAAATGCCAATACCATCCTGCACGTCCTTCAAATACTGACAGAAAAAGGTTTCTTGTGTATGGGTGAAAAGGAGGAACATCAGAAGAAATTCTGTTTTGAATTAAAAGAAGCCTTTAGCCATGTGGCCTCTGCCACAGGTTTGCTGGGACGCTGGCAGATAGTACAGAACAATCCTTTGGTAGTTTGTGACACAGGACACAACGTTGGAGGATGGCACTATCTCAGCCAGCAACTTGCCAACATCAAATGTAACCACATGCATATTGTATTTGGTATGGTCAACGACAAAGATGTCAATGGTGTCCTCGAACTGCTGCCAAAACAAGCTACCTACTATTTTACTAAAGCCAATTCGAAAAGAGCAATTCCTGAGAATTCTTTACTGACTCTTGCCACAACAAATCAGTTGCACGGGAATTCTTATCCGTCTGTAGAAGAAGCATTTATGGCAGCCAAGCGAGAAGCAAAAAAAGACGATTTCATCTTTATAGGCGGCTCAAGCTATGTGGTTGGTGATTTTCTCAAATTTTGCGTTTAGGTGTTTTTAACACTTCCATAAACGTTTTTTTAAGCGTTTCTTTCGTCATTCTCATTTTTTTTAGGTTACTTTGCAAAAACATTTTTGTAACTTAAAACAATAACGATATGGCAAACATAACGGAGACAGCGAATTTGTGTGGCCTGAAGCGTGAAAACTTCCAGACCACTATCAACGGTAAGAAAACTGATTTGTACATTCTCAGAAACCGAAAGGGTTTCGAAGTTGCAATTTCAAATTATGGTGGTGCTATCTGCGCTATCATGGTGCCTGACAAGGATGGCAAAGTTTCCAATGTCATTCAGGGACACGATAGCATTGAGCAGTTAACCAGCGGTAAAGAGCCATACCTCTCAACCTTAATAGGCCGTTGGGGCAACCGCATCTGCAAAGGCCAGTTCACATTGAACGGCAAAGATTACCAATTGGCTCTGAACGATGGCCCCAATCACCTTCATGGTGGTGCTGTTGGTTTTAATGCGAAAGTATGGGACGCACGCCAAATGGGTCCACGCTCGTTGGCTCTCCACCGCGTCTCTTCGTATGGTGAGGAAGGTTTTACGGGTGAATTGGATGTAACGGTTGAGTTTACCTTCTCCGACCAGAACGAGTTGATTATTGAGTATCTTGCAACCACAAACAAGAAGACCATTGTCAACCTGACACATCATGCCTTCTTTAGTTTAGCAGGAACAGCAGATCCCACTCCGACCATCGAAGACCAGATTTGCCAGATTAATGCCGACTTCTATCTGCCTACCGACGAGACCGCTATTCCCACAGGAGAGATTCTGAAGGTAGCAGGCACTCCTTTTGATTTCCGCACTCCCAAAGCATTCGGTCAGGACATTGATGCTGATGACGAACAGATCAAGTTCGGTAAAGGTTTCGACCATAACTATGTCTTGAACAAGAAAGAAGAAGGTGAATTGAGTTTTGCTGCCAAGATAACGGATCCAAAGAGTGGACGCACCCTGGAGTGCTATACTACCGAACCGGGCATGCAGCTTTATACCGCCAACTATGCGAATGGCTACAAGGGTGCTAACGGTGCAACATTCCCACGCCGTTCTGCTGTTTGTCTGGAAACCCAGCACTTCCCCGATTCTCCTAACCGTCCCTACTTCCCATCAGTAGTTCTCAATCCAGGACAGCAATACAAGCAAAAGACCATTTATCGTTTCGGAGTAGAGTAAATAAGTATGGTTGAAATAGAATTCGTAAGAAGCCGTTTCATCAAACATTTTGACGGCAAGACAGGAAATGTATATGCATCGCCTGGTCGTATCAATTTGATTGGTGAACATACCGACTATAACGGAGGCTACGTTTTCCCCGGTGCTGTAGACAAAGGTGTTGTTGCAGAGATGCGTCCCAACGGGACAGAGGACACTGTCATGGCCTATGCAATAGACCTGAAAGACCGTGTCGACTTCAAGCTTTCCGACCCTGCAGGACCACGTGCGTCATGGGCTCGCTATATTTATGGTATAGCGCTGGAAATGAAAAAATTAAGAGTCCCCGTAAAAGGATTTAACATAGCCTTTGCCGGTGATGTTCCTCTTGGAGCAGGCATGTCCTCAAGTGCAGCTATGGAGAGTTGTTTCGCCTATGGACTGAACGACATTTTTGGCGACAACAAAGTTTCTCAATGGGATATGGTACTGGCTGGCCAAGCTACTGAGCATAACTATTGTGGTGTCAATTGCGGAATTATGGACCAGTTTGCTTCCGTCTTCGGAAAGGCTGGCTGTCTGATGCGTCTTGACTGCCGCAGTCGCGAGTTTGAATATTTCCCTTTCAAGCCCGATGGTTATCGTCTGGTATTGCTTGACAGCGTAGTAAAGCACCAACTTGCAGGCTCGCCATACAACGACCGCCGTAATTCGTGTGAAAATGTCGTAAAGCATATTGCTGGCAAGCATCCTGAGGAAAAGTTCGAAACCCTTCGTGATTGCTCATGGGAACAGCTGGAGGAAATAAAGTCTGAAATTAGTGCTGAAGACTACAGACGCGCTAAGTTCGTATTGGGCGAGAAAGACCGAGTTCTGGCTGTTTGCGATGCTTTGACCGAAGGTGACTACGAGAAGGTGGGAGAGCTGATGTATCAGACCCATGAAGGATTGTCGAAAGACTATGAAGTCAGCTGTGAAGAACTTGACTTCCTCAACGACATTGCCAAAGAGAATGGTGTAACAGGTTCTCGCATCATGGGCGGTGGATTTGGCGGATGTACCATCAATCTGGTTCGCAACGATCTCTATCGTCAGTTTATTACCGATGCCAAAAAGCGCTTCAACGACAAGTACGGACACGAACCAAAAGTCTATGACGTAGTGATTGGCGACGGCTCGAGAAAGCTTTGCTGAACTTTAAAAAGAGTTAAAAAGGCAGCGTAAGGTGTAAAAAATACACTCTGCGCTGCTTTTTTAATGTTATTTTCATGGTTATTTCGGAAAAAAAGCGTAATTTTACACCCAAATTTAATGATATAACTAAAACTATAAGGAAAAATGAGAAATTTTAAGCAAGTATTTGCAGGTATGACAGTGGCAGTACTGTTGACTGCTTGTGCTTCTGGTGAGCAGAAAGCACTTACGGTATCAGGTCTCGACCCAGCCAAATTTGACACGCTGATCAATGAGAAGCCTGTTAAGCTCTACACGCTGAAAAATGCCAATGGCATGGAGGTTTGCATCACGAATTACGGTGGACGTATTGTTAGTTTAGTTGTACCCGATCGCGACAACAAGCCTGTTGACGTAGTGCTGGGATTCGACAACATCCAGCAGTATGCCGACACTCTGAATTCGCCTTCTGACTATGGTTCCAGTGTAGGCCGTTATGCTAACCGTATCAAAGAAGGCAAGTTTGTATTGAATGACACAACCTATCAGTTGCGACTGAACGATGGACCGAATAGTCTACATGGAGGCGGCACAACGGGTTGGATGAACCAAGTTTATGATGCCGAACAGATTGGCGACTCGATTCTGAAACTGACCATCGTTGCCCAAGACGGCGAGAACGGCTTCCCCGGAACCGTTACTGCTATTACAACCTACAAGATTACAGCTGACAACACGCTCGATATGACCTGGGAAGCAACTACAGACAAGGAGACTATCATCAATCAGACCAATCACAACTATTACAACCTGAGCGGTGACTTTACACAGCCGGGCTATGATCAGGTGCTCTATGTGAATGCCGACAAGTTTACTGCTTCTGACAAACTCTATATTCCGACAGGTGAGATTCGTGACGTAGAAGGAACACCGTTTGATTTCCGTACTCCTCATGCTGTAGGCGATAGCATCAACTCGCAGTATGACCAGATTCAGAATGCTACTGGCTATGACCATAACTTCTGTCTCAACACTTTTAAGGAGGGTAAAGGAGATGATACCGTTGTAGCAGCATCGCTCTATTCACCAAAAACCGGTATTCTGATGGAGATGTTCACTAACGAGCCTGGTGTTCAGGTATATAGCGGAAACTTCCAAGGCGTTGGTCGTGATGCTGATATTCAGCGCAAGCATGGTATCAAGTATCCCAAACATGTCTCTGTATGCCTGGAGAGCCAGAAGTTCCCCGACTCCCCCAACCATCCGGACTGGGTTAGCCCAGTATTGAAGCCTGGTGAAAAGTACTTCAGCCACGCTGCATATAAATTCTCGAAAAGATAAACAACAACCCAATAATTAATTTCAAGCAATTACAATGAACACTATTACAGAAGCCCTTAGTAACAATGGGTTTGCGACAGCCGACTATTTGGTATTTGTCGTGTACATTATTATTCTTGTGAGCATGGGTATATTCCTGTCGCGTAACAAGAAAGGAGAAGAGAAATCATCAACAGACTACTTCCTGGCTGGTAACACGTTGACGTGGTGGGCCGTTGGTGCATCGCTGATAGCTGCTAACATTTCTGCCGAGCAATTTATCGGTATGTCAGGTTCAGCATTTAAGTCTGGTATCGCAATGGCAGCCTACGAACTGATGGCTGCAGCCACGCTGATCGTGGTGGCCAAGTTCCTGTTGCCAGTGATGATTGAGAAAAAGATATTCACCATTCCTCAGTTCCTGCGTGAGCGCTACAACTGGGGCGTAGGACTGGCTTTCTCCATCTTCTGGCTCTTCCTCTATGTCTTCATCAACCTCACCTCTGTAGCATGGCTTGGTGCATTGGCTATCAAGCAGATTCTGGGCCTCCCGACTGTTGCTGGTGTCTTCCTGGGTATGAATGTTGACATGACCCTGCTGTGGATTATCTTCTTCCTGTTTGTTATTGCAGGACTGTATTCCATCTACGGTGGTCTGGCTTCTGTAGCCTGGACAGATGTGATGCAGGTTACCTTCCTGGTCGGTGGTGGTCTGATTACGGCCTATGCTGCACTGGATGTTATTGCACCTTATGTGAATGCTGACAACGCATTCTCTGCCCTTGGTAAGATTATGACGGACCTGGGCAACATAGAAGGCGACAAACATTTCAACCTGATAGTTACGCGCAACGAAGCTATATATCCCGACATTGACGGTATCATGAATGCTACCGGACAGGCCATTGTCGATGCACAGGGCAACCCCGTAGGTTCTGATCCTTATTTCGACATTCCCGGTATTGTGGTGATTGTAGGTGCTCTGTGGCTGACCAACCTCGGCTACTGGGGATTCAATCAATACATTATCCAGAAGGGTCTGGCTGCCAAGTCGCTGGCTGAGGCTAAGAAAGGTATGATTTTTGCTGCCTTCCTGAAGATTCTTATTCCGTTTATTGTATGTATACCCGGTGTCTGCGCTTTCTATATCATGACACAAACGCCAGAGCTCTATGAGTCGCTGGCAGGTGAAATCACCCGCTCCGACGATGCTTACCCCTTCCTGATTCGCAACTTTACGCCTGTCGTGGTGAAGGGTCTGTCATTTGCTGCACTGGCTGCTGCCGTTATTTCTTCACTGGCTTCAATGTTCAACTCGACATCAACCATCTTCACAATGGATATCTACAAGCAATTCTTCAACAAGAATGCCTCTGAGAAACGCCTTGTGAACGTAGGTCGTATGACATCAGTATGCGCACTGATTCTTGCTCTCATCGCCGTATATCCCATCATGGGTGGTGCCGACCAGGCCTTCCAAGTAATTCAGGAGTATTCTGGCTTTGTCTATCCTGGTGTAGTGGTCATCTTTGGCCTCGGACTTCTCTGGAAACGCGCTTCGGGCGTGGCTGCTGTTGTCACTGCAATCGGTACTTTCGTGTTCTCCATCCTCTTCAAGTTCATGATGCCTGACACACCGTTCCTGCTCCGAATGGGCTATGTATTCGTATGTCTCTGCATCCTGTTCTTTGGTTTGTCATTCCACTCTAAGAATGTCATTCCAGCCAAACCTCAGGAACTCTGGGCCATCAAAAAGCAACTGAAGTGGTCTGACCGTATGTTCTACTTGACCTTCATTGTCTTGGTGGTTGGCATTTGGGGTATGATGAAGCCTGAATTGCGCGCCTACGGTTTCGAAGCCATGTTCTTCCTGGCCTCCATGTTCTTCGCATTGAGTATGTATCTTCGCTCAAATGCAAAGGATAAGATTCAGGATCCAAAGGCTGTAGATATCGACCTGAAGCTATTCCGTACCGACAGTGCTTTCAAGATTGGTGCCTATGGTGTCATTATCATCCTCGCTATTCTTTACATTGCTCTGTGGTAAAAACAGCCACCTTGTATTGAGAAAACAGAAATGACGTCATTTTATTTTGAACATCAAAAAATATTCCTGTCTGTCGACTGCATAATCTTCGGCTTTGACGACAACAAGCTAAAGATACTTATTGGTCGTCGGCAGATGGACCCTGGTCGTGGCGAATGGAGTCTCTACGGAGGCTTCGTTCGCAACAACGAGAGCGTTGATGAAGCAGCTAACCGCACACTTTATTCGCTAACTGGCATGCGCAATATCTACATGCGCCAGGTAGGGGCGTTTGGAAGTGTCGACCGAGACCCTGGCGAACGTGTGGTTTCCGTAGCGTACTATGCACTCATCAATGTCAAGGACTACGACGAGCGACTGATGAAGGAACACAATGTGGAGTGGGTAGATGCAGAACACATGCCCCCACTCTTTTCCGACCATCAAGACATGGTATATCAAGCTCGTAAACTGATGCTTCAGAAAATGCGTACTCAACCAGTAGGTTTCAATCTGCTACCCAATTTGTTTACACTCACCCAACTACAACGCCTTTATGAAGCTGTTATCGGTGAGCCTATCGATAAGCGAAATTTTCGCAAGCGCATCAAGGATATGGATTTCATTGAGAAAACCGAACTTGTTGACAAACTGAATTCAAAGCGAGGTGCAGCACTCTACCGTTTTAATAAAAAAGCATATAATGCAGAACAAAATTTTAAGCTATAAAGAATTATTATGTTAGAAGAACTGAAACAAAAAGTATTCAAAGCTAATTTGGATCTTGTTAAACACAACCTTGTTATTTTCACGTGGGGAAACGTCTCAGCTATTGACCGAGAGAAAGGACTTGTAGTCATTAAGCCCTCTGGAGTGGAGTATGATGTCATGAAAGCATCAGACATGGTAGTAGTCGACCTGGAGACAGGCAAAGTGGTAGAGGGTGACTTGAACCCATCAAGCGATACTCCTACTCATCTTGTCCTCTATAAGGCCTTCCCTGAGTTGGGTGGTATTGTTCATACACACTCCACCTATGCAACAGCTTGGGCGCAGGCAGGAAAAGACATTCCCAATATCGGTACTACTCATGCTGATTATTTCCATGACTGCATTCCATGTACCGATTCGATGACTGAAGCCCAGATGCCTGAGTATGAAAAAGAAACAGGTGTGGTGATTGTCGACCGCTTCCATCGCGACAACATTAATCCTGTACACACTCCTGCCGTACTAGTTAAGAACCACGGTCCCTTCGCATGGGGCAAGGA
>ODAI012185097.1_pt1 | contig 12047 bp, 5 predicted proteins | sample 1539321 | NCBI WGS metagenome assembly ODAI01 (sample SAMN02144231, study PRJEB22623) | gut metagenome | biome: sheep rumen | host: Ovis aries | place: New Zealand
CCTATGACTATGGGAACGGACCACATAAAGCAGGCCCAAGAAGAGCTCCGGTAGAAGAAGAAGGAGATACTCCGCCTTCAGATCCTCCTGGACCTAATGAAAACCCGATCGGCGATGCGGCACTGCCGCTCGCACTCCTCGCGTGTGCGTACCTTATTATACGCGTTAGGCGCGCTAAAGGGGACAGAACGGCCTAAGGCCTAAAGGACGCGCTTAGCGCTATAGGGATTAGGAAAACAAAAATCGCACTTGACGGTGCGATTTTTGTTGTAAAAGGAGAAATATTCAAAAAAAGTTATGCAAATTCGGAATTAAACTCCGAAATTACATAAAATAATTGCCGAAATATTTGCATATACCTCAGTTGTGGAGTGCTAAATAATTACGCTACGATCTCATCGCGTGTACATACCTTATTATACGCGTAGTGCGCAAGCGCAGTGTATAGCCTGCGGCGTGTATGCTTCGCGTGTAGAGCAACTACGTTGCGTTTAGAAAAGTTTAGAGAAAAATCGCATGAAAGTGCGATTTTTCTTGTGTTATAGGGGGTAAAATGTAGTAATTTATTGATTAGTAACAAAAATATTACTAATTTATTTGTTACTTTGAAAAAAAAGTAAGAAAATTTTGCTCTATTGAAAAAAATGTATATCTTTGCAAAAATTTTCAATAGAACAATGAAAGAAGTCAGATATAATAAACCGAGAGTTTCTGCTCTCGGTTTATTATTGGAACTTATCCTGCAGTAGTAAAATGTATATGACCATTGTCTGGAAGGTCATTTTCATCTTCACCTGTATTGATAATCATTGTCTTTACCGTATCATTAGGGAATAATGCTCGAAAATAATTTAAATTTTTGTAAAACTCGGTATGCACAATAGGGGCTAATTTAATCTCATATGCTGATAAATGAGACCCTTCCTCTTGAATAATATCCACCTCGTGTTGTCCTTTGTCACGATAAAAATACAAATTATTGTCTTTCCCTGCGTTATATATATTTTTCAATCTATCACAGACAACCATATTTTCAAAGAGTTGCCCACGCAATGGATGAGTCTCAACCTGTGAAGCATCACGGATTCCTAATAGATAGCATGCCAAACCGACATCGTAAAAATAAATCTTAGGCGTTTTAACCAACCTCTTACTAATATTCCGATAAAAGGGTTGAAGCCGGAACACGACGTAAGAGGCCTCTAAAACATTCATCCATTCTTGAATGGTCGGTATAGACACACCTAATTCCGAACACATACTTTGGGCATTAAACTCAGTTCCAATCCTTGATGCACACATTATTAGGAAGCTGCGGAACTCAGTCAGGTGCCGAATATTCAGTACCTGTTGAACATCACGCTGAATATATGTGGAGAAGTATTGACGATACATGTCTTGTGAGGGGACTTTTTGTGCCCATACGGCAGGATAAAACCCTTTATAAATCAATTCAAAAGGAGAAACGGCTTTCGATACCTCCGGAAGCTCTGCAATTGATAATGGCAACAAAGTAAGAATTGCCGTACGTCCTGCCAATGACTGCGTAATCTTCTGCATCAAAAGGAAATTATTACTTCCTGTTAGAATAAATCTTGCATCTTCATATGTATCAACGATAACTTGAACCATAGAAAAGACATTTGGCATATTCTGGATTTCATCTATGATTAAACCTTGACGATGTGCGATTAAATAGCTTTTCCCATTTAACTCTATATCCACACGCATCGTTTCGTCCTCTAAATTTACATAGTCGTAGTCTGGGAACACCTTTTTACATAGTGTTGTTTTACCTGATTGACGGGGACCGGTGATGGTTAACACATGATAATACTGAGCTAACCGCATCACTTCAGATTCAATATTTCTATTATACATGATGAATATATTTATTGTCCAAAAATAAAGTACTACTTTAAATCCGCCGCAAAAGTACTATTTTTTTTTGAATCTCACAAGAAAAATGATGAAAAAATGTAAGAAAAACGCTATTGTCATGTACCCAATGGTCGCGGGAGCGGTTAAAGGGATGATGAAAAGAGTGCAGTTTTTGACCGAAACTGCACTTTTTTTGTTGGAAAAACGAAAAAAATAACGAAAAATATTCACAAAATTTGCGAATATAAAAAATATGTAGTAATTTTGCAGCAATTGAGTAAAGTATAATTATGGCAACGTTAGGTTATTCATTTTATGCCTTGCACCCGGGAGAGGTGCTGAAGGATGAGATGGAAGCACGTCACATCTCGCAACGCGAGTTTGCGCGCCAAGTAAATATTTCATATACCGCTTTAAATGAATTGCTAAACGGCAAGCGTACGCTTACCCCGGCTACAGCACTGATGTTTGAAGCGGCATTGGGCATCCCTGCCGATGCGCTGATGAACATACAAACAAGATACAACATGCAGACTGCACGGCAAAATCATCAGATATTATCGTGGTTGGCTAAAATTCCTCACGTCGCAGCAATGATGTGAAACGGTACAGACACGTACACGATGCGAACGAGATGTAAACGAGATCACCGGATAAGGGATTGGGGACGAGAAAATATGTTATGTAACATGAAAAGTGAAAAATGGAGCAGAAATATTTGGCTGTTCCATTTTTTTGTAGTACCTTCGGACATCTGCCTTGCTTCGCGCAAGCGCTACGCAATTCCCCCGAACATACGTTCGCGTAGTTCGGGGTATATCCAAACAATTAGCCTAAAAAAATAAAGTAAACTCTTTTTTTTTGTCAAATTATTTGTCTATGTCAGTTATTTGTAGTAATTTTGCAGGGTGAATGGAAAAAGGAAAAAGATATTAAGCTAAATTAAGATATATAGACTTATTATAACGTAAAATTAAACTAATATCATGAAAAGAATTGCTTCTTTTTTGGCACTTATTCTATTTAGTGCTTTTACTTTTGCGGCGGTAAGTATTACCGTCAGTCCTAACAATGTCGATTTCGGCGAAGTAAGTATTAAAGGGAAAAGTTATGTACAAGGTGAAACAACCCTTCATCTGTCGTGGGAACTGCCAATTTATTCCCAATTAATCGTTGAAACACTCAATCAACCGGCGCAAGATTGCGGCTTCTCGGTTGATGGAAACGCATCAACCTATATCTGGACAGGTAGCGGCTATTCTACTGATCCTTTTATTACCTCGTACGACCTTCCTGTGTCCTTCACTGCTCAAGCAGTTGGAAATTATTCCTGCAAGATACATATCTATGTATATGACCCAGATAACACCAGTGAGAATATTATTATCGCCGAGAAAACAGTTAATGTGAGTCTATCTGTTACGGACGAAGCTATCGTTCCTAAAACCATTCCGTTTGAGCGCATTGAGAACACCAGCGGACTGAAAGACGGCGACACAATCGTATTTGTATGCGAGAGCGCAAACGAAGTGAGCGGTCCGTTAGACGGAGCTGCCCTTTCTACTATCAGCGTGACCCTCAACAACGGCAAGGCTGAAGTTCCGGAAGATGGTGTACAGATGTTCAAAGTTAAGTCATACAGCGGAGGTTGGCAATTCTACACCGCTGATGCAGATGCCAAACGTCTCCACTTAGACATAGAAAGCAACAGCGGCAAAGGTGCCTTTACCTATGCCGACACTAAAGCCAACGCTATCCTTGCAACTTGGGGCGTAGAGATTACCAACGGAGACGCGGTTGTTTCACGTCATGACGACGACCAGACCTACCCTGTCCGCTGGGTATCAGGTGGTACAGGCGGCCGTTTCAAACCATACAAGAACTTCACCGGTTCAAATATCGCACTCTATAAGAAAGCAGGTGCTGCTGCAGAAATAAAAAGCAAGTTAGAGATCGGTGCCATTGATTTCGGCACCGTAGAACTGAACGAAACGAAAGAAGTGACCGTCAACTACACCGCCGAGAACCTGACAGAGGATATATTGTGGGATATCACCGGCGCAGACAAAGCCTTGTTCAGCGTTAGCCCAGAACAGAGCACAGATCGTACCAGCGGCAGTGTAACCGTTAAGTATTTAGGAACAGCCTCAGACGTTAAGGCTATTGACGCCAAACTCTACGCATTGACTCAAGACGCTGCACTGGACGAATTGGAGAAAGAAGTTCCAATCAGCATCACGCTGACAGCAAGCACGGTTAAACTCACGAAGATTGAGTTCGTCGGAGCTCCGGATTCATTGGTTAAAGGTACATCCATTGACCTCAGACCGTACTTGAAACTGACGCCGGACAATGCAGCGGACAAATCACTCACATGGACGGTGGACAATAGCTACCAAGGTACCGTCGAAGATGGCGTATATACTGCTAAAAACGTAACGGGCAATGTGACTATCACAGCTACATCCGTTAAAGTGCCAAGCGTAAGCGCAAGCATTACACTCATGCAATATGAGCCGAAACCGGCAAGTATAACACTGGACAAACATGAGATTACCACCTATATAGGCGAAGTGGTGACACTGCAAGGTATAGTAGGACCGGAAGGCGCAAGCCAGGATTGCTACTTCACCATTCGCAACAAGGATATTCTGACCTATAGCAAGGGAGATGTAACAGGTTCAGCTAAACTCACAGCGAAAGCGCTGTGTCCCGAAGGCACATGGGTTGTCGTTAATCCGAAGAACTATCAAACGATTCTGGACAGCTGCTTGGTTAAAGTAGTGCCTGTATCGGTTGAGGGCGTTGCTTTTGACCCTGCAACCAAAGAGTTAGCTGTAGGCGCAACCTATCAGTTGGAACCGGTTGTTACACCTGCCTCAGCGGCAAGCCAATATACAGCCGCTTACGAGAGCAACAACACTGCGGTAGCTACTGTCGATGCTGACGGTAAAGTGACCGCTGTTGCTGAAGGTACCGCAGAAATCACATGCACACTTGGCGGCAAGAGCGGCAAGATAACCATCAACGTCGTTGGCGCCAAGTTCTTCACCAAAGTGACAGATGCAAGCAAGATGCAAGCAGGCGACACCATTATCTTAGCGAGCACGTTGACTATAAGCAGCGTAGCAACACCTGCAGCAGGCGGCAATCCTAACTCCAGCGGTAACCTGAATATAATCACCGAAGGAGTCACCCTGACCTCCACTACCGCCGCTTGCGAGACAGCTATGGTACTCGTTGTCGGAGGCACAGCTGATAATTACACCTTGACCCTCTTAGGCACCACAAGCAAATTAGCAGCAGCCGACGATAAGAAATTAGGCACAAGCGCCACCAAAAACAATACATGGAAATTTGACACCGACGGCACCGGTATTATCGTCAGAAATACCACCTACCCGGCTAAGTGCATCAGTTACAACAGCCAATCCCGTCTGATTCGTCAATACGCAACCGGTGCAAACGTTACCCCACTCTACGTCTATGTTCGTCCGTTTGAGGCTCCCGTACTGCCTGCAGCAACGGGCATTAGTCTTGACCAGACATCCTACGAGACACACGTTGGCGACAAGGATATCACGCTCAAGGCCACTGTTACTCCGTCCGACGCAGACCAAGCCGTTATATGGGAGAGCAGTAACACCGATGTCGCTACCGTTAACGAAAGCGGTAAGGTTCACCCCGTTGGCGCAGGTACCGCCATCATCACCGCGAAAGTGAAGAGCAACGAGAGTCTGAAAGCCGAGTGCACGGTAAACGTACTCGCTTGGACCGTTGAGTATGTCGAGTTCGACATCACCGGCGACCTGAACCTGGAAGTAGGCGGGCAAGAGACGGTTACCGCAACGGCTTATCCGACCGGTCATGGCTTCAAAGTAGATTACTACACAAGCAATGAGAATGTGGCCACCGTAACTATCGGCGGCGTAGTAACCGCTGTCGCAGAAGGTGACGCCGTTATCACTGCCAAGTCGGGCGACAAAGAAGCTACCCTGAACGTACACGTAACAGCTGCTGCCGTTCCGGAAGACAAAGGCGCAATCTCAGTTGCTGACTTCCTGGCAGCGAAAGACGGATTTAATATCTACACACTGACCGGCGTAGTAGCTAACATCACCAATACTAAATACGGTAACTTTGACTTAATCGACGAGACCGGAAAGATTTACATATACGGTCTGCTTAACGCTGCCGGAGAAGCACAGAAGTTCGCAGAACTCAATGTAGCCGAAAAAGACACCGTGACCTTGAAAGGTTCATATAGCGAGCACAATAACAAAGCACAAATAAAAGATGCATTATTTGTATCGGTTAAGAAATATGTTGAACCGGTAGGTCCGTCCACCGCTATCGACGCTGTCATGAAACAAGGACAGGCAACGAAAGTCTTACGTCAAGGACAACTCATCATCATCCGTGACGACAAAGAATATAACGCTGTTGGCAAACGCGTAAAATAACGGTTTAAATACCAAATACTATAAAAAAAGTGCAGTTACAACAAAAACTGCACTTTTTTATTTGCACACTTGCAAAAAAAAGACTAACTTTGCAGCCGTATTTGCTTTATTATCTAATACAATGAAAAACAGTTGGCTGATAGTACCGCTGTTATGCGTGCCGTCATTATTGTTTGGTCAGAACGATACGCTACGGATTATGCGTACTTCTGATGAACCCAATCGCACGGAGGTAAAAGAACAGCGTTATGAAATGGAAGACACCGAGGAGCTGAAAAAGACTCCAGATAGCCTGTCACGCGTAGAGATAACCACAATTCATTATTTCGTTGACACCCTTACGCAAGTAGCTTACGTGCCGGACAGCACTGCGAAACAGCGTGAGGAGATTATTCGTGTGGACTCGACTGACCGTCGCGGACATTATATTGAGGCGTACGTTGGTTTGAGCTACGGTAGTCTCGGTTACGGATTTACGGATGACGAGAGTAGCGTCAACGGGTTCGTCAGTCCTTTGCTGCAAATACAATATGCCTATTTCTTCCACCCGAACTGGGGTGTCGGAGCAGGACTATGGTACACCTATAGTTCTTCTACGGCGCACATAGGCGGTACGTACACTTGGGAAGGGCAGACAGATACCGATTTGGAGCAGCGTTATACACATACCTCTGAGGTCGTTGAATGGGACGAACGCCAGTGGATGCATAATTTAGCTATTCCTATCTCGCTCCAGTTCCAGTGGTTGCACAAGAGCGGCAAAGCCGGAGTGTTCGCTGCCGTAGGATTGGCACCCTCTTTCTCCGTAGCTAATTCGTATAGTGTAAAAAAAGGACAAGTGAACCACAGCGGCTATTATCCTGCATGGGATTTGACGCTGAAAGACATGCACGAGTTCGGCACAAAAGACTATGCGCAGGAAGAGTCTGCCAAGGGCAAATTAATCGTCAGCCCGCAAGCGACAGTCTTTGCAGACGTAGGTGCATTGGTGCCTTTGACCAAACAAATAGATTTATTCGCCGGACTTTATTTCCAATGCGGAGCAAACGATGCCAACAAGTCTGACAAACACGCTTTAGGTTGGAAGGATGAGAACTTCACCTTTATGGAGGACTACACCGGCGCCTACTCTTTGAATACGACCAAATCGTCCCATCCATACGAGGTGGGGATCAAAGTCGGTGTACACTGGCATCATATCGGTAAGGACCAACATAACATAATCGACTATTTCGACTACTTCACCCGTCATGATACCCTCGTCTCGATACTCAATCGCCAAGATACCATCATTACCGAGCGTATCGATACTCTCACCCGCGCCCATATTGCCAAAGCGGCGGAGGAAGTGGAGAAATTCAACAAGATATACTTCGATTACGACAGTTACAAGCTTTCCGAGGCGTCACAGGACTACCTTGCGTCTATCGTAGGCGTGCTTAACAAAGTACCGGACGCAAAGATTTCGATTGACGGTCACGCTTCGGAGGAAGGGCAGCGGCTACACAATGAACGGTTGGCATATAACCGCGCCAAATCAGTAGCGAAATTCCTCGTTAATCAAGGTATTGACAAGGAACGCGTCATCGTGATTGGTCATGGCTCGTTAGTGCCTAATGAAGAAAATGTAAACCACGAATTGACTCTTGACCGACGCGTTGAAGTGAAAGTGGTGCAAAAACAAAGTGAATTACAATAAGGAGGACGTGATATGAAAAAATATATAGTATTCGTTTTACTGTTGGGCTTGACATATAGCTTGCATGCCCGTAACTTCGTCAAGAACGAGAATATCTATGTCAATGTGGATCAGAAGGACGCCGTCGGCGACTGGTCCAAGGACGGTGCCAAGTTGTTTCTGTACCTATGGGACGGAAGCGGCGACAAATGGTTGACGCTGTCCCCTATTACATCAGGTAGTAAGATATACCGTGCTACGTTTGATGCTAATGGTAATTACAACAAGATTCTGATTATACGTAAGTCTTCAAGCGGTACTTCAGGAAACTGGAATGATCGTTGGAACCAGACATGCGATTTGAGTATACCGTCCGCCATCAACTGTAATATCATTACGGAGTTTGCTACCAAAAATAATGTGTCGGACGTATGTACAGGAACTTCCACATGGAAGACCTACACCCCTGCCGTTTCCACCATTCCGAATGTCAATACCATCAAAAGCAGCGGTGTATCGGAGGAAGTTATCCGCGTCTGTCCCGACGCAGCGGCTGACCCGTTCTCTTTGCGCGTCAAACTTAACGCTGCTAAAACGGCCTATTTATATGACGATGTGAGCGGGCACGGCTGGTTCTACTCTGCCGATGGAATCACATGGAGTTCCGTTGATTCGTACGCAGGAAACATCCGGGATGAGGAGAAAGACAAAGACTACCTCAAGAATAAATTCCCCGCCTCTTTACCTACGGCGTTCTATTACTACTTGTATTCCAACATTCCCTCCGGTCGTCGTTTGATCAAGATTATTCCCGATGCCGTATGTGAATTGGACTGTTCCATCACATCGTTTGAGACAGCCATCTCAGCCGTCAATGCCGATGATAACACCTATACATTGGACGGCATGGTGGCTTTCGCCGAGCCGAACGGCAAGCTGGTGATTGAGTGCGACGGCAAGTCGGTCACCATTAATTCTCCACGGAGCCCGCAGTCATTCTCCCTCAACAAAGTGCCGGCAGCCACTATCGGAGGAACGACCACCACTGCCAAAGCATATTTTACCGGTAACACAGCCTGTACCAAAACCATCACCATCAATGTTCCGGATGCCACACAAGCCGTAGAAACAGTCACCAAAGACACGCTTGCAGGCGCAAGCATAACGCTCTCACCCGTTGGTGCTGACAGTAAAAACGATTATTTCTGGTTAGCAGGAAAAGATACTGTCAAAGGTGCCGCCCAAAACTACCAACTGCCTGTGTATAACAAAGACACCCAAATCGTTTATATCTATAAGGAGTTCTATCCTATCAGCGGAACGATGGACGACATGATGTCTAACGGCAATTATGAGGACAAAACATTCAATTACGGCAAGTATGGTCAGACAAGCAAAATAAGCGACTATAACTATTGGGGCATTCACCAGCAGACAAATCCTGATCAGGACATTCACTTCTATGACACATGCTCTTTGCGCGCTAAACCTCAAGACCCTTTGCATAACGGATTTGCCGTCGTGCGCAATGCAAACATGTTCCACTCTACCTTCGCTAAAATAAAAGCACGCGAAGGCAATAACTTCGCTTTGTTTGATGCCGCAACCGGTACCGCCGGAGGTAACAAGAGAGCGTGGTACGCCACTACTACTACCAATCCCGCACTCAAACTCAAAAAAGGAACTACTTACGTACTCTCTTTCTGGGCAGCGAACCTCAATAACTTCGGCGAAATGGAAAATGCCGCACGGTTTAAGTTCCGCATTCAGTATAACGGAAAGACGAAAGAATCCGCGGTGCTTGACCTTGGTTCTAACGAGTTCAGGAATAACCTCTGGCACCAGCACTCCGAGACTTTCTATGCCGACGAAGATTGCGATAATGTGACTATTTCTGTTGTCAATCTCAACACCAATGTATTGGATATCGGTAATGACTTCGCGTTGGATGACATCCAGTTCCACGCTATCAGTAGTATTTCCAAAGTGGTCAAATCACAACAGAAGTTTATTGTCACTTTCCACGAAACGAAGATAGACGCTTTCACAGCAACGGTGCTCCCAGTGGATTGTGACAGCGATTACTACACGATAGCCATGCACGTGGACTACAAAAATCCTAACGGACAACTCATCATCAAGGACCTGACAACCGGCACAGAATACCCATACGATGTCACGGCTCCATACGACACGCCCTCTTCGCTGGACAAGACGATTACTATCTCCACCCAAGAGCCGACACACAACTGGGAAGTTTATTTCGCCGGATGGCCGACTGCTAAGAAAACAGCAACGACCGTTATTCCGGGCTTCCCCGCAATCGAAGCAAACAACTTCACACTTACTACGCCCACCTGTTCAGACTTGACAACCACACTCACTTTTGACCTTGATTACACTTACCAGCAAGGCACTCTTACCTACTGGGTGGACGGGCAGACAGCACAAACGGGCACTTACAGTGTTGCCGATAAAACCAAACAGACACTTGCCGGACTGACCCTTGCGGATATTCCTGCAGACGGACTTGCGACACATAAACTGCACATATCGTTCGACGGACCTAACAGTTGTATTAAGGAGTTCGAGCTCCCTGCGGTTCCTTTCTCGCCCGTGATTAATAACGTATCCGTTAGCGGCGTTCCCGCACAAGTGGACTGCAATGCCGATGACTATACCATCACCGTCACCATCACTACTCCGTATAACGCTACAGGGCATAATATTGTCCTTACTTACGACGATAAAGGAGCTAAGACAACCACCATCCCCGCTACCGGTACGACGACCACGACGACCGTCACTATGCACAATCCGGGCGCTACTCCGCTAACGATCACCGCCGCCTTCGAGACTACTCCCGCGTGCACCAAAACATCCGACGCATTTACTCCGCCTGTACGCTTTGCTTGTAACGTGTATATAGAGACTATTTGCGAAGGTGAGAGTTATACCAAGCACGGATTTAACATCATCACACCGCCAGTAGGTATTGACACTTTCGCTTTGGGATACGATTCGCTCGTACTGACCGTACAAACGCTTCCCGCTATTCATACGACTAACAGCTCTGTTGTCTGTGATGACGAGAACACAATCCTCCTGCCTTTCACTCCCGATACAGGGACGCCCGACTCTTTCGTTGTACGAATCAACAACAACGATTACGATGCAACAGTTTCAGGAACGGACCTTGTTTTTGCACGCCCGACTAATCTGTCCCCCGGGGATTATAACGCAACCGTCATTACCGGACGCAAGGGCTCTGCTTGCACCACTGCACAGGACTTCACCATCCGCATATCGGACTCACACCTGATGTATCGCAAGTGGGAGGATGTACTCTTCATCGACAACTCATCCAAACGCTTTGTCAAATATCAATGGTTTGAGAACGGAGCACTGATACCCGGCAAGACCGAACAACAACTTTATAATCCGGAAGGACTGACCGGCACCTATTTCTGTCGGGTTACAACTGATGACGGTTCTGTTTTCTATACCTGCGAATCAGCATTTGACGATGTCCCACGTAGCCGGGATGCGGTCAACGACAAGCAACCTGCCGAAACCGTACGTAAAGTTCTGCGCCAAGGACAACTCATCATCATCCGCGAGGAGAAAGAGTTTGACGTAGTTGGTCGCAGAGTAAAATAAGCGGCAAACTGATGTAAACAGGAATAGGCGGGAGCAATCTCGCCTATTTTTATTATGGTTGTCTCCCGGTTGAATCGGGTTTCTAACATACTATCAGCATAGTAATAATATAGTAATAATATAGTAATCACATACTAATCTCATACTAATCACATACTAATCACATACTAATTTCATAGTAATAACATAATTATTTTAGTAAGGGAATGGAAGGGAGGAAGAGATTGTGGGGAGGGAGAAGGAAGAGATTGTGGGGAGGGAGAAGGAAGAGATTGTGGGGAGGGAGAAGGAAGAGATAGAAGGGGGAGATAGATAGATAGATAGATAGATAGATAGATAGATAGATAGATAGATAGATAGATAGA
>ODAI010234769.1_pt1 | contig 12046 bp, 13 predicted proteins | sample 1539321 | NCBI WGS metagenome assembly ODAI01 (sample SAMN02144231, study PRJEB22623) | gut metagenome | biome: sheep rumen | host: Ovis aries | place: New Zealand
CGGTGACCTCATGGCCTTTTGCCCCCAACAAAATGGAAAAGAAGCCTGCGCCGCATCCTATGTCTAAAATTTTCAGTTTCCGGCCGGACGGCAGGTGGCGGCAGATTTCTTCCTGCCATTGCTGCTGCTTATCACTTTGCAGTTCTTCACGACGAAGATTTTTAAAACCAGAAGCCCGTTTTGTCCAGTAATTTTCAATAAATTCTTTAGCATTTTCTTTGTGGATTATGCTTTTTTCGCTGATCTGTGTCATGACGATTCCCCGTTTTTCTAAAATGGTTTATCCGGCAATGTACAAACTCGTTTAACCGGTGTTCCCCAAAAATAAAAGCTATGAAGCTGCCTGCGTCTTTTGACAGTAAGCTTTCATAGCTCAATCATTGATATTCAATTGTCGGTTTCCTGTTCCGGTAACAGGAACCGGAGAATAAAATTTCAATCGTAAAATTTCAATTTGGAAACGATAGTGTTTTAACTTTATCCGTAAAACTGTTTCGCTTCTGCGAAATGCATCACTCTTGTGATGCTTCAGTATAACACGGATTTGTTTTTTTGCAAAGAAGGAAAGCAATCATTTCCATTTGAAGGATTCTTTGCGGGGAAAGAAATGAAAACTGAAATTTTAGAAGGTAGGGTCCTGCAAGTTTATGTCTGCAGGATTTTTTTTATAAAACGATTAACATTATAAATTGTTGCGGCTGGTTTGGTGCAGCAAATAGGTCAGATACAAACTTGGTTTGTTTAATTTATCTTGTTGCATCCGGAGCATATCCAGCAAGGTAAGGTTATCCAGGAGTTCGTCAATCGTATCCTGTAACAGTTTCCATACTTCGACAGTCGTACAGGTGTCATACTGTTGGCATGGGCTTAACTGCTGATTTAAACAGGGAACCAGATAAAAATCACTTTCCATGGCCCTGACAATCTGACCTACAGTAAAATTCTCCGGCGCGTCTGCCAGACGGTATCCGCCGGCGGCGCCTTTTTCGCTGACGACAAAATTATTTTTCACCAGCATACTCATAATATGTTCCAGATATTTTACAGAAAAATTTTCTTCTTCTGCTATATGTTTTGCTGAAACACATTCAAGCGTATAACGGTCTGCAAGATATAACATGACCCGCAGGGCATAGCGCCCTTTTGTAGAAATTTGCATACAATCACAGCTTTCCTGTTAAAACATTTTGTTTAATTTATACGTTGGCGATAGGAGTTAACGGGTAATCATTTTTTTATTTAACAAAACGGCGTTCTTTGTAAAAAATTATATCATAAAAACAGCTTTTTTGGAATTAAATTGAATACAAGACACAAACAATTTGAAATGTGTCAAAAACTCCTACCCAGTACAGAGGTGGGAGTTTTTAATATACCTTTTAGCTGAAATACAAGAGAAAGTTTTATAATTTGAAGCAGTTTCAGTGCAAATCCGGTTTCATTATTTAAAAAATCCGGCAATTCTTTCCAAAGTAGTAACATGAATGAAAAGCTTTTAAAAAATATCATACCGTATAGGTGGGACTATGCTGTTTTTTCTTTATTGAAATTAAATAAATACCTGCTTTAATGAAATTAAAAGTTGTAATGAAAGGAAGGCATGACATGGAACGAAGGGACTTTTTCAGGAAAGGGTTGCCGTCCTATATTTACAAACTGGGATCCGGTTTTATGAAAGAGGCTGGAATCGGCGAGGAAAACAAAGACTATTTTGATTCGTTTGAATCCGCGTACCCGTTCCTTTCCGAAGTCAGCATGGAAATGCTCTACCAGGCTGCGGCGCAGGTTGGAATTGATCCGGAGGGAAAGACAAAGCTGGAGCTTGCCAGAGAGGTCTATGAGAAAAGAGGAATTGCTTACCATGACGGTTAATGAACTGGTTTCATATGCTCTTTTGTTATACATGCAGGGCGGTAAGGAACAGGAATTGGAATATGTAAGCCGGTCTGAAAATTCCCAGTTGGGCTGGTATTTTTGGCTGAAGGATGTTCCAGGTGTATACGAAATAGAGCTGAAAGGATACAATCCGGAAGCTAACCGGGATGGCACCGGAAAAGAAGATTTTTATGTGAGATATTATCCTGCGCTGGATGAAGAAGTGCTGGAAAGCTATTCTGTTGTAGAGCAGATGATACGATTTGACAAAAGCATTTTTGACGACAGCCATATAATGACTGATCTGGAAGATCATGAAGTCTGTCCATGCTGCGCGGTTCCCCAAAAACAGGAAGCAAATGAAAATAATTACGAAACTGTACAGGAATGTGAGCATGCAGGACATCGCCATGAACACAGCCATGAATGCCATTGCGGTCATGTGCATGAACAGGGGGAAAACTGTCATGAAGGGCGTGGACATGATCACGAACACGATGAAAAATGTAATTGCCATGAAAAACACCGGCATAGGGTTTTAAACCGCCGTCCTAAGGGGATACCGAATCTGCTTAAAAAATTTGACATGAATAAAAAGTTGTTCCTGATTGGCGAGCTATCTGTTTCGGTTAGTGGCGAAGGCAGGAGCTGGACTGCAGAACTAAAAACAAAAAAACGTTTGGTTGAACGAGCTAAAGAAGCTGTTTTAGTGGAACAGAACGGAAAAATCATAGAGGTTGTAGAAAAGAACGGGGTTGACCGGCAAGTTCCGGGTTATAAACTGTCTGCCAGGTTTATGGAGTTTTTTGGAGGCAGGGTAATGGCCACTATGGCCATAGGAAAACCGGCGGTAATGCTAACGGAAGAATCAGAGGACGTGGTCCCAGAGCTTTGTCCCAATAGTGATGAGGCTTCAACAAAAATCATAAAATATATTCAGTAAAGGAGGGTAAGTCATGAACGATACTACAGTTGTACAAGAAAACGATGAGAACAAATTCTCATGGAGTGGCTTTATTGTAGGACTGGTAGTAGGTGGAGCATTGTTCCTTTTAACAATTCAGATTGTTAAAACTCTGATGTTCTCACTGACAGCAGCCTGATAATTTTAAGGAGGAAATGCAAATGGGCGTATCACGTAGAAACTTTTTGAAAGGTCTTGCAGTAGGAGGTACTGCAGGCTATTTTGCAATGGCAGGCGTTACCTCTACTGTCATGAAAGATATGTTCCTGCCTGACGAGCCGGTTGGCGATGAAGATATCGGGGAAATCAAAAGCGTAAAGGTTACGCAAATATCTGAGACCAGCTGGTTTAACAATTCGATTTTGGTTAATGACATGATGAAAGCCGGTGGTCTCCTGGTAAACCAATATATTATTCCCTGGACTCACGAAGGGGTAAAAGAAGGATATAACGGGGACAATGCCGGTGGGTACAGCGCATTGCTGGATATTGAATTTTTAGACGGGTCTAAAAAGAAAGTACTGTTTGACTGCGGTTGGAACGCAGCATGGATGGATGAGTGCTTCAAACGGGAAGGCGTAGATAAGATGTTGGCTAACCATGAGGTTGACATGTTGTTCCAGACCCATGAACATTTTGATCATTTTTTTGGCATTGAAACCGTGATGAAGTATTGCCCGGATCTTCCTATCGGAGTACCCAAAGGGTTTTATCAGGAAGGTTTTGATCTGTTAAAAGGCAAAAAATTTGATATTGCTAAAGTTAAGAACGATTATCCCCATACAGGGAAATTGACTGTGCGTGAATCGGGCAAGGTACATCACCTGTATCCCGGCGTAGCGTCCATTACCTTTGACTCTTCCATCATTACCCGTGTTAAAGGTGAACAGGCCATGATTCTGAACGTTAAAGACAAAGGTCTGGTGGTTATTACCGGTTGCTGCCATATGGGTATTATCTCCCTGTTGCAGGAGGTACGTCATCGTATCAAAGGTGGTAAAAAGATTTACGCCATCCAGGGCGGCCTGCACATTTCACCCTTTGAGGACTGGGATCCCCAGTATGACGACCTAATTAAAGCAATTCCGGCTTATGGAATTGAAGTTATGGGGTGTAATCACTGTACAGGCTATCTGACAGCGGAAAAGATGATTAAAGCAGGATTGCCTGTTGTTGAGGGCACTGCACGGTTTAAAAGCAAAAAGAAATTGTATCTGGGAAACGGCGATCAGATTGTATTCGGTTAATTCTGTAAGGGAGGCATTGGCATGATCAGTTTGAAAGATCACATGTGGCTGGAAAGCCGCATTCTGGAAAATAAAATGAAACAGCCTCTCCGTGGTATTGTGGGAACGCTGATTTCGTTTATCATGTTTTATATCTTGTGGTGGATTTTTATGGATGTCAGGGGAATTATGCGCTGGTACACACCACAGTATGGTTACATGTATGTACGTTGGATTCTGATAGTTGTAATCTGGCAAGCTTATATTTTTAATTTCTGGCCCTTTACTAAATTTAGGGAAAATTCCCATCCTATTATTTCAGGCCTTGGGCTTATTGCTGTAAATTTCGCCCTGGTCGGCGTGGTAATCTGGGGATTCTTCTATAACTTCTTGGGTAAGTTCTCCATTCCTTATCTGAGCGTTGACGCACTGGTAAACCTGGGAATGACGCCCTTCTATGCCCGGGAATATTCTTCTCTGGCCATCCTGATGTTCGCGGCAATTGCTTCCTGGCTGAGCCCTATTGTGCCGGTATGTTTCGGTAACCAGCCCTGGCATAACATGAAGCAGCCCGCACGTGGCATCACTGTATTTCTGGTAACGTTATTTGCATCAGTGCTTTGCTTCTTCTGCCTGATGCATCCTCACTACCATGTTCTGTTCTGGCCCTGGCAGGAATATGCAGCAGCTTACCCCTGGTGGTTCAGCTTTGCCCATACTCTGCACGGTAACTTCAATGTAGGCTGGGTAATGTGCGGTACCGTAGCTATCTGGCTGCTGGAAGTTACCTTTGACCGTTATCCTTTCGCTCTGATCAAAAACAAGATTGTTCGCGGTATCGTTGGTTTCTTCGGTGTGCTGGCATTTGCGCTGCTGATTTTCTACGCGTTCAATTTTGTTCAAGATTTGTCCTGGGGTCCCGCTGTTGACGGTGCAAAACGAATTTATGCACCTGACTGGCGTTATCTGCACAGCGGCGAATTAGCTATTATGATGCTGATTCCAGCTATGATCCTGAATTTCTATTTTGACAATGGTCCTAAGAAATACAGCGAGCCGGTAAACATTGCCCTGCGCATGATAATTATTCTGGTGGGCATGGGTGTATTCCATTTCCTGTATTACAAATTTAGTCCCGGTTTACTGGGAACGCAGGCTGGATATTCCCATCCTCAGCAGTTCCCCATGGCACCTGGCATTTTGTTCATCTGCTGCATGCTGTTCCATAACTGGTTCATGGATTTCTGGCCCGGCAAAAAGCGCGTAGGCCATGTGGAAACCATGTTGGACGAAAACGGTGATGAAATCGGCTCGGAAGACAAAAATTCCGAAAGAGGATTTGTTTCAGGCAATCTGGCAGGCGCGTACTGTGAGACCACGGAACCTTCTGCAGGGCATGGAAAACCTGCAACGGCAATGTATAAGCATGTTGAGTAAAGGAAAGCAAGGAAGTCATTGGCGGCGTTAATAGAAATGCCGGAACATGACACCCCGGACTTTGAAAGGAGTCCTTCCTATATTAATCTGTAGTTGCGAACCGGTATGCCGGGACCGTACCTCCGGAAGTACGGTCCCGCTTCCGGCAAGCACAGGAAAGCCGCTAGGCTGGAGCTTGGCAAAGGTGGTGTAATCATGGGGATTGGATTAGGGGAATTCATAATCGTCCTGCTGGTTGCTTTTATCGTCGTTGGTCCTGAAGATCTTCCCAAGGTGGCCAGGACCCTGGCCCGTTGGATAAAGGCTGCAAGAAGGACCTTGAAGGATATCAGCGGTTCGTTTGAAGAAAACCTGGAACAGGAAGGATTGGTCCAGACAAAAAATTCCCTGCAGAATGAGTTTAAGCAGGCAAATTCGGAATTAGCCCGTATCCAACAGCAAGTGCTGGATACTGCCAGACGGGAGGAAGCCGCGGCGAATCCGAAAGGATAAGTTGGTTTCCAAAGTCGGAAAAATTGAATTGTGTTATGACGCGTTAAATCGCATGAGCAATAGTGACAGAATATGTGTGTTGCGTCAATTTTGAGATATTGAAACTTTTGCAATTGACTGCCTGGGGTGTGGCAGCAGTGACAGCGATAGGACTGTCTGCAATATATTTCGATTTCATGTATCAGTCGGAAAGAAAGAAGGCATATCATGAGATTAGGAACTACAGAGATTTTGTTGATTTTGGTAATTGCGCTGGTCGTGTTTGGGTCTAATCGTTTAAGCGGTGTTGGCAAAGCGCTGGGAACCAGTATTCGTGAGTTCAAGGAGGAAGTGAAGAGCACCGGTCCTGCTGAAGGTGGTGAAAACAATGTCGGAAAATCAGCAGGAAAATAAACTGAATGTTGCGGAAAACGAACTGAACGCAGCGGAACAGGAAGGACAGGGAACTCTTAAGGAACATTTCCAGGAACTCCGAAAGCGTTTACTGTACTGCTTTATTGTGGTAGCCGTGGCCTTTTTTATCATTGCCAGCTGTTTTGCAGAAACGCTGGTACAGCTGATTTCAATTCCGGTTAAAGCAAAAGGGATCGAATTCATCTATGTGGGACTGGCGGAAGCGCTGACAGCACAGCTGCAGGTATCTTTCATCGCGGCTATGATGGTTGCGTCTCCTTTTATCTTTTATCAGATATGGGGATTTATTGAACCTGCGCTGTACGACAATGAAAAGAAAGCGCTGCTGATCTTTATGGCATGTTCAGTACTGCTGTTTCTGATAGGGATATGTTTCGGCTATGGGGTTGTGTTTCTTTCTGCTATTACATTTTTTGTATATACGGGGGCAGGTATTGCGACTCCCATGCTATCCATCAGCCAATATGTAGGCTTTATGTTTACTTTTGTGCTATCCTTTGGCATTGTTTTTGAAATGCCGATCCTTACGTATGTACTGTGTCGGGTTGGTATCGTTACGCCGGATCAGCTGACGGCTTTCCGTAAATATGTGATTTTGTGTATCTTTATTATTGCTGCATTCCTGACTCCGCCGGACGTACTGTCCCAGGTGCTGATGGCCCTGCCTATGATCGTCCTGTATGAAGTGGGAATTATTGTTGCGAAACTGACCTGTGGGAAAAAATCTACGGTAGAAGCTTAAAATATTGAGCGATTCTGATACCTCCTCCTCAACGGAAAAGGGCAATCGGGGCAGGAGCGGCCCTGGTTGCCTTCTTCTGTTAAGTATCGATGATAAAGTATTTTTTAAGTTCTGGTATGGGAATAAAGAAAAAAGGTATAATTATTAGCACAAGCTTAAGGAATATTTTATCTTTGTAAATTGAGATTTATTTACAGGTATCCTTAAAGAAATGCCAAGTTAAAATGGTAAGTTTATGATAAAGGATACAAGGAGGATTGCTTTGAAAAAGTTACTGTTAATCGATACTTCGGAACAGGATAAAGAAATTATTAAAAGCGCACTGGATGTGGAGTTTGATGTTATAGTCGCCAAAAACGGGACGGAAGGCTTATCGATTCTGGATACTATGCCTTCCATTTCTGTGGTAGTGCTGGTTTTTCCCCTGCTGGGTCTTAACGGACTGGAAACGTTACAGACCATTCGTTCTGATACCCGCTTCAGACACATGGCTGTTGTGGTAGTAGAAAGAGGTAAAGTATCAGATGAAATTATAGACCTGACCATAGGAGCGGACGATGTGATTCATATTCCCTGCAATCCGGAACTGTTTCTCGCAAAAATCCGGAATGTAGTAACAAACCGGGAACTGCTGCTGACCACCCAGAACAGGAGCGGCCTGCAGAATAATATTCTGGATGAAACCGATACGGCGATTTATGTTGTAGACGCCATAAACTATAACTTGTATTATGTGAATCATGCCGCCTCCAAATTGATGGGATGCAGCCTGCAGAATTATTCCGGCAAGAAATGTTATAAGTATTTGTTGGGCAAAGATGCTCCATGTGAATTCTGTAAAGTGGCAATAGCCCATACGAAAAACAATAATTCAGAAATGTATCTTCCTAACGCAGACCGTACGGTTAAGGTTACAGTCCGTATGATGGAGTGGATGGGGCGTCCTTCATATATCCTTTATGAAGATGATATTACAGATCAGAAAAAGGCCTACGAAATGGCGGAACAGCGGTATCAGCAGGAGCTTCAGCGAAGGAGCAGGGTAAACCTGGACTTTATGGCATACCTGCTGATGAATGTGACCAAGGGGACAGTCGTGGAACATGATCCCCACGGCTTTCCTGTTCCTACTATTGCGCCCGGTCGTCCTATCAGCGATTTTATTGAACATGTCCTGCCTACCGTCATCGATTTTGACAAGAGACGGGAATTTGCTGAAATGCTCAGCCTGGAAAACATGCGTAAGGCGTATGAAGAAGGGAATAAGTTCCTGTCCATTGATTACCGGCGTTACAGCCGGCAGGATAATATCATTATGTGGGCACGGTCAACCATCCAGCTGATGCAGGATCCCCAAACGGGAGACCTTACCGCATTCCTCTACACCTATGATATAAATGAAATGCGTATGATTCAGGAAACCATACAGGCGGCGGCCCGGTATGATTATGATGTGCTGGCCCATATTAACCTGATTACGGAGACTATAAAGTGCTATGCGCAAAACAAAACAAGACTGAACCGTTTCCTGAACAGGGAGTATTCCTATGGGCGAACAATACGGCGGTATGTTGAAAAAAATGTATTGAAGGAAGAGCGGGCAGAAACTCTGGAGAAGATCCTGCTTCCAGTGGTCAGCAAAGAACTGCAGGATAAAGATATTTATGAAATCGTCATAAAAATAAAAGAAAATGGGATGGTACGGCAAAAAAAGATCCGTTTCGCCAATTATGATAAAAAATACGGTATGGTATTTTTGTCAGTGGTTGACGTAACCGATGTGCTGGAAAACGAGGCAAGGCAAAGAAATTCCCTGACGGCGGAATTAAATGCTAAGAATGAAGAAAATCGACGTAAGACGAAGTTTCTTGCCCAGGTCAGTGAGGAAATGAAAAATTCCTTGAATACAGTTATTGGGATGACAGATATCGCGGAGGAAGATATCCGGAACGAAAAGATGGTGCGTCAGAGCCTGCAGTCGATTCGCACTTCTACAGAACATATCGTCAATATCGTAAATGATATGATGGATCTCAGCAGGATCGAGAGCGGAACCCTGACTTTTAAAAAAGAATTCTGTGATGCCAATGTGGGGCTGGATTTGCTCCAGAAACATGTGAAACCGTTGCTTGCTGCTAAAAATCAAAAGCTGGTTATTGAAAAACAAGCTTACCATACTACCTTTTATGCAGACAGGGCTATTCTGCAAAAAATGACGGTCAATCTGATCGAATATATTTCCAGGGTAACCTCTTCCAGAGGAATCATCCGCATGAATGTATTTGAGTTACCCAGTTTGAAAAAGGGCTTTGTGCATTTCCGCTTTTATCTGCAATCGGAGAAGGCTTTAGCAGATGAAACCGATATCCGTAACAGGATGGAAGCCTTTGTGTGGCCGGAACAGTCGCATGGAGGGTTGCGCAATGAATCAGGGCTTGGCCTGGCGATTTCCAAAGGGCTTGTGTCAGGCTATCAGGGTTCCCTGGATGTAAGCTGCTCGGCAGAAAACGGTCTTGAATTTATTACGGATGTTCATTTTGTTTTGGCTGATGGGGAAACAGAGCGGAAAAAGCCGGAAACCATTGATGCAAGGAAAAACCTGGGGCTGCAAGGACTGCGGGTCCTTATTGCGGAAGATCGGATGATCAGTATTTTGGTTGCCAGGAAACTGCTGGAGAGCAAAGGCATTAAGATAGATTATGTTAAAAGCGGGAAAGCTGCTTTTCAGAAATTCCGGGAATCGGAAGATGGGTTTTATAGCCTGATCCTACTGGAGTTGCGCATGCCGACCACGGACGGATATGCTACAGCCCAGATGATACGGGCCGATAATCACCCTCAGGCTAAAACGGTCCCCATTATTGGCATGTCGGAAAACCTGATGGAAGATAATGAGGGTAAATGCCTGACTTCCGGTATGAATGGGTTCATACCGAAGCCAATTAAAGGCGACAGACTGTTAAAGCTGATTTTATCTGTCATGAAAAACAGATAACCGTCTCTCATGGAACTCTGTTCCGGGATTGCAGGGCTAAAAAGCTGGCAGAGAATTTTTTAAATTCAATATTTTATTTGGTGGGGTGTATTATGTTTGCAGATTTGTGGGTAACATTTCAAAAAGGCGGGTATGTAATGTATCCGATTCTGGCCTGCTCCATCTTCAGTGTTGCGCTGGCGGCAGAGCGTCTCATGTTCTACAATCGCAGCGAAACGGAAGATTCGTTCCTGTCAAAGTTAGAGGGCTTGCTGCAGGCATCGGCAAAGGACACTGCGGAAAAAGCCGGACAGGCACAGGGCGACTGCGCCCGTCTGACGGAATATTATCTGGAGCATAAAGAGGCAGGGATGGCTGGGGTGGAGACCCGGGCCAACATGATGCTGGATTCCTATAACGACCATCTGGTATTCCTGAGTATGATCGTAACGGTATCTCCGTTGCTGGGACTTCTGGGGACGATTATCGGTATGATGAATTCCTTTAAGATCTTTGATCAACGGGCCGGCCAGCCTTTTGCCATAACAGCCGGTATAGGCGAAGCCCTGATTGCAACTGCTTTCGGACTGATGGTGGCAATCCTTGCCATGGTTTTATATGGGATACTGAAATACCGGTCCTCGGTGCTGGGCAAAAAAATTTTGAGATGTTGTTCGATTCTGGAACTTCATGCAAACGGTGGTGACTCCTGATGCGGCTGAAAAAAACTTCAGAAGAAATGCCTTTGATCAACGTGATACCCATGATTGATATCATGTTTTTCCTGCTGGTGTTTTTCATGATAAGTACCATGTACATGACCAATCTGAAAACTGTGCATGTGAAACTGGCGGAACTTTCCGGGAGCAAGGTCATGCAGGACGTTTCGTTTGCCGTTACAGTAAATGAAAAAGGGGAAGTCTTTGTAGGGGATGCCCGTGTGGATTTAAAAACGCTGCAAAAATACGCGGAAGAGGAAATGGCCCGGAACCCCAATGCAATGATTGTTCTACGTAGCGATGCGGGAAGTCATTATGAAAGCTTTTCCGCTGTATTGGATGTATTGAAACAGGCGGGCGTTGCCCAGGTCGGGATTGCGTCGGATACGGGTGAATCGCAATGAGGCGGACAGAGCATCGGTTTCTGGCAGCGTTTCTCATTTCGTTTGTTCTGCACGTGGCGGTGCTTTCCGGCAGTATGCTGTATGCAAGCCGCGGCCCGTCAGGAGAGAAGTCGGACGAAATTTATGAGATGAGCTATGGAGTAGAAGGACTGGTTGAAACTCCTCAGGAAGCAAAAGAACGGCAGGTCAGCCAGAACAAGAAAAAATATGTAAGCCAGATTTCCCTGGTATTATTGGATCGCGATGAACTGAAAAAAATGAACCTTAATACCCAGAAAATCGCAACCCAGATTCGGGATGAAAAGCTGAAAAAGGAAGGTAAAAATGTTCCTGTCAGCAAAAATCCGGCCACAAAACCTAAGCTGATCAAACACAGCCCGGTGCCTTACCCGGCAGAAGCTAACGGTGCTGTCGGAACGGTAGTTGTATGTTTTCTTGTAGGATATGACGGGAGGCCGGAATATGCGTCTACCGCGGATTCTTCCGGGAATCGGTTTCTGGATGCGGCGGCGGTGGAACACTGTATAACTTGGCGGTTTACACCTGCAAGGGATGCTAAGGGCAGGCTGGTCCGTTGCCTGGTGTATATTCCGGTGACGGTACGACCGTAAGCTAAGGAACAGAATCATCTTGACAGATGTGATATAATGTTATTGTTAATAAAGATGAGTTTTATATTAACAGCACAATTCGATTTAAAAATACCGCTTGCCTGTTGGTCGGCGGTATTTCTGTTTTTATAAAACCTCTGAAACGTTTTTTATATGAATAAGTGTTAAAGTGAGGAAAAAGATGAAAC
>ODAI010710285.1_pt1 | contig 12046 bp, 4 predicted proteins | sample 1539321 | NCBI WGS metagenome assembly ODAI01 (sample SAMN02144231, study PRJEB22623) | gut metagenome | biome: sheep rumen | host: Ovis aries | place: New Zealand
CGACCTGCCGATGGAGCAGCTCGCCTACGAGTGGCTGGCCGATACGTTTACGGAGAATCCGTTGTTCGTCTTGCCCCTGCGCAACGCTCTGATGCAGTGCGATGGTACGGCTGAGAGCGCACAAACGTTGCTCAATGCCTGGCGCGATGCTGCAGCATCGGTCGACGAAGAGCGCTTTGGGCTGGTGGAGAAGGCACTATGCGACGCGTTGGACGGACAGCAGGAATAACATTCTTCAGCACGAAGTGACTTTTTTTCCTGCACGAAACAAATAGAAGGTCATTTGAGACGCAGAGAAACGGCAGTTTTCTCATTTACCTCTATCTTTGCAATCGTAAAAACTCTAACCTTACAAACAATTACTCATTAAAACCAAACAGTTATGAAGAAATTTACGTTTTTATTTGCAGCTATGTTCGGCTTGGCCGGACAAGTAAGCGCACAGAGTGAGCTGGAGCTCACCCCAGGGTGGAATTGCAGCAAGCAGACGGTCGTGGTCAGCGATCCTGACGCACCGCAGTTGCCGGCTACAGTAACGTTAAGCGGAAACTTTGCGTTCGTCACGGTGACAGAGCAGTTCAGCTCAGCCGACTACCCCAGTTATAAGTTCGTCTTCGGCGAGCCCATAGCCACCGCCAACCTGGCTGCAACCTGTAAGGGCGACGATTTCCGCACGGCTATTGAGCAGGGTGCTACGGAGTTCTCGGGAACCTTCTCCAAGGAAGCAACGATCACCCGCTTCGGCATTCAGAACACGGGCAGCGAATCTGAGACGTTCATTCTGAAAGACTTTATTCTTTATAAAGGAGATGGTACGGAATGGCATCCGACGCTGAAGACAGCCTTCTCCTGGACGGAGAGCGGTGCAGGAAGCATCCTTTCGGAAGGAGGTGAGCAGTCGGTCGTATGGTCTTTCAACCAGTGGGGCACTCTCGGTTATACGTTCCCGCAGAACGTCGCTCCTGGTGAGAACGAGGTTCATCGCTTCGTCGTAACCAGCAGCGAACCGTTCCCAGAGGGATTCCAGTTCAAGGTGGTGCGTGGCAGTAATGATGGCGACGCTATCTATCCCGTGCAGTTTACCGCTGGCGAGACCACGGCCACGCTCGAGCTGACCAACGAGAACATTAAGAAGACGGACGACGACGCCATCGATTACTTCACGGGTGTACAGATTCAGGCCATGTCAAACAACCTGACGCTGCCAGCTGATGTGAAGATGACTTACGAGCAAGCCTTCACCAATGGTCTGCTCAGCCGCGAGCAGCTGCCCGTCAAGGCCGATGCTTATGGTGACGATGCGAAGGTGATTGATCCGAATCCTGGCATGGATGCCGGTGAGAATGGCCTGCCCGTCAGAGTGGCCTTCAGCAGCCAGTGGCAAGATGTGAAGCTGTGGCAGGAGACCTTCAGTGCTGCCGAGTATCCCGCATGCCGCATCGTGCTCGATGCGCGTCCTACGGAGGGTGCCCTGCAGTTCTACTATCGTACGGCTGCTCACGGCAGCTCGGGTGGCGTCTATGTTCCTGCCGAGGACGAAGAGAGCTTGACCATCACCGAGACCGAGAATGGCGTGGTGTACGAGCTCGAGTTCGACCTCGACGAGCTGGGCGAAGACCTCGAGATTACGCGTCTGGCCTTGCAGAGCCGTGTTGGCGATGCTGTCAGCACCATCATCAAGAATGTCTATCTGATGAACGAGGACGAGGAGTGGATTGAGACCGCCGGTCTGACTGCCGACGGATGGAACCCCGCCCAGATGCAGGCCGCCGGTGGCAGCTACGATGCTGACGGCAACATCTGGGATGCATACGTGGACTTCTACAGCAGCAACAGCTCGATGGGTTCTTACAGCGGCACGGTGGCAGAGAACACCTACCACAAGGTGACCTTCACCACAGAAGAGCCGTTGCCAGAGGGTTTCATGCCTGTAGCTTATAACCTGAGCTGGGATTCAAACTGGAATATGCAGATAGACTATCCCGAGTCTACCTACGAGGGACAGGGTACCAACGTGCTGAGCATCCTCATTCCTCGCAGCTACCAGTATCTCGTTGTCCAGAACTTCTCGCTGAAGACTGAAGAGCCTGTGCGCATCCACTTCAAGAAGATTGTACGTGAGGTCTACGAGGGACTCATTCCTACGGCTATCAAGGGCGTCGTCGACAATGCTTCTGCTACCGTCAAGAGCGTTCAGTACTTCGACGCTGCTGGCGTACAGCTTGCTCAGCCCACGAAGGGTATGGTCATCGTTCGCGAGACACTGAGCAATGGTAGCGTTCGTGCCAAGAAGGTCATGGTTAAGTGAGAGAAGAACTGAGCTTGCTCGAGTTCTTCCAAGCGAAAATGAGCTCGAGCGTAGCTCAAGGTCATGATTAAGTAATAGCTTATGAGAAAGTTCGTATTTTCAATGCTTGCCATGTCAGCTTTCTGTGCGACCTCGGTCGCACAGAAGCTCGACACAGCCAATCAGCCGGAGCCGGGCAAGTACGCCATGCCCGTCGTGGCCGACATCGGTGCATCAATCCTCAACGACGATGAATCGGTCTTTACGGTCTATCCTGCTGAGGTGACGCTGGTCGGTCAGTGGTGCGACATTGCGCTGTGGAAAGGTCCTTTCAGCATCACGGAGTTCCCTTCGTTCAGGGTGACTCTGCTGCGTGGCACCGAAGAGGATGGGTTGGTGCAGCTCTTTGCACGTAATATCTACTCCAGCCAGAACTATAAAGGGCCTTACATGCCGTTCAAGAAAGACCAGCGCGTGCTGGAGGGCGACTTTGTCGACTATGACGATGAGGACCACTCGGGAGGCTATTTCGACGACGACCCCATCTGCACCTGGTTTGCCCTGCAGAAGACCAACAAGGGCGATGAGTCGCGCACGGTGACGGTGGTCGAAGCCGTGATTATCGATGAAGACGGCAACGAGGTGAAATCGTGCAATGTCCGCAACGGCAGCTGGAAACCGGCTCCTGGTTGGGAAGAGCCCGTACCGCCCACGGCTGCTGCCGTGCAGTTTACTGGTGGTCGTGGCATCGTAGGCCTCTACGACAGCAAGATAAAGCCGGGCACCGTACACCGCTTCACGTTTAACACGCGTGAGCCGTTGCCAGAGGGCATGACGTTCTATGTGGTCATCAACGATGGCGACGACACCACCCTCGACTATCCTGTGCCGGCGGGCGTCACCTCCTACACCGCTCCTGCTATTGACGACGACTACCTGCGCTGCTATCTGCAGTACGACGGCGACCGCTCGGAAGAGCCCTTCGTCGTTCACTTCGAGAGCATCACCTGCGAGGTCATCGACCCTGCCCATGTCGACGATGCAGTCACCCGTCAGGGCGTGGCTCAGCGCGATATCTACTCAGCTGCAGGCGTACAGCGCAACTATCGGCAACACGGCCTGAACATCGTTCGCGACCGTATGGACGACGGCAGTGTTGTCGTGAAGAAAGTGATCAGATGATTATTTCTAACTAAAAAATACATTAACTTATGAAGAAACTATTATGCTTATTGTCCGTCCTTCTCTTTGGAATGGGACAGATGAACGCCGCCACAGAGAAGGTGCATGCCGACTTCTCTAATCCTACGGTAGGCGGCAATGCCACATGGGATGCCGAGACCAGCACTCTCTCGTGGACGGTTGTCTACAGTAATGCCCTGCGCAACCTGAAATTGCCTACCGGCGATCTTACGAAATATGAGAAAATCGTCGTCGAGTCGGCCGATATGAATGCCAAGAGCTTCCGCATACTGGTGTACGTCGGTTCCGACGCTACAACGATTCCTGTCAGCCAGACCGGTGTCGTTGAGTTCAAACTGAAAGACTATGTGTCGACCTCCAATCTGCAAAAGGTAACGGAGGTGTGCCTCTCGGGTGGCAATGAAGATGCATCGGGTTCGGTACGTATCCTCGATTTCTATCTGGAGACCTTCGACGATGCTGTCGTTCAGAAGAAAGAGGCCAACCTGTCGTTCACGCCGGCTATGGTACTGATGGAGCCGGGCGAGACTTTCACGGCTCCGGTGCTGAACAACCCCAACAACCTGCCGGTCACCTACAGCGCTGTCTCTTCTCCTGAGGGCGCCATTACGGTGAATGCCGCTACTGGTGACGTGACGCTGGCTGGTGGTGAGTGCACCGGGACGGTGACGGCAACCTTCGCTGGCAACGATGAGTTCGAGGCCGGTTCGGCTTCTTATGCCATCACTGTACGCAAGAAGGTCGTTGTCGAGGGTATTCCGCTCGTCTACAATGTAGAGAATACCGCTGCGGGCAATCCCGATCCTTACTTCCCCACCTTTGCCGAGATGGAGGCCAATCCTGCGAAGTACTACTGCGAGCCGCTGACCGACCCGTTCGAGTTCAGCGATGGCAGCGGTCGCGCTCTGACTTTCGACCAGTGGTCAAAGCGTCGTGGCGAGATTGCCCGCGAGCTACAGCACTACGAGCTGGGTGAGAAGCCCACCGTCAGCATGGACGACATTGAGGCCTGGATGGATGGTAACACCCTTTATGTGAAGGTAACTGTTGGCGAGGAGTCGCTCACGCTGAACACCACCATCACCTATCCTTCGACAGGTACCGCACCTTACGCTCTGCTCATCGGTGCCGACAATATCTCTCTGCCCAGTCAGGTCTATTCCACACGTCCTATCGCCCGTCTGAACCTGCCCGCCAGCCAAGTGAATGGCTACTCGCAGTTTGGCGGCAACAGCAGTCGTGAGTTCAAGCGCCTCTATCCGCAGTATGAGTCGAACGGTGCCTACATCGAGTGGGCATGGGGCATGAGCCGCATCCTCGACGGTCTGCAGAAGCTGGGACCTGAGGTGACGAAGATCGATATGGACCACATCGGTGTGACGGGTTGCTCGTATGCCGGTAAGATGGCTCTTATCACGGGTGTGTTCGACGAGCGTGTTGCGCTGACTATTGCCCAGGAACCTGGTGGCGGCGGTGTCAACGCCTGGCGTGTGTCTCGTGTCTGGAACCGCGATTACTACAACTCTAAGGACGACGATGCCGTCGAGGGACTCGACAATACTGACTACAGCTGGTTCATGAAGTCTCTGCGCGAGAACTTCGCAAAGGACAACACGTTCTACCTGCCTTACGACCACCACGAGCTGGCCGCCATGGCTTGTCCGCGTGCCATCTTGCTGCTGGGTAATCCCAGTCAGAAGTGGTTGGGCGACTTCTCTGGCTATGTCTCTATCAATGCAGTCCGCAAGGTCTATGAGCGCTATGGCATTGCCGATCGTTGCGGCTACTCGTTCAACGCCGATCACAGCCACTGCCAGCTGCCGTCAGCTCAGTATGCTGAGGTGGAAGCCTTCATCGACCGCTTCCTGCTGGGTAAGGATGTCGACACCAACGTCACCATTGCACCGATGTTCGAGGATGGCAGCCACAAGTCGGCTCCTCTGACTGAGCTCGGACAGTGGATGGACTGGTGGGAGTCGGCCGACCACGTGCCCAACCTGCTGCCTAACAACAAGCCCGAGGCCTTCACCGTCTATGGTGCTCCTGCCGACATGATTACTACTGAGTGCACCGACTGGGCTATCGAGGCCGACGAGACAGCTCCTAACGGAAAGCTCGCGCATGCTTTGGTGAAGAACACCACTTGTCCTACGGATAAGAATCAGGCTCTGCAGTTCCAGTTCACTGCTCCTGCCAAGCAAGACTACTACATCTATGCTTACGTCAAGTGTGCCAAGTCTACCAACGATGCCGTATTCATTGGCTACGACGACAACACTGCCTACAACTCGAATGGTGCCAACACCAAGGGCGAGTGGGCTTGGAAGAACCTGTATGCACTGCTGGCCAATGCCGACAAGACGAAGTTCGTGAAGAACCTCGATGCCGGCGAGCACACCTTCAACATCTACGCCAAGGAGATTGACTACAAGATTGGACTTATCTGCGTGAGCAACATCGAGACCCTCGACGACTTCAAGGAGGAGGTGAAGAACCTCGACCTGAACACAGTCACCACTGGTATCGGACAGCTGCAGAACGGTCAGGTGAACAGCAGCCGCTACTTCACGGTCGACGGTCGTCAGACCAGCACCATGACGAAGGGCGTGAACATCGTCAAGGAGACACTCAGCAACGGAGCGGTTCGCACGAAGAAACTGATTGTCGAATAAACGATTGATATTCAATAGGTATTCAAGGAGGGGGTGGGCAATAAATGAGCGCACTCCCTCGTTTCTTTGTTATATTAAGCATTAAAAGTGATTGACTATGAGACAATCTCTAATGGGAGTAGTGTGCTTACTCTTCAGCCTTTTCCAGGCTCATGCTGCCGACCACTGGGTGGGCACCTGGGGTACGGCTCCCCAGCTGGTAGAATCAAATAACAATCCCCCCTCGCCTGGTCTGCAGAACAACTCTCTGCGCCAGATAGTACAGGTGAGCATTGGAGGCGACGTGGTGCGCCTGAAGCTGACCAACGAGTTCAGCAGCGGCGCCACGCAGATCAAGGCCGTCGAGATAGCTCGCGCCGCCACGGCAGGCAGCAGCAGCGACATCGACGAGTCGTCATCCGTCAGCCTGACGTTCGACGGCAGCGCCTCGGTGACGATGGCCGCTGGAGCTACGGCCGTGTCCGACCCCGTGGCCTTCCACATGGACCCTCGCGAGAACGTGGCTATCACCATTCACTATGGAACGGCATCGTCGACCAGCGTGAGCGGTCATCCCGGCTCGCGCACCACCTCCTATCTGAAGACGGGCAACACCACCGACTTCAGCGGCGCTACGAAGACCGAACACTGGTACAACATTCTGGCACTTGAGGTGATGGCACCTGAAGAAGCCGGTGCCGTGGCTATACTCGGCAACTCCATCACCGACGGCCGCGGCTCTACCACCAACCAGCAGAACCGCTGGGCCGATGTGCTCTCACGGCGTTTGTTGCAGAACGAGGCTACCAGCCAGGTTGCCGTGCTCAACATGGGCATCGGAGGCAACTGCGTGCTCAGCGGAGGGCTTGGCCCTACGGCCAGCAGCCGCTACAAGCGCGACCTGCTGGGACAGGAGGGCGTGAAGTGGATCATCCTGTTTGAGGCCGTCAACGCCCTGGGCGGAGCCGCCAATGGCGAGCAGACGGCTCAGCGTATCATCGATGTCTATAAACAGATTATCCGCGAAGCCCACGCTAAGGGCATACGCGTGTTTGGCGCCACTATCACGCCGTTTAAGAACAACTCTTACTATAGTGCCAGTCACGAGCAGGGACGACAGAAGATTAACAACTGGATACTCTCTACGAAGATGCTCGACGGCACGATAGACTTTGCGGCGGCAGTCTGCAACCCGCAGGATCCCGAGGCCTTGCAGCAGCAGTTCCTCTTCCAGAACGACTGGCTGCACCTGAATGCCAGCGGCTATGAGACGATGGGCGGCGCTGTAGACCTGAGCCTGTTCACTCAGACAGGACCGTTGGCTGCCGACGAAGACGATGACGAGGGTGAGGAAAACCCTCAGGATGGCATCTGGATTGAAGCCGAGAGTTTGGTCACCTCGACGGCAGGCTATAACTTCCGCGACATTCTGGATGCCTCAGCCTCAGATGGTCACTATCTGGAGACCTACAGCAACATCGTGAACGCCGCTCCTACCGACAGCGCCGACCTGATGGTGATGCGCTTCGAGGTCACGACGGCCGGCACCTATTATATCTATGGGCGCGTGAACTGTCCTACCTGGGACGACGATAGCTACTGGCTGAAGATGGACCAAGGCCAGTTCGCCTATGTCAATGGTCTGTGCACCAACGGCTCGTGGGAGTGGAAACAGCTGTGGACAGGCAGCCTCACTGCCGGACAGCACGCACTGACCATCGGTTGCCGAGAGGATGGTGCCCGACTGGACAAGCTCTTCGTCACCACCAGCACGACGGCTCCGACGGGCATGGGTGGCTCTGCTAATCCTGTGGTCCAGCCCGACGACCCCAAGCCCGGCGACCAACAGGGCGATGCCAAGCTGACGTCAAACCTTCCCGTTTTCGTCATCACCACTGAGTCGGCCATCAACGCCGATGCTAAGGTGAAAGGCACGATGAAGGTGGTCAACCACGACGATGGCTCGCTGAACCACGACAACGACGATGCCACCGACTACGACGGACTCATCGGTATCAAGCTTCGTGGCAACAGCTCGCTCAGCTTCGCTCAGAAGAAGTACTCCATCGAGACACGCGACGAAGCGGGTAACGACGTGAAGGTGCCCCTGCTGGGCATGCCTGAAGAGAGCGACTGGGTGCTGCTGGCGCCTTACAACGACATCTCGTTGGTGCGCGACGTGTTTGCCTTCAACATGTGGACCGAGATGGGCCACTGGGCTCCACGGACCCGCATGTGCGAGGTCATCGTCAACGGTGAGTATCAGGGCGTCTACATCTTCTGCGAGAAAATCAAGCGCGATAAGGACCGTGTGGATATAGCCAAGCTGAAGGAGACCGACGTGGAAGGCCGTGAGCTGACGGGTGGCTACATCCTCCGCATCGATGCCGTCGACGACGACAAGGCCACGTTCACCTCGAAACAGAAGGGCCTGCCGGAGAATAGCTACGGCGGAGGCGGCTGGGGCGGCTGGCCCTGGGGTGGCACCACTACGAACAACGCCGTCACCTGGACCGTCTTCCACCCGAAGAAAGACAAGCTGCAAGACGTTCAGCTGAAGTATATCCAGAACTTTGTCGACCAGATGGAGCAGTCGTTCCAAGAAGCCAACTTCGCCGATCCCGATGAGGGCTATGCCAAATGGATTGACGTGCCGTCGTTCGTCGACTACTTCATCCACACCGAGCTCTCGCTCAATGCCGACGGCTTCAAGCGCAGCAGTTACTTCTATAAGGACAAGGACGATGTCGACGGCACGGTGGCCAAGATGAAGGCCGGCCCTGTGTGGGACTACAACCTGGCTTACGGCGACTGCAACTTCTGCAATGCCAACAATGTCGAGGCGTGGGTCTACGAGGGATGCACTACCAACCCCACACCGTCGTTCTGGAAGAAGCTGACCACCGACCCTGCGTTCATGAAATTGGTTCGCGAGCGCTATGCCCAGCTGCGCCATACCATCATCAGCCAAGAGTCTATCAACGCCTTCTTCGACAGCTATGCCGAGCTGCTCGACGAGGCTAAGGACCGCCACTACGCCAAGTACAGCGACCTGCTCGTCGACCCCAACAGCCAGCAGGGCGGTGGTGGCGGATGGGGCTGGGGCTGGCCAGGCATGGGTGGCACCAGCAGTCCGGTGGCTTACTTCGCGGCCTACTTCGTCTCCTCCTACGAGGAAGAAATCAAGACGGTGAAGGAGTGGTTCCAGAAGCGGCTGGCCTTCCTCGACAAGCAGTGGAACTACGACCCTACGTCGGGCGTAAGCGATGTTAAGGCCTACTTCAATGTCGATGTGCGCCAGAACGACAGCAACCATTTCACCGTTCGCAGCAACCGCAAGCTCTCGCGCGTCGAGGTCTACTCGCTGAGCGGGCGCCAGCTGCTGGCCAGCGACTATCGTCAAGGCCGTTCTAAGGTCCAGGTCGTCGTGTCGTCGCGCGACGGCGGCCCGTTGGTACTGGTCTGCCGGGCACTCGACGGATCGTTCATCACACGCAAGCTGCGTTAGCCGCGTTGCTTCCTGTGTGTCTCATTCGTTTCTTTTTGTCTCATTGACATTGAAACGTTTTGAAAGAATAGCACTCGTTTCGATATTTTTTTGTACCTTTGCGTTGCTAACTAACGCTACTTCATATAAAAAGATGTACGGTACAGAAATGAAACGAATGCTATTCTTTGTTGTGGCTGCCTGCCTGTTGCTCGTCTCACCACCGCTGTGGGCCGACGAGGGCAAGCTCTACACCGCCGACCAGATGTCGAGTTCGAGCATCACCTGTGTCACTCAGGACGACTATGGTTTCATCTGGGTGGGAACAGGCTACGGCCTGAACCGCTTCGACGGCTATCAGTTCTCCAAATACTTTACTTCTTCGAGCGACTCTGCCTCGCTGGTGAGCAACGAGGTGACCACCTTCCTCGTGGACAACCGCAAGCAGCTGTGGATAGGTTGCCGCAAGGGCTTGGTACGCTATTGCTACGACAGCGACTCGTTCCAGCGCTATCCCTTCCCCGGCGGACAGGAGCCACGCGTCACCACGCTGCTCGAAGACAGTGGGGGAAACATTGTCGTTGGAACTTCGGGCTATGGCTTTTACATCATTCGTAAGGGTGCCGACGCCATCGTACGCCCTGAGCGTGTGGGGCGCAGTGCCATGGTGGACTTCGTAGGCGAAATGTTCGAAGACGATCAGCACAACCTCTGGTGCAGCTCGCTCTCTACTGAGCTGCGGCGCTACGACATGGCCCGAGGCGACAGCCTGGCCTTCCTGACCTTCGACACTGGCGACAAGGGCCCGGTGGTGAGCTTCGTCAAGCAAGACCAGCGCGGCTTCTTCGTGGCGTGCATGTATGGTCTGCTGTTCTACGACTATCAGACGGGCCAGCTGTCGGCAGCCGGCTACGACCTGTCGGCTTTGAAGGCTGGCGTGTCCATCCGCGAGGCCATCTTCGACCATCGAGGCCAGCTCTATATAGGCACCTCCGGCATGGGCGTGATGATGGTGCCTGCCGACAGCTTGCGTCTGCGCCAGGTTGAGAATGTCAGCGGTTCGTTCGACCTCTCTACGGCCAATGTCGACAAGATTTTCGAGGACCGTCGCCACAATCTTTGGTTGAGTTGCAACAAGAAAGGCCTGTTCCAGCTGAGCCGCGACCAAGGCGCTTTTGCCTCGTGGCGCTTCTCTACACAGGACTACAAGCTGGGCAGCAGCGTGTCGTCGATAGCCGTTGACCATGACGACAAAGTGCTCTGCGTGGTACAGAAGACGGGCATCTTCCGCTTCGGCGTTGATGGCCGTATTGAGCGGCAGCTGAAGGCCCCCGAGGCCCCCATCTCCATCTACCGCGACCGCCACGACCAGTACTGGGTGGGCACGGAGAATGCACTCTATGCCTATCAGCCCGACAGCGAGAGTGCTCAGCTGCGGTTGCATACCGACGGCTGGGGCGTGGCCTGCATCGGCGACGACGGCGACGGCCATCTGTTCTTGGGCATCGACGGCAAGGGACTCTGCATCTATAACACCGCTACGGGCCAGACCGAGCAGTACAGCATGTCGGCAGAAGACGACTCTGTGCGCGGCCGGCTGGTGAACGACTGGATACGCGCCTTCTACTACGACAGCCACGGCCTGCTGTGGATAGGCACCGTCAGCGGCCTGGGCTGCATGGACCCTCACAAGGGCAACTTCAAGCCGCTGGGGTGGGGCGTGCAGTTCAAGGGCAAGCAGTGCTACTCGCTCTACGAGACGCTCGACGGCAACATGCTCATTGGCACCGAGGCCGGCCTCTACCGCTTCAATCGGCAGACGGGCAGCCTCACGCCCTTCCCCGGTGCCGACGAGATGCAGAACAAGTCTATCTACAGCATCGTTGCCGACCGCATGGGCGACCTCTGGCTCAGCACGGCCAACGGACTGTGGCACTACAACACCGAGACGCAAGCCTTCGACAGCTATGTCTACGGCGACGGCCTCGATGTGCACGAGTATGTGGTGGGGGCCCGCATCACCACGGCCGACGGCCGCATCATGTTTGGCAACAACGATGGCATCACCGTGTTCCATCCGCAGAACGTGAAGGACAGCGGCGTGCAGCTGGGCGATGTCTATCTGACCAGCTTCACCGTGGGCGGCAAGCGCATGGACTGCAGGGAGCGCCGCTTCGAGCTGCCCCATACCGACAACTCGTTCTCCATGGAGTTCTCGCTGCTCGACTTCCGCAAGGCCGACAACACCACTTTCTTCTACAGCATCAACGGCAGCGACTGGACGGCCATACCCGAGGGCACCCACGTGCTGTCGTTCAACAAGGTGAAGTCGGGCACATACGATATTAAGGTACGCGCAATGAGCAACGGCTCGCACTCGGCCTCGGTATGCCGGCTCATGGTGGTGGTCCACCCGCC
>ODAI011287505.1_pt1 | contig 12046 bp, 12 predicted proteins | sample 1539321 | NCBI WGS metagenome assembly ODAI01 (sample SAMN02144231, study PRJEB22623) | gut metagenome | biome: sheep rumen | host: Ovis aries | place: New Zealand
GGTCTAAATGGGGTGAAATGGGACCAGCCTGGGGAATGATTGGTACCCTTGTAGGTCTGGTTAACATGTTAAAGAACCTTGAGGATGCATCTACAATCGGTCCTAACATGGCCGTTGCCTTACTTACAACACTTTATGGCTCTCTAATTGCTAACTGGCTTACAGGCCCTATAGGAACTAAGCTTGGTGTTAACAGTGGATTAGAGACAATGTCTAAGAGTATTACAGTGGAAGGCTTGCTTTCAATTCAAGCAGGTGAAAACCCACGAGTAATAGAAGAAAAGCTTAAATCATTCTTGCCACCTTCAGCACGTGAAGGTATCGGCGGAGGCGAAGGAGGAGGTGAAGGCTAATGGCAAAGAAGCCAAAGCAAGAGGAAGCTCCTGCTGGTTCTCCTGCCTGGATGGCCACCTTCTCAGACTTGATGAACCTGTTACTTTGCTTCTTCGTATTACTTTTCTCTATGAGTAGTACTGATACGGAGAAATTCCAGGAAGTAATAGCAAGTATTCAGTCTAGTTTTAGTATTTTTTCATCAGGCGGCACCTCAATAGGTGAAGGTCAAATGATTTCTTCGGGAATCAGTCAGCTTGAAATGTTTGATGACTACTTCAATAGTGTTCATGATGGTGATGATGAACAGTATGAAAAAGAAGGAGCTTCTGACCAACAAAACGAGGGAGAACAAGAAGAGGATGGTTCTGCAACAAATGAAGGGGAAGATACTTCAAATGGTGTTTCTGTAGAGGATGCCAAGGAAGCTTTAGAGGAAGCCGGTGCTTCTGAAAGCGAATCTATTGCAGAAGAAATAGAAAACAAGCTTTCTGAATATGGTCTTCAGGATAAGGTAGAGGTTGAGTTCAATGCAAATTACGTAATGATTACAATTAACGGAGCTCTACTTTTTGATTCAGGTAAAGCAGAACTTACAGAGGATGCACTGACAATAGTTGATAATTTATCTAAGATACTTAGTCAGTATGATAACAATATCATTGAGATTGAAGGGCATACAGATAATGTTCCGATGAAATCTCACACATACGCAAATAACGATGTACTTTCAATGTACAGAGCGCTGTATGTAGCTGATAGAATAAGGCAGGTAACAAACCTTAATCCAGCATATATCAAATCAGCTGGTCGAGGACAATATGTTCCAATAGCAGATAATAGTACTGCAGAGGGACGAGCAAGAAATAGACGTGTTGAAATCAAAATATACAACTCATATTCATCAGATTTGGGTGAATAAGAAAGGCATGTTATGAAGAAGAATTTGATTACGGTAGTTATACTTGCACTGGTTGTTGTTAATCTTGTTCTTACAGCTGTGCTTACTATTACAATCATACCTGAAACACAAAAAGCTAATGAGTTAATCACAAAGGTTTGTTCAGCCATTGATTTGGACTTGGTAGCCGGAGATACAGCAGGCTCACTTTCTATAAATGTTGCGGATATGGTTGATTACCCGGTAAATGGTGGTGAGACCATGACTATTAACTTAAAGGATAATGGTGATGGCAGCTTACATTATGCAGTACTTGGAATTTCTTTATCACTTGATTCTACAAACGAAGATTACGCTACATTTGGTGATGGCGCAGGTAATCTTACAACCTCTGATAATATTATATGCGATACAATCAAAACAGTAATTGCATCACATACAATAGATGACATGAGAAATAATGAGGATGCAGTAAAGGAAGAAATTCTAGAAGCTTTACAAGGATTGTTTAAGTCAGCATTCATAGTTAGAGTAAACTTTAGTAGTGCTACTTACCAATAATCATTAATTAAGGGACAATAAGGTGGTGAGAAAACTTTGGGTGACGTTCTTTCACAAAACGAAATAGATAATCTGCTTAATGCCTTAACTAGTGGTGAATTAGACGCAGATGAAATCAAAAATAATAAAGAAAAGCCTGTAAAGAATTACGACTTTGCCAGACCCTCCAAGTTTTCCAAGGAACATCTTCGTACAATGGAGATTATCTTCGAACATTATGGAAGATTGCTTTCCACCAACCTTCCAATCTTTCTTAGAAAGAATATACAGGTAGAGGTAATGAACTCCGAAGCTGTTACATACATGGAGTTTTCAAATTCTCTTTCAAACCCTGTACTTCTTGGAGTTGTAGATTTCGCTCCATTGGAAGGAAACATAATCGTAGAAATGGCTTCTAATCTTGGCTTTGCAATGGTAGACAGAATGCTTGGCGGCGAAGGGGAACCCCTTGATAAGATTAGAGACTTTTCAGAAATAGAGCTTTTACTTATAGAAAGAGTAATGACTTCATGTGTGGACTTATTAAGAGAGCCATGGGAAAACGTTTTGGACGTACATCCTAGACTAGAAAGAATTGAGACAAACTCACAGTTCGCACAGATAATATCACCATCAGAAATGATAGCAATCGTTACGGTTAATATCAAAATAGGTGATGTTGAAGGACTTATGAATGTTTGCTTACCTTTTATTACTTTAGAGCCAGTTATGGACAAATTAAACACAAAGTTCTGGTATAGTAGTCAAAAGGAGAAAGCAGGAGAGAACAATTATTCAGAAGCAGTAGAAGGACTCATTTCACACGCTAAGATACCAGTTACAGCGGTACTTGGAAACAGCACTATTACAGTAGCTGATTTTTCCCAGCTTCAGGTTGGGGATATAGTAAGACTTGATACTAAGGTTGATCAAGAATTGGATGTTTTCGTGGGCGACATAAAGAAGTTCCAAGCCCTTCCAGGAGCATCAGGTAAGGATTACGCAGTAAGAGTGACACAAATCATTAGGGAGGAGCAGTAGAATGGGTGACGGTGTATTATCACAGGATGAGATTAATGCACTACTAAGTGGGGGTATTCCCGATGCACCAGCCGCTGAGCCGGAATCTTCAGGAGGCGGCGGAGGAGAGCTTTCTGAGCAGGAGATTGATACTATTGGTGAAGTTGCCAACATAAGCATGGGTAGTGCGGCGACAACGCTTTTCTCTCTGGTTAATCAGAAGGTTGAAATTTCGACACCAGTTGTTACTGAAACTAATTGGGACGAATTAGCATCTAACTATGATAATTCCTGCGTTGTAGTTCGAATTGGTTATACCAAAGGTTTGGATGGCTCTAACATTCTTGTTCTTAAAGAGAATGACGTAAAGGTTATCACAGACCTTATGATGGGCGGCGATGGCACTAATACAGATGGTGAAATATCAGATCTTCACCTGTCAGCTATATCAGAGGCCATGAACCAGATGATGGGTGCAAGTGCAACTTCACTTTCATCAATGCTCAATAAAATGGTAGATATATCACCACCAACAGCAACACTTACTGACCTGGCAACAATTGATGCTGGTGATATTGATGAATTCCTGAAAAGCAATTTCGTAAGAATCGCTTTTAAAATGGAAATAGGCACTCTTGTAGATAGTGAAATGATGCAGTTGTATCCAATTTCACTGGCGAAGGAGATGTGTGATTCAGTTCTAAATAATATGGAGAATGACTCCAAATCAACTGTTGATGACGGGGTTGCTGAATCACCACCACCGGCAGCAGCTCCTGCTCCAGAAGCACCGGCGGCTCCACCACCACAGGCAGCGGCTGCGGCTCCACCTCAAATGGACCCAAATGCTATGGCAGGACAAATGCCACAAGGCCAGCCTATGATGATGCCACAGTACATGTATCCACCACAGCAGCAGGTAAATGTACAACCGGCACAGTTTACTCCTTTTGGACCAGGCTTTGCAGCCCAGTTCGCTCAGGAGAATATCGACCTTATCTTAGACGTACCTTTGGAGGTAACCGTAGAATTAGGTCGAACCAATAAAACAATCCAAGATATTTTGGATTTTGCACCAGGTACCATCATCGAGCTAAATAAAATAGCCGGTGAACCAATAGATGTACTTGTGAACGGCAAGTACGTGGCAAAAGGCGAAGTCGTTGTTATCGAGGAGTCTTTTGGTGTACGAATAACGGAAATCATCAAAGAATAAACAATATATTTAAGGAGATGAAAACATGGCAAAAAACATTTTAATCTGTGACGACGCTGCATTTATGAGAATGATGATTAAGGACATTCTCACCAAGAATGGCTACAATGTAGTCGGAGAGGCTGAAAACGGTAAGATTGCTGTTGATAAGTATTCTGAGCTTTCTCCAGATCTTGTACTTCTTGATATCACAATGCCTGAGATGGATGGTATTGGCGCCCTTAAGGCTATCAAGGAAAAGGATCCTAACGCATGTGTTATTATGTGCTCTGCTATGGGTCAGCAGGCTATGGTTATTGAAGCCATCCAGTCTGGTGCAAAAGACTTTATCGTTAAGCCATTCCAGGCTGAGCGTGTACTAGAAGCTGTAAAGAAGGTAATTGGATAATATGATTTTACTTTCTTCGGCGGGGGAAAGCTTCTTTCAATTGATTTTTGCCTTAGTTGTATTTGTATTAGTTCTTGGGCTTACTACCTTTGTGACAAAATGGATTGCAGGGTATCAAAAAACTCAGGGGCTAAACAAAAACCTTGAAATTGTTGAGGCCATCAGGCTATCAAATAATAAGTTTGTTCAGATTATAAGAGCTGGTGAGGATAAGTATTTTGTCGTTGCCACTGGCAAGGATGAGGTTACACTCTTGGGTGAATTATCCTCATCACAGCTCAGAGAATACGATGAGACAAACGATGCGATAATGCCTGTTGATTTCAAATCAGTATTGGAAAAGTTTTCAAAAAAACAAAATTAAAAATTACGGACGAGTTTGTTATGAAAAAATTAAAGAAGGGGTATTTGATTTTCAGCTTTGTGTTTTCACTAGCTGTTGTTTCATTTACGCTTTTTACTTGCAGCACAAAGGCTTATGCAACTGAATATGGTACAGAATATGGGGCTAGTAACGAGCTATATGGTGCAACTGAAAATGCGCCTAATGCATCGGATGAGGTTGTCGGCAGTGGCAATAAGGGCTTTTCATTAACATTTGATGGCGAGGACGGAAATTTTACAGCAACTCTTAGAATGCTGCTTGTGCTCACTATCATTACCTTGGCGCCTTCAATTCTGATAATGCTAACATCCTTTACCAGATGCGTCATTGTATTGCACTTTGTTCGCGCTGCTATTGGAACTAACACAGCGCCTCCAAATCAGATTTTGATAGGGTTGGCGTTGTTTTTAACTTTATTCATCATGTCACCTGTTTTAACTCAGATTAAAACAGATGCTATTGATCCTTTTGACGCTGGAGAGATTACTCAGGAAGAAGCAATCGATGCAGCAATAGCTCCTGTCAGAGAGTTTATGTATCCTCAGACACAGGAAAAGGATTTGGCATTGTTTTGCGACATTGCTGGCATTACCTATGATTTAGATGAATTAGACGAAGTTCCATTTACAGTTCTGGTTCCATCTTTTATATTATCAGAGCTTAGGGCTGCATTTATTATTGGTTTTTTGATTTATGTACCTTTTATAGTTATCGATATGGTTGTTGCATCAGTACTTATGTCAATGGGTATGATGATGCTTCCACCTACCACGATTTCTTTACCATTCAAGATTTTATTGTTTATTCTTGTAGATGGATGGGACCTTGTTATTGGCGGGTTAGTGAAGACGTTTTATTAATGTGTTTCAAATTTTACGGAGAGGATAGGTTATGACTGAAGGACAGGTATTAGATATCATTAGAAACAGTATTTACATTCTATTGATTACATCATTACCACTTTTGCTAGTTTCTCTTGTGATTGGTCTTGTTATTAGTATCTTTCAGACTGTCACATCTATTCAAGAGCAAACTCTTACCTTCATACCTAAAATTGTGGGGGTATTTGCAGCACTTATGTTTTTCGGTCCTTGGATGCTCACAGTTTTGGTTAGTTACATTACTGATTTGTGGGCAAACTTTTCAATATACCTGGGCTAGAATAGATGTTTAGCGTACATTTTACCTTACAAAATTTTGAATATTACTTGTTACTCCTTACCCGCATATCCATGTTCGTAGTAGTGGCACCATTTTTCAACACCAGAAATACACCAGCCAGACTAAAAGTGGGCTTTTCTGCCTTAGTCGCCTTGATGTTATATTTTGTTGTTGATTTTGATGACCTCAATTATTCTACGGTAGTAGGATATGCTTTTTTAGTTGTTAAGGAAGCAATTACAGGCTTAATAATAGGTTTTGCAACTTTTTGCTGCAATTTCATCATTTTACTTTCCGGTAATATGATTGATATGAATATAGGTCTTTCCATGGCACAGGAATACGACCCATCGTTGCAGACAGAAACCTCAGCAACAGGAACCTTATATAACAATTTTATAATGATTCTGTTGATTCTTTCAGGAATGCATAGATACATATTCAGAACCTTTTGTGATGCCTATAAACTAATCCCTATTGGTGGAGCAGTTTTTAAATGGGATTCATTAATAAGTTCCACTATTATTTTTATAAGAGATATTTTTGTTATTGGATTTAGAATAGTTCTTCCAATATTTGCAGTAATAATGATACTTAATGCAATACTTGGAATTATGGTAAAGGTTGCACCTCAGATTCACATGTTTTCTGTTGGCGCACAGCTCAAAATTATTGTTGGTTTTATAGTTTTGTTTTTGACTGTATTTTTGCTACCAGATGTTGCAGCATTTATTTTTAAGGAAATGAAAAAGATGATGTCGCTTTATTTGCAGGGGATGTATTGATGTATGAAGAAAAAGTCTTGTTAATTCCATATAACCTCCAATTCTTCGCTCCAGATGGAGAGGGTGGAGAAAAGACTGAGGACCCTACCAGCAAAAAGCTTTCTGATGCCAGAAAGGAAGGTAAGGTTGCCAAAAGTAAGGAGATTGTTAATGGAGTTTCACTTTTAGGCTTTTTTATAGCACTTAGAGTTTTTCTAAGCTTCGCAGGAATCAGGATAGCAGAAATCTTTAGATGGATTTACACATTATTTCCTGACATTGTAAATATGAAGGGGGGCTTAACAGTCCAGGCCTTTATAGGAATTTTTAGAAGTTTATTAGGAAAAACTCTTATTATACTTTTACCGTTTTTGATTATTGGCTTTTCGGCAGATTTTGTTACTAATCTGGTACAGGTTGGTTGGAAGCCAACAATGAAGCCACTAGAACCAAAGCTTTCAAAGTTTAATCCAATAAGCGGCTTTAAACGTATCTTTTCTAAGCAGTCAATTGTAAATCTTCTCTTTGCTATAGCGAAGATTTTGCTGGTTTTTTATATTGCATATACTAGTATTAAAGGTCAGGCTAAAACAATATTTTTACTCTATGACATTTCACTTAACGCAGCTCTTAGCCTGATATTCCAAATAATTGTAGATACAGGAATTAGAATAAGTGTAGTTTATATAGTCCTTGGCTTGGTTGATTATGGATATCAACGCTACAAATTCAAAGATGATATGAAGATGACCAAGCAAGAGGTAAAGGACGAATATAAGAACACTGAAGGAGATCCTCAAATCAAAGGTAAACAGCGTCAGAGAATGATGGAAAGCTCTCAGCGTAGAATGATGAAGAATGTTCCTCAGGCTGATGTTGTTATCACAAACCCTACTCACATTGCAGTTGCTATTCTTTATGATAATACAAAGGATGACGCACCTCGTGTTGTAGCAAAGGGTGAGGATTATCTGGCAAAGAAAATTAAAGATGTAGCTAAGGAAAGCAATGTTCCAATTGTTGAAAATAAGCCTTTAGCAAGAGCTTTATATGCAACAGTTGAAATAGATGAAACCATTCCTCCTGAGTTATATCAGGCGGTGGCGGAAATTCTGGCAGTTGTTTATACCAACAGAAATCAGCAGGTTAGCTAATCTTTAAAGAAAGGGGGAGATGAGTATGGATTTTGCAGCTTCAGTTAAAAAATCGGATATAGGAATTGCATTATACTTACTTGCTGCAGTTACCTTCTTCGTTATCCCTATTCCTAATTTTGTTTTGGATATAATGATTGCTTTTAATATCTCTGTAGCTCTCATTATACTTATGAACGTACTTTTTGTTCAGGAAGTTTTGGATATGTCCTTCTTCCCAACATTACTATTGTTCACTACTATTTTTAGAATTTCATTAAACGTATCATCTACAAGACTTATTCTTTCAACAGGTGACCCAGGAAATGTAGTTGCAACCTTCGGTAGCTTCGTTGGTGGAAATAATCTTGTTATTGGTGCAATCATTTTCCTTATTCTGATTATCATTCAGTTTATGGTAATCAATAAAGGTTCTGAGCGTGTAGCTGAAGTATCTGCAAGATTTACACTGGATGCTATGCCAGGTAAGCAGATGGCCATTGATGCGGACCTTAACACTGGAGCAATTGACGATGCAGAAGCTAAAAGAAGAAGAGATAAGATTCAAGAGGAATCTGCTTTCTTCGGAGCCATGGATGGTGCTACTAAGTATGTAAAAGGAGATGCTACTGCAGGCTTAATCATAACAGTGATTAACCTTGCCGGTGGTACGGTGATGGGCGTTTTAAACCAGGGACTTCCATTTGCTGAAGCTATTCAGCAATTTGGTATTCTAACCATCGGTGATGGCCTTGTTTCTCAGATTCCATCCCTTCTTATTTCGTTATCAACAGGTATTCTTGTAACTAAGGGTTCAAAGGCTGCTGATTTTTCCGGAATCCTTATACGTCAGCTGTTTGGTATACCAAAGGTTTTGTATATTGTTGGTGCAGCAATGATATTCCTTGGTATTGCAACACCACTTAACTGGGTATTGTTCTTAGCTTTTGGTATTGTATTTATTGTTTCAGGCCACTCAATATCCAAGACAATAGGCGAAGAGGAAATCGAGCAGGAGGTTGCAGCCGAGGAGACAGAGGCAGAAGAAATCAGAAAGCCGGAGAATGTTGTTTCACTGTTGCAGGTTGACCCAATCGAGCTGGAATTTGGTTATGGAATTATTCCCCTTGCAGATGTTAACCAGGGTGGTGATTTGTTAGACCGAGTTGTAATGATTAGACGACAAATTGCCTTAGAGCTTGGTACTGTTGTTCCTATTATTAGATTAAGGGATAACATACAGCTTAATCCTAATCAATATATCATTAAGATTAAAGGTATTCAGGTAACTGAAGGAGAAATCCTTTTTGACCACTATATGGCAATGAATCCTGGATATGTAGAGGAAGAGATTACAGGTATACCAACATTTGAACCATCCTTCCATTTGCCAGCACTTTGGATTACAGAAAGTCAGCGAGAACGAGCAGAGTCTTTAGGCTATACAGTTGTTGACCCGCCATCAATAATAGCAACACACCTGACTGAAGTAATTAGAAGCCATATAGCAGAACTTCTTACCAGACAGGATGTTCAAAATCTTATTGATAACCTTAAGGAAACTAATCCTGTTATTGTTGATGAGCTTGTTCCTAAGCTGCTTGGTCTTGGAGATATTCAAAAGGTTTTACAAAACTTACTTTCAGAGGGTGTTTCAATTAGAGATTTGCTTACTATATTCGAAGTTTTGGCAGATCATGCTACAACAACACATGATACGGATGTACTAACAGAATATGTAAGACAGGGACTAAAGAGAGCCATATCTGGAAGATATTTTGCTCCTAACGAAACAACTCAGGTAATTACAGTTGATCCTAAGGTTGAGCAGGATATCATGGCATCCATAAAACAGACGGAGCAAGGTGCTTATCTGACACTTGATCCTGAAAGAATAAAAGCAATAATTGCATCATTGGAGGAGGAGATTAAGAAGGTTGAAGAAATGGGCCAAACGCCTATAGTTGTAACATCACCTATTGTAAGAATGTACTTCAAGAGTATGACTCAAGATTATATTAAGGATTTGATAGTTGTTTCTTATAATGAAATTGATTCAAATGTAGAACTTTCATCAGTAGGCATGGTAACGGGGTGAGTAAATGACAATTAATAAGTACACAGGAAAAACTGAAGAAGAAGCAATGGCAAAGGTGCGTAAGGAGCTTGGCAATGCAGCTGTAATTATGAATGTGAAGGTTGTAAAGCCAAAGGGCTTAGGTGGATTTTTCAAAAGCAGTACCTATGAGGTTACAGCGGCTGTTGAGGATGAGGGCTTTTCAAATGATGCAAAAGCATTTGCTGTGGAAACAGCCGAACAGCCTAAGGCTTCAGGTTCTTTTGAAGCTGTTGCAGATGATGCCATCATACTTAAGAATGCTTTTTCTGCAGTAAATGAAGTTTTAGAAAAGCAGGAGCCTGAAGTTAAAGTAGAACAGGCTGTTAAGGAATCGGCTATTAAGGAATCAGCTGCTAAGGAGCCTGACGAGGTGCCTGCAGAGAAATCTGGTATATACAAGAAACCATTAAAAGCTACAACAACTGTAATAAATGAGAAGAAAAATGACGATATTCCTATTAAGGGTTCTTCAGAAAAGCCTTCTATAGATGGGGATAATCATGTTTTCGTGAAGATGCTATATAACGTTCTTCTAGAAAACGAGGTTCAGGAAAAATATATTAATCAGGTATTAGAGGACATGGACAAGGTCCTTCGTACCAGCCATTCTCTTGATAATCTATTATCAAATGTTTATCAGAAGATGGTACTTAAGCTTGGTACTCCAACTAGAATTGTTCCTGGAGAAAGGCGACCAAAGGTTGTATTTTTTATTGGACCTACAGGTGTAGGTAAAACTACAACTATTGCTAAAATCGCATCAAAATTTAAAGTTGAAGAAGGCAAAAGAGTTGGCCTTATTACTGCTGACACTTACAGAATGGCAGCAGCTAATCAGCTTCAAACCTATGCAAATATTCTTGGAGTTCCATTAAATGTTATATATTCTGCAGAGGAGCTTCTTGATACTGTTAAAAAGCAGGCAAGAGAAAACGAAGATTTAGATGTAATTTTAGTAGATACAATTGGTTTTTCTCACAAAAACGAAGAACAAAGACAGGATACAAAAAAGCTTATTAACGCATTAGGAGAATATTATGACAGCGAAGTGTATCTTGTACTTTCTGCCACAACAAAGCAGAAGGATTTGATTGATATTGCAGATTCATATATGGAATTCGCAAAGTTCAATCTGATATTTACAAAGCTAGATGAGACAAAATGTCTCGGAAATATTTTCAATATGAAGCAATATACGAAAGCTCCACTTTCATATATTACTGTAGGACAAAATGTGCCAGATGACATTGAAATTGTTAATGCCCAGAAGCTGGTAAAACAGTTATTGGGAGGAAACTAAATGGATCAGGCTGAGAATCTCCGTAATGTTATCAAGGCTCAGAACATAAGAAATATTGAAAATACTAAGGTTATTACCATTACATCTGGCAAAGGCGGTGTAGGTAAATCCAATATGGCTGTTAATCTGGCTGTCTGGTTTACACGCCTGGGAAAAAAGGTAATTATTTTAGATGCTGATTTTGGCCTTGCTAATGTTGAGGTAATGTTTGGCACTTTGCCAAATTACAATTTATCTGATGTTATTTTTAAGGGAATGAGCATCAGAGACATTATTACACCAGGCCCCCTTGGAATTGGATTCATTTCTGGTGGTTCTGGAGTAGTAGGACTTAACAATTTAAATCGTGAACAAATTGCGTTTTTAGTACACAATCTATCACTTTTAAATGACTTATGTGATATCCTAATTATAGATACTGGTGCTGGAGTTTCGGATCAGGTTTTAGAGTTTGTTCTGGCATCACCAGAAGTAATTTTAGTTTCCACACCAGAGCCTAGCTCACTTACGGACTCATATTCTTTGATGAAGGCAATGTATAAAAGCCAAAAGTATTCGAAGGAAGGTACTAATGTACATTTAGTTGCAAACAAGGTTACGAGTGAGACTGAGGGAAAAGCCGTATATTCTAAGATGGATTCAGTGGTTAAGAAATTCCTAGGTGGGGATCTGGATTATTTAGGATATATTGCATATGACAGTTCGCTGGAAAAGGCTGTTAGAAATCAAAAGGTAGTGTCCTTGGAATATCCAACAGCTAAATCTACAAAGTGTTTTGAAAGTGTA
>ODAI011831946.1_pt1 | contig 12046 bp, 9 predicted proteins | sample 1539321 | NCBI WGS metagenome assembly ODAI01 (sample SAMN02144231, study PRJEB22623) | gut metagenome | biome: sheep rumen | host: Ovis aries | place: New Zealand
AGAAGAATTTAAAGGGTGGTGTTGTTGTTCCGGGCAGAATTTCCGAATAGTAAATTCAAGATAAAAAAAGAAGGTTTAATTATATAAACCTTCTTTTTTTTTGTAAATTTTCTTGACAATATATTAGTATAATAGTGTATAATTATTATGTAGATTATTTGTATATTCTTATATGAGGAGAGTTTTAATATATGAAAAAAGTTTTGGTTATATCTTCTTCACCCCGTAGGGGAGGTAATTCAGATACTTTATGTGATAAATTTATTCAAGGGGCTATTTCAGCCGGAAATAAGGCAGAAAAGATTTTTTTACGAGATAAAAGCATACATCCGTGTTTAGGGTGCGGGTATTGCAGTACAAATGATTACAGTGAATGTGCAAAAGCTGATGATATGACAGAAATTTTAAAGAAGATGATTGAAGCTGATGTGATTGTGTTTTCTACTCCGGTATATTTTTATACAATGTCAGGTCAGTTGAAGATTTTTATCGACAGAATGTGCGGATGTTATACAAAAATTGTTAATAAAGAATTTTATTATATTATGGCAGCAGCAGATGACTCTCCGGATGCGGCGCAAATTGTTCTTTCAGAATTTAAAGGCTTGATGGCATGTTTAACCGGAGCAAGAGAAAAGGGCTATTTATTTGCTCATGGCGTATGGCATAAGGACGATGTTAAAAATACAACATTCCCGCAAAAAGCTTTTGAAATGGGCGAAAATATATAGTAGTTACTGTTTTATTTTTTATAATATAATTACGATATGGCAAAAGTGAAATCAAAATGGATATGTCAGGAATGCGGGTATGAAACCGCCGGGTATTTAGGGAAATGCCCCGAGTGCGGCAGTTGGGGTTCTTTGGTCGAGGAAGTCCAATATGACAGTAAATTACCTAATGCTGTTGCAAATGAATTTATAAATACAGAAAAACCGGAATTATTAAAAGATATCCATATTGGAGAAGAGTTGCGTGTAAAAACTAATATCTCTGAATTTGACAGAATATTAGGCGGTGGATTTGTTCAAGGTTCATTAATACTTTTGGCAGGAGATCCGGGTATAGGAAAATCAACTATTACCTTGCAGACATGCGGGCAGCTTTGTATCGCAGGTAAAAAGGTTTTGTACGTTTCTGCAGAAGAAAGTTCATCTCAGTTAAAGTTGAGAGCAGAACGGTTAGGAATAGATTCAGATAGTCTATATATTTATCCCCAGACAAATATGGAAAATATAAAGTCTCAAATTGAGGAAATAGCTCCTGATTTTGTTATTATTGACAGTGTGCAGGCTATATACTCAAATAATGTTGCAAGCTCTGCCGGCAGCGTATCCCAGATTAGAGAATGTACAAATATATTAATGCATATTGCAAAGAGTAAAAATATTACAACAGTTGTAATAGGTCATGTTACGAAAGACGGTAATATAGCCGGACCGAAAGTTTTAGAGCATATGGTTGATACCGTAATATATTTTGAGGGTGATAAGTATAAGTCATACAGGATGCTTCGTTCTATGAAAAATCGTTTTGGAAATACTTCTGAAGTGGGTATTTTTGAGATGAAATCAGACGGGTTGCATGAAGTTACTAATCCAAATGAACTCTTTTTAAATGAACGCTCTCGAGTTGCTGCTCCGGGCAGCGCAATTATTGTGACTAATGAGGGAACAAGACCTTTAATGGTAGAAATCCAAGCGCTGGTCGGGACAACTTCTTATGCTGCGCCAAGACGTGTTACAAACGGAGTTGATATGAGCAGATTACATCAAATTCTTGCAGTATTAGAAAAGAGGGTAGGTTTAAATTTTTCAAAGCAAGATGTTTATGTAAATGTTATGGGCGGTATTGAAGTAGATGAGCCGAGTGCAGATTTGGGAATTGCGCTTGCAATTGCAACATGTGCAAGGGATGTCGTTGTTGACCCGCAAACGGTAATTATAGGTGAAATTGGTTTGTCAGGTGAAATTCACCCTGTAAATAATATTGAGAAAAGACTAAAAGAGGCTGCAGTTGCTGGGTTTAAAAAGGCAATAATTCCTGAGGCGAATGAGGTGCCTAAAAATATTGACGGGTTATGTGTCATAAAAGTTAAACGTCTTATGGATGCGATAACGTCTTGTGTATCGGCAGGTTAGTTTTCATTATCTTGCATCTCTTGCTTTCGATACTTTTTGAACGGTCTTTCTGAGTGCGTCTTTCTTTTCTCTTTCAAATTGTGTAAAGAGTTTATGCTTTTTATCCTTATCCGTATCTTTTTCTTGTGCTTTTTTGTTTAGGCTGCTTAAGGTTGACTGCATCATTTCTTTGACAGATTCTTTAACTTCTTGTTGTGCTGCGTCTTTTGCGGATTCTTTTGTGATAGCATCCGTATTTTCTTCTTTTGCTTCGCCAACATATTCTTCACTTTGATTTTCTGTAATGTCTAAAATTTGCGGATTCTTCAGGTACTCGGCTCTCGTTTCAACAATTTCGGTTTCAACGTCATCAAGTACTTCTTCTGTATTATTTTGAACGGTGTCTGTTTCAAATGATGCTAATTCAATATCTTTATCCGATAATTCCATTTCATCAGAAGTTTTTCTCTGGATGTGAGGAGTTTCTTCTCGTGGAGAATCGTGTTTACTTATATCTTCAAAATTTTTCTCTCCGGGTGTAATTTCTTCTTGATGTACATTAGGCGGATTATCTTCGTTTGCGAAGTCATTAATATCCGGTGTCTCAGTGTTTTGTACAGTAGAAGCTTTTTCGGATGTTTCGTTGAGTTCATTTTCTGTGTTTTGATTTTTAATATTCGCTTCTTCTGCGGTTGAATTTACTTTTTGTACATTCTTTTCACTTTGAGCAAGCATATTTAGTATTCTTGCTTTAAACGAGGTTAAATCAATACCGACATTGATGAGATTTGCCCTTGCAATATTCAATCCAAAGCTGTTATTAAATCCTCCAATGGTTCTTAAACCGACAGGATTACCTATCGGAACAGGATTAGCAAATCTTTCAAATATGTTGCCGGTATTAACTTGGAATGGCATACCGAAACCTATGCCTAAAGAATTTATAGGAATGCCTATTTCTGATTTTTTCTTAGTATCTGTGTATTGTTCTTCTGTTGCATTTGTTTTTATAATTTCTCTGTCTTGATTTACTGTCGCAGTATTGTTATCTCTTGTATCGTAGCTGATATCTTGTTCAGTTTTTGCGGCTTTATTTGCTATTTCTTTATGTTCAGCTTGGCTAGTGTTTTGTAGTTCCGTAATTTCATCTTTATCGGCTTCTATATTTGTTTCAACTTCCTGCATTTCATCTTTGATATCTTGCATTTTGTCAAGTTTATTGGATGAAACTTCTTCTGAATCAGTTGCAGATAATTCATCAGCTTCGCTGTTAAGTTCGTTAGCTCTTGTTTGTAAATCATTTGTTTCCGTTTCAATTGATTTAAGTTCGGAATTGTAATTGTTTAAATTTGTTATTTCTTGATTACTGTTATGCTGTTCCTTTGAAGTTTTGTTGTCGGTTGTTTGAGATTCTGTGTTAGCATTACTTTTTATAGTACTTGCTTCATTTTCTTTTGCGTTAAGTTCAGTTTTGTCTTTATCAACTGTTTCGTTTGCTTTTTTATTTTCAATTTCTTGTTTTTCGTTTGTCTCGTTATTTGTTTTTGCCTTTTGTCCGTATCTTTCTGAGATGTAATTAAATAATGAATTTTGGCGAGTTCTGCCATTAAGTAATTCGTTTATTCCTGCAAAATTATTAGGAATGTATCCTAACCCTGCCATATTATAACCTAGCCCGCTTCTAAATATGTCAGATAAAGTCAACGCAGGCGCGGGTGTTGAAAAATTATTAATATCTTCTGCCGGTTCGCCAATCGCTTCGCCTGTTACTCCGTTAATTAATTCATCTGTATTTAAAGTGTCAGTGTTATTCTTACCCTCAGAAGTCTCAGTGCTGTCTTTAGCTTCGGAAACTTCGGTTGTAGTTTCTTCTGATACATTGTTGTCTGTATTTGTTTCCGTCTCCGGTGTCTCAATACCTGCTTCGGCAGCTTGTTTTTCTTCAATACTGTTATTTCCCTCGGTATTATTATTCTCATCGGTTTTATTTGAAGTATCTTCTCTGTTTTCTTGTTCAATTTTTTGAATATTTTTTGCAAACATTGTATTTGGATTATTTTGAATACTGAATATTGTATTTGCAATTTCAAATTCCATATCAAAGGATTTAAGCAAATTGTGTTTTACTTCGGATGAATTTGATTTAATGTCACGAGAAAGCTTTATTGCATCTTCAAACAGGTCACCGGCTAAAGCATCTCCTTTTCCAAGACTTGCAAATGTGCTGCTGTATCCGGCAACGTTGGGTAGCTCTCCGCTATTTGATTTTGCTTCATCTTTAGCATAATTTTCACCTTGCATCATCATTTTTTGAGCAAATTGCTCTCCTGTTTCAATAACTTTATTCTTTTCATCGATGCTGGTTAACAGTGATTCTATTTCGGATTCAAAGTTTTTTGTTTCATTTTTAATGGTCTTTTGTTCATTGGCAATCGCAGCTGTTAAATTTTTATATTTTATAGCTTCATTTGCAGACAGTTCTTCCCCTCTGCTAATTTTATTTTCTAACTCTTTTAGTTCATTTACTTGGTTTTCAATTTTTTTTGAGGTTTCTTTTTGCAGCTCCTCAAAGTCATTCTTTTTATTTTCTAAATCTGTATTGTCAGTTTCAAGCTGTTTATTTTCTTCGTCTGTATATCTCTTTTGAGCATCGGCTTTTTGAATATATTTTTTGAAAACTTGTTTATGTTCTCCGGTACGTTTATCGCTCATATCTGTCTCAAAATCTGTTAGGAGTGTATCATCAGAACTCCCTCCTTCATCTACTTCATATGATAAATTATCGGCATTAGCCATGGCTTTCGCCCATTGTAAAATTTCGTCAGGAATATTAGTTGCGCCTTGTTCGTACATATCTAATATTTCTTGATAAGTATATTCTCCCCAGGTTTTATCTGTTGGTTGTTCAAGAACATCATTTAATAAACCCATAAAAGCTTGAACGCTTCTGGCATTGTCACTTTTGACTCGCAACATAATCTCAGAATACATTTCGTCAAGCGTCATATCCTTGTAACTGTCTTTTTTTGCATATTCTTCTAATTGCGGGTATATTTGTCTTACAATGTAATCGGTATATTCTTTCTCAAATTTTTTTCGTTTTAAATCTGCGTATAGTGCGTTAATACTGGATGTCCTTGAAGTAGCCATATTATTTTTCCTTTGCTGCAGCTAATATTGCAATCATGTTATCGGCTTTTGGCTGTATAATCTTTAGTATTTTTTCAATATTGTTTAAAAATCTTTACAAAAAAATAAGCCTTCTTAATTGAAGGCTTATTTATAATTTAACGAATATTTTATTACATATGTTTTTCAATATTTGAAATAATTGCCGATTTTGGCATTAATCCAACCAAACGTTCAACAGCTTTGCCGTCTTTAAAAACAAGTAAACTGGGTAATCCGCTTATTGCATAATCTTTTGCGGTTTTAATATTGTCGTCAGTGTTTACTTTAACAAATTTTACTTTGTCCCCAAATTCCGTTGCAATATCATCCAAAATAGGACTCAATTTACGGCAAGGCCCGCACCATGTTGCCCAAAAATCCACAACAACCGGTGTGTCTGAATTCAACACTTCTGTCTCAAAATTAGCATCACTTACATCTATTGCGTTAGACATTTTTATACTCCTTTGTTAATTTTCCTGAAAGTATTATATCATGGTTTTTATTTTTATGCTATTATCAGGTTAGCACACGATAGGATAAAGAGATGGTTAGGAAAAAAGTTATTGAAATAGTCTTAGATACGGAGACAACGGGATTAGATTATACAAAAGAAAGAATGGTGGAATTTGCTGCTGTACGTTTGGAGAACGGCAAAATCAAAGATGAGTTTCAAACATTAATTAATCCGGAGCAGCACATTAGAAAGTCAAGTATTGCGATACACGGGATTACGCCTGAGATGGTTGCAGATGCTCCGACTGAAGCTGAGGCCATGCCTAAAATTATGGAATTTATTCAGGATTACCCGATTGTTGCTCATAATGCGATTTTTGACTATTCGTTTTTGAATGAAGCAAGTAAGAGAGTTTTTGGTAAAGAAATTGAAAATACCAGAATTGATTCTCAGCAGATGTTTAAAGAAATTTATCCTGAATTGGAATCTCACGGGCTCGAGGCTCTGACGGAAAAATTTCATGTTGATTTAACCAATCATCATAGAGCCATGGCGGATACTATGGGGCTTGCTCTGGCGTATCCGAAGTTAAAAAAATTGTATAGTCAAAAATATGATTGGGAAACAAAGCAGCTTGATAATATAGAATATTTATTTGAAAGATATTTGAGAATTCAACAAACAGTTACAACATTGCAGTCCGAATTACAAGATTTGAAGTCTGTGTTTAAATTATATTTTGAACAGGGCGGAAGACCTATTGTTGCACAGTCAGGGGAAACCTTAGTGTATAATACAAAGCAATCATTCGGATATGATTTAAGTCAGATAAAAGATGTATTGGAAGAGGTTGGGGCTTTTGAAAAAGCTGTAAAAATAAATACAGGTTTTGTTGACAGACTTGTTGGCGGCGGCAGATTGGATGAGGATAAAAAAGAAATTATAAAAGATGCACGCCAAGAAATTACGGAAACACGAAATATACAGATTATAAAAGTAGGGAAATAGCAAATTATGGCAAATAAATTTATACAATTTTTTAAGGAACCGCCTGCTGCGGAACCTCTTAAAGATGAAGCGGTAATTAAGAAAACATATTCTCATTTCAGATGGAGAATATTTTATTCAAGTTTTATTGCATACGTTGTATTTCATCTTTGTCGTAAAAATATTGCGGTAGCGTTACCTTCTATGGGTAAGGCTTTGCATATGACAAACACAGAGCTGGGCTTATTGGGTTCTACTTTATATGTTACTTATGGTATAGGTAAATTCGTAAATGGTGTAGTTGCTGATAAAGCGAATGTAAGAACCTTTTTGCCGACAGCACTCATATTGTCTGCGATATGCAATATATTCTTTGTATTAAGTGCGATATTTATAACTCCCGGACATGTTAGTTTCTTTGGATTACCGTCGGCAACTATATTGTTGTGGGTTATGGCATTCTTTTGGGGGGCAAACGGATGGTTTCAGTCTTGCGGATTTCCGCCGGTTGCTAAGAGCCTTTCTTATTGGTTCTCAAATTCCGAAAGAGGTACAAAGTGGTCTATATGGTCAACTTCCCATCAATTTGGTGTGTTTGGAGCTGTTGCTTTATCTGGCTTTGTGATTGATAAATTAGGTTGGAAGGCTGCGTTTTATGTTCCTGCCGTAATTTGTATTATTACAGGGTTATGGTTATATAACAGATTAAGAGATAAACCTCAATCAATGGGGCTGCCGGATATTGAAAAATATAATAATGAACCGGAAGCTAAAAAAGATTCAGGAGATGATGATAACCGTTCGTATTTCCAAGTATTTAAAGAAAATATTTTATGTAATCCTATTATTTGGATGCTGGCAATTGCTTATGTATTTGTTTATATCATAAGATTTGGTACTGAGGATTGGCTGGTTAAATATTTGGTTGAGGTAAAGGGTAATGCTTTGACTATTGCAAGTGCAAAATTAAGCACATTGGCACTGGTCGGTTCGGCTGGAGCTATTATGGCGGGTGTTGTATCCGATAGATTGTTTAGAGGAAACAGAACGCCTGTAAATATAATATTTTTAATTATGCTAATTTTAAGTTTATATTTATTCGCTACAAATCCTTCAGGTAAACCTATATTTGAGATACTTGATTATGTATACGCAGCTATGATAGGTGTGTTTACGGCAGGACCTCAGATGATGATAGGCGGTTTGTGCGCAGTTGAAAGCAGCTCTAAAAAAGTAGCTTCTGCTTCAATCGGATTTACGGGGGTATTCGGTTATATAGGTGCTGCGTTATCAGCTGCAGGTACAGGTGTAGTTGTTGATAAATTCGGATGGAACGGCGCAATTGCGTTTTGGATGCTTTCAACCGTAATCTGTGTTTTAATTTGTACAGTTCTTTTGTTGTATGAAAAAAGACGCAAACGTAAATCAGTATAATGTGTTTTGATTAAATATTGTAAAAGGCAGGTCTTTTGGATCTGTCTTTTTAATTTACAAATTGTCCATGTGAATAGTACCTTGCGGTAATGTGACAAGTTAAAAAAAAAGTACATAATCAGGTATAAGTTTGTTTTTTAACTTTTTGCGGGTATTTTTTTACAAAAACCCGCCATATTACAAGGAGGTAAAAATGACAATTAAAAAACTTACTGTGGCAGCTGCGATTGTCGTAGGAATAGCAACGTGTTCCTTGAGTGAGGCGATGGCAGCATGTCCGTGTAATCAGCCGTTACCGGCAACTCCTGCCCCATGTGCAGAGCCGCTTCCGGTTGTAACCGGCGGAGCGTGTCCGTGTAACCCTACACCAAAATGTAATCAGTGCCAAAAAGCATTCGATGAGTGTGAATGTAATAAAAAACCTGATTGCGGTTGCAAAGACGATATGAGTAGTATTTTGCCCGATACTTCTGCTTGTGCGGTTTGTCCCGGAACAGGAAAACCGTCAAGAGCTGATATGAAGCAGGTTTATGGATATCCGAATGCAATTTACGGAACAAATAATTATGTAGGTGAGCAAGCTAACTCAATATTATCAACCGAAAATCAAATTACGGGGACTTATATTGGTACCGCGCCAACAATGAACCCTTTGATAAACGGAACAACAATATCTTCTCAAGGGTTAGCTACGGGTGCGGCTGCTCAATTACCTTGTATAGGTGAAGATCCGACAAGATATAATGGTATCCCTGTTGACAGAAATGACAGATTAATGGATGGTAACTCAAACCCTATTGATGTTCAGACAAATCATTCACGTCAAGCTATTAAAAAATCTATGGTTCCGTTTGATATGAAGGCGGCCTTAGAGGGTTTGCCAATAGGGGCGGCAGCTCCGGCGTACGGCGGAGGTATGTTCCCTGACGTCCCAAACAGCTATTGGGCTTCGTGTAATATTGATAAGTTAGCCGTAAATAACGTTGTTGTCGGTTATCCGGACGGTATGTTTAAACCCGGCAAGGATATAACTCGTGCTGAATTTGCAACCATGCTAGTTAAAGGCTTTAACTTGGATGATTGCGGTATGCCTCAGCGAGCTATCTTTAAAGACGTCCCGAAACACAATTGGGCTAATGCCGCAATTGCCAAAGCCGTTGATGAAGATTTGTTAGCAGGTTATCCAAACGGCAGGTTTGAACCTAACAAGAAAGTTACCAGAGCAGAAGCCTTAACTTCTATCGCTAAAGGTATGACCTGTGATATGGATCAATGTAAGGCTGATAAAATTCTTTCACAATATGCCGATGGAGCAAGTGTTCCGGGTTGGGCCAGAATCCCTGTTGCTAAATCACTTCAAAATGGTGCATTAAAAGATACTCCTAATCCGAATATGATTTATCCGAACCGCGAAGCTACCCGCGCTGATGTCGCTTCAATGCTTCAAACTGTTCGTGTTGCATTAGGTTATGATACAAATCCTGCGACAGCAAATGCTGCTTGTCCTATTTCGACTGATTTCGATAAGCAGGCGTTTGTTGAAAATTCAGAGATAGTAAATATCCCGACATTAAAGGTTAAAATGATAGACCAGTTAACTGCAAAATCCTCGCACGTAGGGCAATATTTCAGGGCTAATACCTTGGAAGAAATTACTCTAAACGGTGTAACATATCCTATCGGATCTACTGTTACAGGACAGGTCGTTGAAGTTGTAAGACCGTCCGGATGTAATAAAGGGGCTTTAAAGCTGTCCTTCACAAGCATAACTGATGGTTGTAAGAGTGCAAAGCTGCCAAAACAAATTCTTCAAGCTGAGGTTAATAAGTCAAAACAAGTTAACCCTGTTGCAAGACTTGTCGAAATGCCGTTTACTTTGGCAGGTTCATTGGTTGGTGTTGCAGGCCGTACTGTCGGCGGTGTTATTACTAACTTAGGTAATGCCGTTGAAAACGTATCAAATGATGCGGGTTATACTTTAGGTCATATCGCACAAGGTAAATTCGGTGCTGCCGCAAGAAGTTTTGGTGACGGTATTTGGGAAACTGTAAAAGCTCCTGTTGATGTTACCAGAACCGCTCTGTCAGGTACAATGGGCTTGTTCCAAACAACAGGTGATGAAATTGCGTATCTTGTTGACCCTAAAGGTTATAAGATATCCGCAGTTAACCCAAGAGAACATATTACTATTGCATTTGGCTGTCACGAATAGTCAGTTACGATATGTTTGTTCACAGAAAAAGCCCGTTGGATTTAAATTATTCAACGGGCTTTCTGTTTTTAAAATAAGTTATATTATTTAACAGTTAATTTTTTATGAGAATCTTTTTCAAGATGTTTCTTTTGGGCTTCAATTTTTAGAATGCCGTGTTCCATTTTTGCATCTGTTTTATCTACATCAATTTCTTCAGGGAAATATACAGTTCTTGAATAGCTGCCATATCTGAATTCTGATTTTTTGTAGTTGTTTTCATCAACTTTTGATTCTTCTTTCTTCTCGGCATTAATTGTAATAAAATTAGTGTCGATATCAATATCTAAGTCCTCTTTTTTTATTCCGGGAAGTTCTGCGCATACTTCATATTCTTTCCCTTTATCCGTTATTTCAACAGGTATTGCAAATTTATCAGCATCATCTCCCCAATATGCTGCTTCCGGGAAATAACTGTCAAAGTGACGATTTAATAATGAATTAATCTCATCATTTACTGTTCTGATAAAATGTTCCGGTGCTTTTCTGACTAAAAATTTCATATCTAACACTCCTTTCATCTTTAGTTCTCTTAACACTTTCGTTATAACTCTTTTTTTGCTAAATTCTTGTTTTTTTAACCAAAATTTAACAATTAATATTTCTTTATAAATAGCAAAAAATATTTTTCAGAGTTATTATATGACTATAAGTGCTACAAGGTAAAAGGAGTATATACACTATGGCAATATCTGCAATTAGTTCTTATTCTGTTAAAAGTCCAAGTTTTTCTGCAAGAAAATATGACAAAGATGGTTATGAAAATCCGATTAGCCGCTCAACCGAAAGAAATTTATCAATTTTAAGCACGTTAGGTGCGAGCGCTTTGGTGGGTGGCACTGCCGCTTTATTTACAACTTGCTTTAAAAAAGGCTGGAAATTGCCGATGGCAATGGGCGTATTAGCTGCGGCAACAACTTTAATTTTGGCGCTGCCGTCCAGATTGTATAACACAAAAGTAAATGCTTTTGCAAAAGAAAAAGAAATGGATGTTTTTTCAAGACAAAAGGAAGCTCAAGCAAATATTTATAAAGATATAAATGAAGAAGTTAAAGATGAAGAAGTTTCTTTAGATGATAAGGTAAAACATTATTCAACCGTAAAAATGGCTGATAACGGTAAAGGTATGATGTTAAAGGAAGCTTAATAAATGAATCTTTCAATTTCCCAAATAAACAAAATTTCCCATTCAAGGGTTTGTTTTGTTGCAAGTAAACCTCCTAAAAAAGATAATAATATTGATACTGATGCTGATAAAAATCCGATTTCCAGATCAGGTGAGACAATGACCCTTATTAAAGCGACATTCTTGGGCGGTATGGCTCTGGGTGCGCGGTTATTATGGGAATTGTTTGATGGTGATTTTTTGTTTGAGCATGCGGGAAATACGGCAAGCAAAATAGTTGATAAAAACAGAAAAGAAGTAACCGGAATGAAACGGGACTTAATGAAAGTTGGTGCTACTGCAGGTCTATTGGTTGCAGCCGTAAGCGCATTTGCTCTGCTTTATACAATGCTTAATGCCCCTAAAATAGCATACAAAGGAAAAGTTAATTCCTATACAAAAGGTAAAGAGATGGATGCCTACGTTCAGGCTAACAAGGTTGAGAAAAATATTTATTCTCA
>ODAI014150211.1_pt1 | contig 12045 bp, 10 predicted proteins | sample 1539321 | NCBI WGS metagenome assembly ODAI01 (sample SAMN02144231, study PRJEB22623) | gut metagenome | biome: sheep rumen | host: Ovis aries | place: New Zealand
CTGTTTGGAGGCGAATACAAAGCTGTGGGAGAAATCGGCATGGACCTTTACTGGGACAAGGAATTCGAACGCGAGCAGACAGAAGCCTTCGAGATGCAACTGGACTGGGCGGCAGAGCTTTCGCTCCCGGTACTCATACACAGCCGAAATTCATTCAGAGAAGTCATAAACACAGTGAAACACAGCCGTTGCAGAAAAGGAATTTTCCATTGTTTTGGCGGCACAATAGAAGAAGCCGAGGAAATACTATCGTTAGGCGATTTTCTGCTAGGAATAGGCGGAATCGTGACATTCAAGAAATCGGCTCTACCAGACGTTTTGAAAAACATAGACATCAAACACATTGTGTTAGAGACAGATGCGCCATATCTGGCACCCACACCACACAGAGGTAAAAGAAACGAACCTGCATACATCACAGAAGTCGCTGCGACACTTTCAAAAATCTACGATTTAAGCATTGAGGAAGTCGCGCAGAAAACCACGGACAACGCAGTGAACTTACTAAAAATCAAACTATAAGGCATCGTGTTTCAATAAAAGGCCGTTAAGGCAATTGCAATTTTTTCACAAAAAGATGGCATTAAATGCACCTACAAGCATTCATTATTATCTTTTTTTCGTAATTTAGTCGCGCATTTTGCATTATAGTGCGAGCAGCAAGGAGAGATGCTCAATTGGTCATAACATACATGCTAAAAGCATGTGAATCCGAATCGGACCACACGAATTGAATCCCTCTCTCTCCGCTAGAATAGCCTATTTGCGAAAGACTAACAAACAGTAAAACAGAAATAATTATTTATTAATCTAAACACAAAAAAGTAAAATGAAAAAAGTAATCGCAATCATTGCCGTATTGGGTCTTTTCACCCTGGGTATGTCAAACGTTGCAGCTCAAGACTCAGCAGCAGTTGCTGAGACAGCTCAAGTCGACTCTGCCGCAGCTACTGCAGACGAAACTGCAGCTGACGCAGCTGATGTTGAAGAAGAAGGCGGAATCCACAAGGTTCTGAAGCAGAAGTTCATCGAGGGTGGTGCTGGCTTCATGGCATCAGTTGCATTCTGCTTGATCTTCGGTCTTGCACTTGCAATCGAGAGAATCATATACCTGAGCCTCGCTTCAGCTGACACTAAGAAGCTTCTTGCTGACGTAGAGAAGGCTATCAACGAAGGTGGTGTAGAGAAGGCACTCGAGGTTTGCCGCAACACTCGCGGACCTGTTGCTTCTATCTTCTATCAGGGTCTTTCACGTTACGACGAGGGAATCGATGTTGTAGAGAAGACAATCACTTCTTACGGCAGCGTACAGGCAGGACTTCTGGAGAAGAACCTTTCTTGGATCGGTCTTTTCATCGGTTTGGCTCCTATGTTGGGATTCATGGGAACAGTTATCGGTATGATCCAGGCATTCGACAAGATCCAGCAGGTAGGTGATATCTCTGCTACTGTAGTTGCAGGTGGTATCAAGGTCGCTCTGTTGACAACTGTAACAGGTCTTATCGTAGCCATCATCCTTCAAGTATTCTACAACTTCATCCTTTCTAAGATCGAGGGTCTGACAAACGACATGGAGGATTCTTCTATTTCATTGCTTGACATTGTTGTTAAATACAACAAAGAGCACAAGGCTTAATACAATTCCTTGAAAATAAGCGATTAAATAGAAACTTTAAAAATAACATTATGCAGAAAATATCAAAATACGCACTTTGGGGCTTAATGGCATTGTCATTCATCTTGATGCTCTGCTTCTATCTGATGACAGGAGACGAGACAATAGATGTAGCTGGCGATGCGCTCCCAGTGCCAACACTGACAAACCCACTGCTTTACTGGGTATATATCCTTTTGGGCTGTGTTGCATTATGCACAGTAGCGTCTGTCGCTATCCAATATGCGATAAAGTTCAAGACTGACAAGCAGGCTGCAATCAAGTCTCTTCTGACTGCCGCAGCTCTTGTTGTACTGCTCGTTATCACATTCTTCATCGGTAGTTCGGAGAAGATGGATATCATAGGATACGAAGGCACAGACAACGTTGGATTCTGGGCACAGTTCACTGACATGTGTCTGTACACAGTATATACATTAGTCGTAATCGCAGCATTGGCGATTGTTGGCTCATACATCTATAAGATAATCAAAAAGTAATCATTGTTAGCGCGGGATTTCCTGCGCTAACAAATAATAAAAAGAGGATTAAAAACATGGCAAAAAGGAAAACACCAGGCATTAACGCAAGTTCAATGGCCGATATCTCGTTCCTGCTGCTCATATTCTTTCTTGTGACTACTTCTATGGACGTGAACAGCGGATTGTCCAGAAAGCTTCCGCCACCACTTCCACCAGGAGCAGAACAGCCAGATGTTGAAGTCAACAAGCGTAATGTTTTCGTTGTTCTGATCAACAGCAACAACCAAATCATGGCGCAAGGACAAATGGTCAACATCAGGGACCTCAAGGAAAAAGCTAAAAACTTCATACAGAACCCAAATAACGATCCTACTCTGCCAGCATTGACTCCTGTCAACATTCCATTGATAGGAAACATCAATGTAACAAAAGAGCACGTTATTTCATTGCAAAATGACCGTGGTACTGACTACCAAGCATATCTTGAGGTACAGAATGAGTTAGTTGCTGCGTACAACGAGCTGCGTGAATCGCTTGCGATTGAGAAGTTCGGAGTGCACTACACAGCTTGCACAGAAGAGCAACAGGACGCTATAAACAAAGTTTATCCTCAGAAGATTTCTGAAGCTGAACCTAAAAACTACGGAGGACAGAAATAATGGCAAGATTTAGAAAAAACGGAAGCAAGGAGCTTCCTGAAATCAGTACAGCATCACTGCCTGACATTATCTTCATGCTTCTGTTCTTCTTCATGGCGACAACATCCATGAAGGAGGTCACATACATGGTCAGCATCAGAGTCCCAGAGGCTACAGAGCTTACTAAGCTGGAGAAGAAATCTCTCGTGAAGTATGTATATGTAGGAAAACCGCTTCAGCACCTTGTTGGCCAGTTCGGAAACGAGACACGTCTCCAGTTGGACGACTCTTTCGCCGACATAAGCCAGCTTGAGGAGTACATTTCGCAAGAAAGAAGCTCCATGAAGGAGTCTGACCAAAGCCAGATGATAGTGTCAATAAAGGCTGACAAAGAGACAAAGATGGGTATCATAACCGATATCAAGCAGTCTCTCAGACGTGCATACGCACTTAAGATAAACTACTCTGCCACTGAGCGCATGAAGGCGTCTTACTAATAAAAGCAGAAATAGCATAAAAAAGGATGGCGAAAACGTCATCCTTTTTTATATACCACACATAAGCAGGAATAAAAAAAGAACAGATTCTTCAATCTGTTCTCTTAATGATTTCTGTAAAGACTTGGATTAACTTCTTTTAGTCAGCAGCACATAAAGAACCACTCCCAAAACTAAAAGCGCACCGCCGCAGAGCAAAACAACATTTTCCTGTGGCAATACTGCAAAATGATAAAGAGACAATACTAAAACTCCAATTATCACTACTATTGGCCCCAAAGCCTTCATTAATTGATTATCCATTACTATGCGTGTTTTGATATTCTATTTATGTCACAAATGTAAAGAAAAAGAGATTAAAATACGATTGTAAGCACAAAAAAATAGATTTTGACATCAAATGACAATGCATCCACTTAATATTTTCAAGCACTGCCCCGTATGCGGAAGTGAAAATTTCATAGAAAATGACAGCAGATCGAAGAAATGCAAGGACTGCTCATTTGTGTATTATCAGAACACCGCGGCGTCTGTCGCTGCCATAATAAGAAGAGAGAAAGACGAAATACTCGTAACCCGAAGAGCCATAAATCCGCAAAAAGGAAAACTGGACTTGCCGGGCGGATTCGTTGAATTCGATGAAACCGCAGAGGAGGCATTGGCAAGGGAGATAAAGGAAGAATTGAACATAGAGATAAAGAACATAAAGTACGAATTCACGATACCTAACAATTATAGTTTCAGCGACATGAACATCAGAACACTCGATATGTTTTTCAGTTGCGAGCAAGACGGAGAAAGCAGGATAAAGGCGCAGGATGATGTAAAAGATGCGAAGTATATGAAGATAAACGAATTAAAGGAAGACGACTTTGGACTTGATTCTATGAAAATTGCCATTAGAATTATCAAAAATGGTGCAGAAATGCAGAAATAAAGAGTTATTTTTGCATTTTAATGCACTAATAGAAGCATGCTGCATGCTTGCAATATAAAGAAATGAAATATCTAATAACTCTACTGACCTTTGCGATAGGCGTTTATGCCGTAGCTCAAGAAACATATACATACGCTAACCCTGACCGTGACTTCTACGACGGACGCGAGCTATACATACAGCAGAAATATCCTATTTCGGCGCAATACATAGAAAAGTTCCTCAACAAGAGAGAGAAACACGCCGACGTTGATCTCGTTCAAGAGGCGAAATACTACCAGGCCTGCAACGCTTACAAAATGAGGCAGGAGCACGCGGCTACACTTCTTAGCAACTACGTAAAGGAATATCCTTATACTCCATATCTGGATCAATGCCACTTCATGATGGGAAACATTGCTTTCGAGAACAAGCAATATAATCTGGCAATGGAGGAATACAGCAATGTGAAGATAAGAAGGCTGCAGAAAGACGAGAAAGACCTGCTGAGATTCAACCAAGGATACTGCTACATGCAGAAAGACGAGTACGCACAAGCGAAAGGCGAATTCCACAACATAAAGAACGGAACGTCCAAATACAAGAACTCCGCCTGCTACTTCTACTCATACTGCGACTACGCCTTGGGCAACTATGACGAGGCGCTGAAAGGATTCCAGGCAATAGAGGGACAGGACGAATACAAGGATTTCGTACCATACTACATCGCGCAGATATATTACAAGAACAAGGATTACGACAAGCTGATGCCTTACTGCGAAAAGATTCTCGCGAGAAAGTCTAACAACGCAAACGACGCTGAGGTTTACAGAATTCTGGGCGAGTGCGCATATCAGAAGGAGGACTACAAGAAGACAATCTCGGCTATGACCGAATATGAGAAGCGCAGCAAGAAGGTTGTCAGAAACGACATGTATATCCTTGGCATGTCGTATTACAAGACAGAGGATTACAACAACGCAATAAAAAGGCTGAAGAAAGTAACGACAGAGAAGGACACTCTGAGCCAGAACGCTTATCTGCACTTGGGAAACTGCTATTCGAGAATTGACCAGAAAAACAACGCAAGAATGGCATACCAGACGGCTGCAAAGATGGACTTCGACAAGAACATAAAGGAAGAAGCTGCATACAACTATGCACTGTCAACATACGAGACAACAACGCCATTTGGTGAATCTATAAAGGCGTTTGAAAGTTTCCTGTCGGAATTCAAGAACTCAAAATACAGAGACGACATATACGAAAGAATGGTGTATGTGTACATGTCCAGCAACAACTATGCTGCTGCCAACGAGTCTCTGAGCAAGCTTTCAGTGCTGTCGCCAGAAATGACAAACACAAAGGCATACCTCCTTTTCCAAATGGGTACTGAAGAATTCGTGAAAGAGGATTATGTAGAAGCAATCGACTACTTCAATCAGTCACAACTCACGGGAACTTCAAATTTCGATGTGGCTCAAGTGCTGTACTGGAGAGGCGAATCGCAATACCGTCTGAAGAAATACACAAGCGCGAGAAAGGACTTCATGGACTTCTTCAAGAAAAAAGGCGCAAAAGACTATGCCAACTACAACATGGCCAACTACAACATTGGCTACACATTCTTCGAGGAGAAAAATTACAAGGAGGCCGCAACATATTTCCTGAAGTACACCGAAAACGAGCAGGATAAGAGCGTATCCACATACACCGACGCATTCGACCGACTCGGCGACTGCTACTACTCCACAAGAGACCTCGTGAACGCCGAGAGATACTACACCAAGAGCATGGAGAACGGCGGCAACAAGGCTGACTACGCGACATTCCAAAGAGCGTATGTGCAGGGTCTGCGAAAGAACTACAGCAGCAAAATCAAGGGACTTGAAGGATTGATAAACCACTACCCTTCATCTGAATATGTCGATGACTCATACTACGAGATGGGTAGAGCCTATGTGCTGAGCGACAAGCCAAGCAAAGCGATTGACACATACAAGACACTGATAAGCAAATATCCGGAATCGCCGCTCGCAAAGAGAGCTTCGCTGGAAATAGGAATGATCTACTACAACCAGGGCAACAACGATGAAGCGATAGACGCCTACAAGCAAGTCGTAGCACGCTACCCTAACAGCGTGGAGACCAAGACCGCGCTCGAAAGCATGGAGCAGATTTATGTCGAGCGTAATGATGTTGGCGCATACTTCGACTACACAAGATCAATCGGTTCGCAAGTCGTTGTGACAAACGCCTCAAGAGAAGACTCGCTCACATATCTTGCGGCAGAGCGACTCTACATGAAGGGCGATACGACAAACGCCATCAAAGCGCTTGAGGATTACAGCAGAAAGTTCTGCAACGACTCAAAAAGTCAGAACTGCATAAACTCAAAATTCTACTTGGCCGACTGCTACTTCTCTAACGGCAGAGACGATGACGCGTACAGAATATACGACGAACTATCGAATATGTACGGAAACCAGCACATGGAGACTGTGTTGGCAAGAAAGGCGCAGATTGCATACGACAAGCAGGACTACGAGTCCTCTCTGGAGGCATTCAAGCGACTGGAGAAAGAAGCCCAGGAACCAGAAAACATCACAGCGGCTAAGCTGGGAGTGCTCAGATGCAGCTATCTGATAAGCGACGCGCAGACAACGATAGACATCGCCAACAAGATTATAAACGACAAGAAGACTTCGACAGAAACTGCCAACGAGGCAAGACTTTATATTTCAAAGGCATACCTGCAGACCGACGAATATGACAAGGCGCTGCCTCACCTGCAGATACTCGCCAAGAACACAAAGACAGAAGCCGGAGCTGAGTCGAAATACGAGCTTGCCAACACATACTTCATAAAAGGCAACGACAAGAAAGCCGAAGACGAAGTCACAGACTTCATATCTCAAGGCACGCCTCACCAGTACTGGCTGGCAAGAGCATTCATACTGCTGTCGGACATCTACATAAAGAGGGGCGACGACTTCCAGGCAAAGCAGTACCTGCTCAGTCTACAAAGCAATTACAAGAAAGAAGACTCTATACAGGATCTCATAAAAGAGCGTCTTGACAGAATTGAAGAAAGAGAAAAAGAGAATATTGAATAATATCTTCAAAAAAAAGAAAGCGAAGAAAATGAAGAATAACTCGACATATAAGTTCTTTCTATCATGCGCACTCGCTGCGGCATCGCTGACTATGGCGACAGCGCAGAACGACAGTGCGATAATCAAAAAGGACATCACCATAGAGAAAGAATACACACCATCCATAAAGGACGCAGGAAAAATCAACGACCTGCCATCGATAAAGGAACCGGTGCTGAAACCGACAGAGGTGAAATACTCTGACTATTCTGTAGCGCTAGACCCTGAATACAAGGTCAGACAACTCGACGCCGCCAGACTAAAGATTCCTGAGAACAATCAAGATAAGAAAGGATTCCTGAGACTCGGATTCGGCAACTACCTGGGCACACTCGGCGACCTCGTGCTGCCTATAATACAAAAGCCTAAGTACGGACTCGACCTCAATGTGAACCACAAAGGCATATTCGACGGCCACGACGGCAACCAGCACCACAAGAGCGATGCGTCGATAAACTTCGACAGATTCTTCAAGGAAGGAAAGCTCTTTGTGAATGGCGGATATTCTTACAGAGGCTTCAACTACTACGGAGAGAACAAACTGTTCAAGGACACGCTCTACTCCATAGAGAACGGCACAATGAAAGGCAAGGACTTCTTCTACGGCAACATGGGCATACACACATGGAGCGCAGCGGCTGGATACAAGTCATACCCCGACAACGACCTGGTGAACAGCCTCTCGGCAAGCATCGCCTACGACGGATTCATGCCTAATGAAGGACTCACACAGCACCGAATCAACACGAACATCGCATACAAAAGGTCGGTCACAAGCGACAACTGGGGTGTCGGATTCAACATGCAGAATTACATATTCGGCGATAAGAATCTGGACCAGACATACAGCAAGGAGGAGGGATTCACGCTCGTGAACTTCAACCCATACTATCAGTTCATGAGAGACAGATGGGACTTGAGACTTGGAGTGAACCTGAACATATCGACCTCTGGCAGAGCATTCGCTCCGACACCAGACGTGAAGGGAACTGTGACCATTGTCAGAAACACATTGTTCTTCTACGCCGGACTGGAGGGCGACTACAACACAAACTCCATGAGCGACATGGTGGATATGTGCCACTACATAAACCTGAACGAGAAAGTAAAAAGCACATGGACACCACTCGATCTCAAGGCAGGATTCAAGATTAAAATTCTGTACAACCTGCTCACCGACCTTTCCATCGAGTACAGGATGATAAAGGACCAGTACTTCCTTGTCAGCGACTCGGCTAACAACGCAGCGCTTGGCAAAGTGGCAACCAACGTGTTCACACCGATATACACGGACGCGAATGTGTTCACAGCCAACTTCAGAACGACATACGACTACAACAACATACTCAACTTCCTGCTGTCGGCAAAATACCACAAATGGTACGCCGACCTGGAGAAAGACGACATGAAGGCCTACAACATGCCTAACTTCGAATTCAACTTCGCGACGATGCTGAAGATGGGCAAGCACATGGCTGCCGACCTGGGACTGTACATAGCCACAGGCAGAGAGGCGCTGAGAGTGGACGGCACAACCAGAAAACTCTCGCCTATATACGACCTGAACTTGGGATTCTACTACAACTACAACAGCAAGCTGAGCCTGTTCCTGAAGCTGAACAACATACTGCACCGCCACTACGAGCAGTGGTACTGCTATGAGGTGAACGGCATCAACGGCTTAGTGGGACTCACATATTCATTCTGAAATCATAAATCAAAATAAATAATTACCATGCGAGAGAAAATTATCATACTGGACTTCGGTTCACAGACAACACAGCTTATCGCACGAAGAATCCGCGATTTGAACACTTATTGCGAGATTCTGCCTTACAACAAGTTCCCATTCGGAAACGAGGAAGGCATCAAGGGTGTGATTCTTTCCGGCTCACCTTTTTCGGTTCATGACGCTAACGGATTCAAGACCGACCTGAGCAACATAAAGAACAAGTATCCACTGCTGGGTATCTGCTACGGAGCGCAGTTCATAGCCTACAGCAACGGAGGCGCTGTCGAGCCTGCCAACACAAGAGAGTACGGACGTGCCAACCTCATGAAGGTGAACAACGAGGACCCGCTGCTCAAAGGCATCGAGAAGGGCGCACAGGTATGGATGTCGCACGGTGACACAATCACAAAGCTGCCACAGAACGGAGAGATAATCGCTAGCACCGAGAGCGTAGCCATTGCGTCATACCGCATCAAGGGCGAGCAGACATGGGCTGTGCAGTTCCACCCTGAAGTGTTCCACTCAGAGTGCGGAAACCAGATTCTGGACAACTTCCTCAACATCTGCGGATGCAAGAAAGACTGGAACCCTGCATCATTCATAGAGGAAACGGTAGGAAAGCTGAAAGAGAAACTTGGCAATGACAAGGTTGTGCTGGCACTGTCAGGCGGTGTGGACTCATCAGTAACAGCGGTATTACTGAACAAAGCCATAGGAGACAAGCTGACATGCGTATTTGTAAACAACGGATTGCTGAGAAAGAATGAGTTTGAAGACGTGCTGAGAGACTATGAAGTGCTCGGACTTAACGTAAGAGGCATAGATGCAAAGGAGAAATTCTACAGCGAGCTGAAAGGCGTTACAGACCCTGAGAAGAAGAGAAAGATAATCGGCAAGGGATTTATCGACATCTTTAATGAAGAAGCCAAAAAGATAGAGGATGTGAAATGGTTAGGCCAAGGAACAATTTATCCTGACGTAATAGAATCATTGAGCATAACCGGAATGACAATAAAGAGCCACCATAACGTCGGCGGACTGCCTAAAGACATGAAACTGCAGCTTGTGGAGCCTCTGAGATTATTGTTCAAGGATGAGGTGAGAAGAGTCGGCAGAGAGCTCGGAATGCCAGAAAACCTGATAAACAGACACCCTTTCCCTGGACCTGGACTCGGAATCAGAATCCTGGGCGACATAACACCAGAGAAGGTGCGCATACTGCAAGACGCCGACGACATCTACATCCGCGGACTGAAGGAGAACGGACTCTACGACAAGGTATGGCAGGCTGGAACTATACTGCTGCCTATCAGATCTGTAGGCGTGATGGGCGACGAGAGAACATACGAGAATACTGTGGCTCTACGCGCTGTGACATCAGCCGACGCAATGACTGCAGACTGGGCTCACCTGCCTTACGAATTCCTTGCGAAAGTCTCTAACGAGATCATCAACAAGGTGAAAGGCGTCAACAGAGTTGTTTACGACATATCATCTAAGCCACCAGCAACTATCGAGTGGGAGTAAGATATATCAGACAATATAACAAACAAACATACACAAAGAATAATGAGCAAACAGAAGCGATTTATATTAACAGAGGATCAGATACCAACACAATGGTACAACATACAGGCGGACATGGTGAACAAGCCTATGCTGCCAAGAAATCCGCAGAACAAGCAGCCTCTCTCGGTAGAGGACCTTTCACACATCTTCTGCACAGAAGTCTCTAAGCAAGAGCTTAACCAGAAGGACGCATGGATTGACATACCAGAGGAAGTGCTTGACAGATACAAGAACTACCGCAGCACACCACTCGTGCGTGCATACGGACTGGAGAAGGCGCTGGACACACCTGCCCACATATACTTCAAGAACGAGAGCGTAAGCCCTGTGGGCTCGCATAAGCTCAACTCGGCTCTCCCTCAGGCTTATTACTGCAAGAAGGAAGGCGTGAAACACGTCACAACCGAGACCGGAGCCGGACAATGGGGAACTGCCCTATCGTACGCCGCAAAGGTGTTCGACATCGAGGCGAAAGTCTTCCAGGTGAAGATCTCATACCTGCAGAAGCCTTACAGAAAGTCGATGATGCAGACTTTCGGCGCTACTATCTACGCATCGCCTTCTGACGTAACCGAATGCGGACGCGCAATCCTGGCCAAGGACCCAGAGAACAGCGGCTCGCTCGGAACAGCCATATCCGAGGCTGTCGAGATGGCAATGAAGACTCCTAACTGCAAGTACACATTAGGCTCGGTGCTCAACCACGTGACTCTGCACCAGACCATCATCGGACTGGAGGCGGAGAAGCAGATGGAAATGGCCGGCGAATACCCTGACGTTGTCATCGCATGCTTCGGTGGAGGCTCGAACTTCGGTGGACTGGCATTCCCATTCCTGCGCCACAACATACTCGACGGCAAGAAGACACAATTCATCGCCGCTGAGCCTGCCTCATGCCCTAAGCTCACACACGGAGTGTTCCGCTACGACTTCGGCGATGTGGCTGGATACACGCCGCTGCTGCCTATGTACACGCTCGGACACAAGTTCATGCCTGCCAACATACACGCCGGCGGCTTGCGTTACCACGGCGCCGGAACCATTGTTTCGCAGCTCCTCGAGGACAAGCTGATGTCTGCTGTTGACATCAAGCAGCTGGAGTCGTTCGAGGCTGGAATGCTCTTCGCTCAGTCCGAAGGCATAATACCTGCGCCAGAGTCATGCCACGCAATAGCCGCAGCCGTAAACGAGGCTAAGAAGTGCAAAGAGAGCGGCGAGTCCAAGGTCATACTGTTCAACCTGAGCGGACACGGACTCATCGACATGACAGCGTACGACATGTTCCTGAGCGGAAAACTCCAAAACTACGAGTTCTCGCAGGAAGATGTGTACGAGAACACAAAGGACCTCGACGAAGTGAAGTAACACACTTGTCCACTATATGAGAAAAGGGCTGAAATTC
>ODAI014645063.1_pt1 | contig 12045 bp, 10 predicted proteins | sample 1539321 | NCBI WGS metagenome assembly ODAI01 (sample SAMN02144231, study PRJEB22623) | gut metagenome | biome: sheep rumen | host: Ovis aries | place: New Zealand
AACATAAAGGCGGCAAACGAGCAGGATCGTAAGGACAGTGAGGCTCGCATACGCATGATAATGAAGGCACTTGTTGCACGTGATTTGTGGGATATGAGCGAGTATTTCGCAATCGTCTATGAGAAGGACGAGATGGTTCGCAAGGCCGTCGATATACTGTCCGGCAGGCAATGATTACCTATAATTCCATAAATGTTGTAATCCCTGATATTGACCGTCAGGCAGTCACATCGTGGATTTCCCAGGTAGCTTCCGGCTATGGAAAGAAAGTCGGGGACATCAACTACATCTTTGTTGACGACGGGGAGATACTGCGTATCAACCGCCAGTTTATCAACCACGACTATTATACCGATCACATAGGCTTTGATTATACGCAGGGAAACATCCTGTCGGGGGATACATATATTTCGGTGGATACTGTCAGGACCAATGCCCTGTTGTTCCACAAGTCCTATCAGGATGAACTGCATCGGGTTATGATACACAGCGTCCTGCACCTATGCGGGCTGAAGGATAAAACTACCGGCGAACGTCTTGTAATGGAAAAGGCCGAGGATGCCGCCCTGGCACTTTTGGGTTAGTCCAGATATTCGGTATTATCCTCTATACCGGCTTCTGCCAGAGCTTCCTTCCTCTCAATGCAAGTGCCGCATTTACCACAATGAACCTTGCCTCCCTTGTAGCAGCTCCACGTTTCCGAGTAATCCAGACCCAGGTTTTTCCCATGCCGTGCAATATCCGTTTTTGTGATATTTGTATAGGGGGCAAATATCTGCACCTTGGTATCTGTTCCTGTGGTCATCGCCTGCGACATCGCAAGTATAAACTCCTCGCGGCAGTCAGGATATATGGTGTGGTCACCGCCATGATTGGCAATCATAACAAATCCCAGCCCATTACTCTCGGCCATGCCGCATGCAATGCTCAGCATGATGCCGTTACGGAAAGGAACAACGGTGCTGGCCATGTTTTCCGACGTATAATGACCTTCGGGAATGGCGTCCCCACCTTGTAGCAGACTGCTGGTGAAATACCTGTGCATGAAATCCAGCGGAATAATAATATGCCGTATTCCCAGACGTTGGCAATGAAGGCGCGCACACGCTATCTCGTTTTCCGCATGATTGCTGCCATAGTCAAATGTCAGAGCCAGTGCAATACGTTCCCTGTATTCGTACAGCATGGTAACCGAATCCATGCCGCCACTCAGTATAATCAATGCATCTTTCATTGCTGTATGGATGCTAATTATAGTTTTCTACCCAGCGGAACATGCGGTTCCAACGGATTGAACTGAACAATCCCCTGTCCTTGTCCAGTGACAGCCATATCATAATGGGCTTGCCCACGATATGATCCTCGGGGACGAATCCCCAATAACGGCTATCGGCACTCTTATGGCGATTGTCACCCTGCATCCAGTAGTAATCCATCTTGAAGGTGTATTTGTCTGTTTCCTTGCCGTTGATAAAGATGCGGCCCTCTTTGTCAACCTTCAGTTCATTACCCTCGTACACACGTATTGGACGTTCGTATATGGCAATGTTGTCGATAGACAGCTTGATGCTGGCTCCTTTCTTGGGAATCCATATAGGTCCGTAGTTGTCACGTGTCCATTTCAATCCACCGTTCAGCGGATACAGGCACTCTGTTTCATTATCAGTACTGATTTCAATACTTTCAACTATGTCCTTGCGGGCCTCCAGCATCTTTTTGGCCTTTGCTGTCAATGGCAACAATCCTGTTATGCGAAACTCGGCCAAATCATCATTGCTTACACCCATATCGCGAAGCAACTGTTCCGGAATCTCCTGTCTGAGTCTTACAGCATAGTTATACTGGACATTGTCCGGCTCCTTGTTGGCTTTGCCGTCCAGATAGATGATATGGTCCTTGATCTGCAGTGTCTGTCCGGGAAGACCCACACAGCGTTTTACGTAATTCTCACGTCTGTCCACCGGACGCCAGCTTACCTTACCGAAATCCTGCCTGTCGTTCTTGACATAGTCGCTGGCATAGTTTATTGCCGCAGTGTAGAAATGGTAACGGTCAGCCTTGCTCATACTGTCCAGGTCCTTGGGTAGTCCGTAGCTGTTAATATACATGGCCTTGCATTCCAGATAGTAGTCATTGCCACGCATATTTTCGGCAATTGTATCACCGGCAGGATAGTTGAACACAACAATGTCATTCAGCTTCACAGGTTTGGGGCTTACACGTTTGTAATCCCACTGAAGACTTTCAATATAGCTCTTGCCCAAATTCAGCGGCAGTGTATGCTGGCACAGCGGAGCATGCAACGGAGTCTGCGGAACACGTGGACCGTAAGCCATCTTGCTGACGAACAAGTAGTCACCTACCAACAGGCTCTTCTCCAGCGAGCTTGACGGGATAGTGTAGTTCTGGAAGAAGTATATGTTGACAAAATATACAGCCACCAGGGCAAAGACTATTGCGTCAACCCAGGACATTACGGTCCGTGCAATCGGATTCTCCAGTTCCTTCCACCAGTCCCACTTTATTTTTTTTGTTACGTATGCGTCAAAGACAAACGGCAGGGCAATTATGCCTAACCAACTTCTTATCCAGACCAAAAAGGCAATCAGTAGCGAACATGCCACAATACCTTTCGCCCAGTTTTTCCACGTAGGCTTATATACATTCTTCGTATCCATAGTCAAAACCTGAACAAGTCATCAATCGTCTGCCACCCATGGTGGTCAGCCATGAACTCTGCCGCCAATACGGCACCCAAGGCAAATCCGCGGCGGTTATATGCCGAGTGTTTTATCTCTATATAGTCTTCGGCGCTGTCATACGTTACTGTGTGGATACCCGCAACCTCGCCCTGTCGTACATCGTCAATACGCAGGACATCCGCAGCAGTCTCGTGCAATCCCCATCGGTTCTTGCGGTCCAGTTCTGCCACAGCCTGCTCGGCAAGAGTAATGGCAGTCCCCGACGGAGCATCCAGCTTATGCACATGATGTGTCTCCACCAAATTCACATCGTACTGGGGATAGTTGTTCATAATCCTTGCCAAATGGCGGTTCACTGCACGGAAAATGGCAACACCCACGCTATAGTTGCTGCTCCACATCAGCGAAGCCCCCTTGCGGCAGCGCTCCATCATCTCCTCCAGGACCTCGTCTTTCAGCCATCCCGTACTGCCGCTCACAACCTTGACACCACGTTCCATGGCTTTGCGGACATTGCCTGCAGCAACAGAAGGAGCTGTAAACTCGATTGCCACGTCAGCACTACCGAACGCATCGCTGTCAAAATCCTGCGTATTGTCAATATCTATCTTGCAGACAATAACGTGCCCTCGGCTGATTGCGATTTCCTCTATCATACGGCCCATCTTGCCGTAACCTATAAGCGCTATTTTCATGATTATGCTAATTATTCGCGGGCAAAGTTACTATTTTTTGCCATAACCGCATATCCGCGTTATAACTTTTTATATCTTTACCACGTTTTTATAACAATTGTATATCAAGATGCCCGACATTGACAAGCAGGAAACCCTACTTATGATGGCCCTGTCCCGAGTGCCGCATCTGTCCCTGCGTCAGCAGAAAATACTTGTTGACACATTGGGCAGTGCCTCGGCTGTATGGGATAACCGCCAGGACATACTGGACATAATACCCAACAGTCACAAGCGTCTTGCCGAAGGACTCCGGCAGATGGACAGCCTGATAGACGGATGCCAGAAGGAAATGCAGTGGGCCGAGAGCGGACAAATACAGTGCATACCATATACCGATAGCCGATACCCACGGCGATTGCGCGATTGCGATGATCCGCCTATGGTGCTTTTCTATCGCGGGACGGCAGATCTTAACGCCAGGCATATTCTCTCGATAGTAGGTACACGCCAGATAACCGATTATGGCAGGAATGTAATTTCACGTCTGGTACGCGATTTGTCCCAGTTATGCCCCGACATCCTTATAGTCAGCGGTCTGGCGTACGGTGTTGATATATACAGCCATCGTGCCGCATTGGAAAACAATATGGAAACGATAGCCGTCCTTGCGCACGGATTGGACCAGATTTATCCCGCTTTGCACCGTTCCACCGCAATACAGATGCTTGCACACGGTGGTTTGCTCACCGAGTTTCCCTCCTCCACAACCGTTGACAAGTTCAACTTCGTACAGCGCAACCGAATTGTGGCAGGATGTTCGGACGCAACCCTGGTAATAGAAAGTGCCCTGAAGGGTGGAAGCCTGATAACAGCCGAACTTGCCCAGGATTACGGACGCGAGGTATTCGCAGTCCCCGGACGCATTACCGATCAGTATTCGGCTGGTTGTAACAAGTTAATCGACAATAACGGGGCACATGCCCTGCTGGATGCCAATTCGCTTTTGGATATTCTGGGCTGGGGCAGTCAGAAAGCTCAATCCTGTGAATCAACGTCAGATGACCTTTTCTCGCTTGTCGGGCTCACTGACGAGGAACGGGCCATAGTAAGCACCCTGCAGGGGCACGAGCGATACGAGACAAACAAATTGTCCGTGCAGACAGGCATTCCCATCGGCAAGCTAAGCGGAATATTGCTATCCATGGAGATGAAGGGACTGGTGCATAATCTGCCCGGTGCATGCATCAGATTGTCTGTATAATAATATCAGCTATGGAGACAATTCAAAAGACGGGATTGGTATTGGAAGGTGGCGGTATGCGCAGTATGTTTACCAATGGTGTGCTGGACATCCTTATGCAGGAAGGCATCCAGGTGGATGCCATGGTAGGTGTCTCGGCCGGCACACTGTTCGGTTGCAACTACAAGTCCCGCCAGCAAGGTCGTGCCCTTAGGTATAATATGCGTTTTACAGGTGATTCGCGTTATATGAGCTGGAAATCGTGGTTCAGTACCGGAGATTTTGTCAACGTACCTTTCTCGTACGAAACGCTCCCATACCATCTGGATCCATTTGACTTCGACACCTTCCACGATAACCCCATGCTTTTCTGGTCAGTATCTACGGATATTGTCAATGCACGGCCTGTCTATACGCAGATACGGGACGCCCGTGGTACAGGCCTGCAGTATATGCGGGCTTCTGCTTCGATGCCTTTTTTTGCGCGGCCCGTACATCTGGACGGTCAGGTCCTGCTGGACGGAGGCATATCCGACAGCATTCCCCTGCGCTTCCTGCAGGAGCAGGGCTACAGGCGCTGTGTAGTAGTCCTTACCCAGCCTCCCACATACCGCAAGACCCGTGCACGCTTGGTATATTGGTTCCTGCGTTTCTGGTGCCACCGCTATCCGCAGATAGCACGCATGATGGACATACGTCACGAGATGTACAATGCACAACTGGATTATGCCAATCAGCAAGCGGCTGAAGGCAATGCCCTGCTCATTTATCCCGATGCTCCCCTTGACATCGGACGCCTGGAGATGAACAGACAGAAGATACAGGCAATCTACGATGCCGGACGCGAAAAAACCCTGCAAATGCTGGATGAAATCAGGCGTTTTGTCTTTGCCGGACAGCCTCGAACATCAGAATAGCAGCTGAAACAGACACATTCAGCGAATCCAATATCCCCAGCATCGGGATGCGTATATGCGCATCCGCAGCCTCACGCCACTGCTGCGTAAGCCCCGTCGATTCGGTACCCATTACAATAGCAGTAGGTCCTGTCATGTCTGTATCGTAGTACAATTCCGAATCCTGAAGCTGTGCAGTCAGTATCCTCACCCCGCGCTTCTTCAGGAAAGCAATGCACTCCTGTGACGTCGCCGTAGCCACTGGTACCGAGAAAATTCCCCCGAGTGACGCACGTATCAGGTTCGGATTAAAAATATCCGTCACCGCGTCACAGACAATGACTGCATCTGCTCCGGCTGCATCTGCACTGCGCAGGACAGCCCCCATATTACCAGGTTTTTCCACACCTTCCAATATGACATACAACGGAGCTCCGTTTACAGGCTTCAAATCTGCCAGGCGATGACTGGGAGTATGTACTGTAGCAACCACCCCTTCGGTACTGCCGCGATATGCAATCTTCCCATACACAGCTTCCGACACACGGTACACAGTACAACCATACAACCCAGGGTGCTGCAAATCCAGCACGTCATTCCCGTCCGATGTTGTCGGCAGGTCAGGGTTCAGGAAGAGGCTTTCTACATGCCATCCCTTCTCCAGGCAATGCATCAGTTCACGCTGTCCCTCAACTACGAAAAGGCCCTCCTTACGACGCACGGCAGACTTCTGCTGCAACTGGAGCAAGGCCTTTATCCTGGGGTTCTGCAAGCTTGTTATAGTCAGTTCCTCTTGCATAGTGACGCAAAAATACAAAAAAAGTGCAAAATAGCACGTCCCATCCCTTGCCTTTCATGTAAAAATCAATATTTTTGCCAAAATTATCCGATGATGTCATTCGTACACAAAATACGCAAAGCCCGATACGGCATACTGGCAGTAGTGCCGGCAATTGTCATGGCTACCCTGTTTACCGAACAGTTTGACTTGGTTGACAATGCCGCTCCAATCATCGTACAGCTAATGGACAATATATGGGGCATCATCCTGATTACATGCCTGGGACCGCTCTTGGAAGAACTCATCTTCCGCCTCGCCATTCTGGGAGGCCTTTTGCGATGGACACCCATCAATCCATGGATTTCAATTATCATCTCGGCATTCCTGTTTGCCCTTGCACACTGGAATCCTGCACAGACTCCCGTTGCGATGGCTATGGGCATAATGCTGGGTACATTCTATTGGCGCAGCGGATTATGGCTCAGCCTGTCAGTTCACATTTTCAACAATACCCTGGCAGCCGTTGAATACCGGATTTCACCCAACATCTGCCTTACCGACAGAATTGGAGGTCCCCTCACTGCCTGGACGTTGATTATACTGTGCACAGTCTCTGTCCTCTACTGCATGAATAAATACATACAAGAAACAAAACCAACAACAGATATACAATGAAAAAGATTCTTCTTTTACTAATTATTGCCGTCTGCACCCTCGGCTCATCAGCCGACGAAGGTATGTGGATGCTGAACAACATCGATCCCCGTACTGCCCAGGTCATGAAATCATTAGGCCTGCAACTTACCCCACAGCAACTGTACAATCCCGATGGGCGTAGCCTCAAGGACGCAGTAATTGACCTCTGTGATTTCTGTTCAGGAGTCGTGGTTTCTCCCGACGGGCTCTTTCTCACGAACCACCATTGCGGCTATCAGGCTATCCAGGCACTATCCACGCCCAAGGACGATATCCTTAAAAACGGTTTCGTGGCACGCAAGCGCAGCAAGGAACGTCCCGCCCCCGGATACTTTGTACGCTTCCTTGTCAAGACCGAGGACTGTACAGCTGCTGTCATCGCCCAGTTGGATAGCATTGCAAATGCACAAAAAGACACGCTTACCCGTGCTCAGGTCGAATCACTCTATGCTGACGGAATCTGTACAAGGATGGAACGCAGTTTCGAACGGGCAAACCCCGGGATGGAATGCCGCGTAGCAACATATTACAACGGAAATGCATACTATGTTTCCTATTACAAGGTATATCGGGACATACGCCTTGTATTCACCGCTACCGAGACACTGGGCAAGTTCGGAGGCGACACCGACAACTGGATGTGGCCCCGTCAGACGTGTGATTTCAGCATGTTCCGCATATATGCCGACAAAAACGGCAATCCAGCCGAGTATAGTCCCCATAACGTACCCCTCAAGACACCAGGCTATGCACCCATCAGTCTTGAAGGCTACGCCCCGGGTGACTATTGCATGACCATCGGCTATCCCGGCAGTACCGACCGCTATCTTTCCAGCTGGGGCATTTACGAACGCACTACAGCATCAAACCAGGCCGTCATAGACGTCCGCACGGCAAAGCAGAACGTATGGAAGCACTGGATGGACGCCGACCGTTCCACTGCCATCAAGTACGCCAGCAAATGGGCACGCTCCAGCAACTACTGGAAGAACAGCATTGGAATGAACAAGGCCGTGCAGGACCTTGACATCATTGGCCAGAAGCGCAAGACCGAGCAAGACATTACCACCTGGATTAATGCTGCTGGTACAGGTTCAGACACCGACCGTCTTGCACGCTTCGGCAAAGTCCTGCCTTCGTTGGAACAGGCATACGCTGACCGTTACGGTATCGTGTCTGCCGCAACATATTTCCGCGAGACCTTCTTCAATGGTATTGAGATAGGCCGCGTCGCAAGCATCATTACACGCATGCCTCAGGATGCCAATGCCGACGAAGCACGTCAGCGACATCAGTCCCTGCAGGAATTTTACAAGGATTACGATGCGCACATTGACCAGGAAACGACAGCTGCCCTGCTCGAACTGTACCGTCACAAGGTAGGCAAAGAATACTTGCCCACCATCTACAATACCATCGACAGCCTCTATGGCGGCAACTGCAAGGATTATTCACGCGACCTCTTTGCCAAGACCTGCCTCCTGGACACCAGCTGCGTCGGCAAGGTCCTGCGCGACAGTACCCTACGTGACACAGATCCAGTTATGGTCGCTTACGAGAGCATCCTGCAGATGTGGTCACTTATGTCCACACGTGCCCGCAAGGCCAGCATCACCATCGAGCATAATGAGCGTCTGCTTACACAGGCTCTGTTGGAGATGGAGCAGGAACGCCCCCATTACAGCGATGCAAACTTTACCATGCGCCTCAGTTATGGCAATATCCAGGATTACACAGCCAACGGCACACACTACAACTACTTCACCGACAGCCAGAGTCTGTTGGACAAGGCCGCACAGCAGGACAAGATCAGCGACTACCGCCTCGAGCCCCAGATTGTCAGCCTCCTCAGGCAAGGCAAGTTCCAGCCCTATGCCGACAAGACCACAGGCAAGCTGCAGCTCTGCTTCCTCAGCAACAACGACATCACAGGCGGCAACAGCGGCTCCCCCATGTTCGACGGCAAGGGCCGCGTCATAGGCCTCGCCTTCGACGGCAACTGGGAAGCAATGGCCGGAGACATCAGCTTCGACCCCACCCTGCAGCGCTGCATCGGCGTTGACATCCGATTCGTCATGTGGGTCATCGACCGCTGGGGCGGTGCCCGTAATCTTGTCAGGGAACTATGCAGATAGTCATACTCGACGCACACGTCACCAGCCCCGACAACCCCGGCTGGGATGGGCTCAAGCAGTACGGTCATGTCGAAATATATGACCGTACAGCACCCCAGGACACCGTCCATCGCCTCCGCGACGCAGACATCGCCCTCACCAACAAGGTCTGTATCGGAGCAGACGAAATCGCCCAACTGCCCAAGTTAAGGTACATCGGAGTCATCGCCACGGGGTACAATGTCGTGGATACAGATGCAGCACACCGGCGCGGCATCGTCGTCACCAACGTACCCGCCTACAGCACCATGAGCGTCGCCCAGTGCGTCTTCGCCCATCTGCTCAATATCACCAACCAGGTCGAGCAGCACAGCCAGCTGGTCAATCTCGGGGAATGGGAGTCCTGTTCCGATTTCTGCTTCTTCAGCCCAACCCTGCAGGAACTTGACGGCTTGACAATGGGTATAGTCGGCCTCGGCTGTATAGGCACGGCAGTTGCCCGTATCGCCGCATCATTCGGCATGCACGTCCTCGCCCTCAGCAGCAAGAGCCAGGAACAGCTCCGCGCAATGGGCATCAGCAAGGCACGCGACATCGACCACCTTTTCAGCACCTCCGATGTCCTCAGCCTGCATTGTCCCCTCACCCCCGACACACACCATATCGTCAATGCCAGGACCCTCGCCCTCATGAAATCCAACGCCATCCTAATCAATACAGGACGCGGCCCCCTCGTAGACGAGCAGGCCTTGGCAGATGCGCTCAACTCCGGACAGATCCATGCCGCAGGACTCGACGTCCTCGCCCAGGAGCCGCCCGTTGACGACTCGCCCCTGATAGGCGCACGCAACTGCCACATAACACCACATACCGCATGGGCAACCTGCGCCGCACGCCGCCGCCTCATAGACACCGTTGTCGAAAACGTCCGCGCCTTCATCGCCGGCAAACCGCAAAACGTGGTGTAAAAACCTTCTTTTTGCCCATTTCCCCTTGTTTTGTTAGGTATCGCAATGACGTTTAACATTATTTGACGTGTGTTAAAATAAGTTGCAAAATACTGGGTTGTAAATAGTTGATAGGTGGGGGGCAAAAATTTGTGTATTATGGTGTTCAAAATAGCGGATAGAATATTCTTTTTGTCGTAAATAAAGTGGTACCTTTGCAGTCGTTTAGAGTAAAAGGAACCATTTTTTTTTTGTATTTTAAATGACAAGAAGAACACTAAAAAACACCATAATGATAAGGAAATTTTATTTGTTGTTCGCATTACTGATAGTTGCATTGTGGTCAACTGATGCACATGCACAGGGCATCTATCAGACTACAAGCGCACATTCCACCACCCGTCAGTGGCACGGAATCAATGTACTGGAAATACTGGATCACGTCAACGATGATGCCTGGCTGGACGAGCATTATCCCCACATCAAGCAGACATACACCAAGAATACCTCTACCAATAAGTGGGAAGAGGACCCTGGCTGCGGTTTTTTTGTATATCTCTACAATGCGGGTATTGACAGATTCATGATCGAGGGCGGCGACTGGGGAATGGAAGGTCGTCTGTTCTACGAGGACTTCGGTCGCGAGGTGCTTATGATACTCGAGGAGGGAAATACAGGCAAAGGTGACTGGAAATTGAGATTCAGTCCGGCTATCACCGAGCATAGTCAGACTGATAAATGTAGGTTAACCTGCAATGTACCATCTGTTACGCGACCCGGCAGCACTTGGGAAAATGCCAAGACCACAATGAGTACCACTACTATTATGGACGGATACAGGAGACATGCTAACTGGTATTTTGAACGTGTCGAGGATGACCCTTCCAGCGATACATATACCTATTATATGTATCAGCAGTACAGACTCCCCGAATCTGCCACTTATGGTGGTGTTGATTCCAAGACAATCAAGTTCCGTTTCGGTGCTGCCTATGGCGAATTCCGCATACCTGGCTCTCCCAAGGGTAATGGCTATTATGTACACATTGACGATGACCGTACTTGCTGGACATCCGCCGGTAACGGGACCAGCTTCGATGGCCAGCCGGATGAAGCCTCTCCATGGGGCAATTACACCAAGGTGCTGGTAGGCAATGACTTGGTTGATATTGACGAACTTTACCAGTGGCGTATTATCAGCGAGGCAGAGTTTATCAGGGTGCTCAACGAGGAGACCGTGGGTCTTAATCCCAGTATCTCCAGCCTTGTTCCCGACCGTGATTTCACCCGTAATGCCAACGACTTTGATAAATGGGTTGCCGAAAAAACCTATCCTTTGGACGAGTTTAACGAAACTAATGGTGGAAAATATGGTTTTACCTGGGGATATTTTCCGCCGGCATACTACAGAGATGAATATCTCTATAACAAGACTAAATTTTACGACACATCCTGGAACGAGCCTGTTGTGCTGAAAAAAGTCTTTAATAACCTGAAGACTGCCAAATACGGCTATATGGCATTCGAGGGTGTGGGTACAGTCGGTGCCCGTTTCGAGGTACCACGTCCCGGATGGTACGAGGTTTCCATGTCAGGTATCAGTTTTGCACCCGAGAATCACCCCGCCTTCTTCTATGCAATGGCAGATGGTGCAGAAGGCATGTCCGAGCAAGAGCAAAGTGCTGCTGCTGCCAAAAGCGGATATCAGGAAATACCTATCTACAGACTGTCCAGTGCGACAGAGCTCGGGACAATGTATAGCGATATAGATTATCCTTCGTTATCTGTAAAGCAGAAGAAAAGCTATGGCAGCTTTACCGATGGTATTAGCCTCAGTGTCGGTGAGGTCCTGACGAAACATTCCGAGGATTTTCTACAAAAGTTCTGGATATACGTCGACCCGGTAAAATATAAGGAATCCGGCTATACCGGACTTACAGTCGGTATCAAGAAAGAATATGCTACCAAGACCAAAGGGGGCACCAATAACGA
>ODAI010565761.1_pt1 | contig 12044 bp, 10 predicted proteins | sample 1539321 | NCBI WGS metagenome assembly ODAI01 (sample SAMN02144231, study PRJEB22623) | gut metagenome | biome: sheep rumen | host: Ovis aries | place: New Zealand
ACCCATCGCTCAATACATCAAGAGTAAAGAATGCACCTTGCTGCTCCTCTCTAACGGTCTGCTCATAAATGAGAAAAACATCGACTTCATAAAGCAGCACTTCAACCTGGTGACACTGAGCCTCGACGGTCCCACACGCGAGAGCCACAAGTTCACTCGTGGCGACAACTTTGAGGCAGTGTTGAAGGCTGTGAAGCTGCTTGAAGAGCACAACGTTGACCACACCATCTCGATGACCGTTACCCGTCTGAATATCGACCAAGTGGAAGCTATGGCACGACGTTTTGGCTCACGCCTTAATTTTGCCCCATTATTCCCGGTGAGCGACCTTGCCAACGATCAACTCTCGATTACCGGAGAGCAATACTATCAAGCCCTGTCACAGGCCTTTGGCGTGGAGCCGCTGAGCTATTGCGAGGCGTCGCTCAACATGTCAAAGCACATCAAGAGCCGCAAGTGCGCCATTGGCGACAACGAAATCAGCATCTCGCCCACTGGCGACGTGTATCCCTGCCAACTGCTGCACATGAGCCAGTTCCTGGCAGGCAATGTGCACGAGCAGAGCATCGTCGACATCTACCGCAACAGCGAGGCTTTGAAACGCTGTGCAAGCCTTGACGTTGACAACATTGAGAAATGCCGTGATTGCGTTATCCGCTACATATGCGGTGGAGCCTGCCGTGCAAGAGGATTCTACGAGACTGGCGACATTGCCAGCACGGGCGACTTTTGCCACTACGAGAAAGAAGCCTTCCTTGATGGCATAACCAAAATCTATTCCAGCAACGCCCTGTAACGCGCGCTTCAAGCATTTGGGCAATTCAGTTTTTTTCATTAATTTTGCACTGATGATAATCTATAATACTACATATCACGTAGATTGCGACGTGAGCGGTGAATTCCTGGACTGGATGCGTGAGCATTATGTGCCGCAAGCTGTGAAAAGCGGCATGGTCGAGGAGCCTCGCCTCATGCGCTTGATGGGCCACAACGAGGGCGGCGCCTGCTTTGCGCTGCAACTCAAGGCACCGTCTCTTTCCACGTTGCAACGATGGAACCAGGAGGTGGGCAAGCACCTTCACGAACAGCTGACCAAGCATTTTGGCAACAAAGTGGCCGGCTTCACCACTTTTATGGAAAATATCGACTTATAGCAATGGACAACAAGGACTTCGACAAAATAATAATAGGTATTGACCCAGGCACCAATGTGATGGGCTATGGCTTGCTAGGCATTAAGGACAATAAGCCCTCGCTCATCGCTATGGGCGTGATTCAGCTCAGCAAGATAGAAGACCACTACATGAGGTTGCGACGCATCTATGACCGTGTGCTAAGCCTTGTTGAAGAGTTCCTACCCGATGAGATGGCAATTGAGGCCCCGTTCTATGGAAAAAACGTCCAATCAATGCTCAAACTTGGCCGTGCCCAAGGTGTTGCCATGGCTGCTGCACTAGGTCGTCAGGTGCCCATTGCTGAGTATGAGCCTCGCAAAATCAAGATGGCAATCACCGGCAACGGAGCCGCCAGCAAGGAGCAGGTGGCAATGATGCTTCAACGCCAGCTCAATATCGATTCCGACGACATGCCCCGATTGCTCGATGCCACCGATGCACTGGCTGCAGCATTGTGCCATTATTACGAGAGTAAAAAGCCCTTTGCCACCACGGGAGCCAAATCATGGAAAGACTTCATTAACAAGCATCCCGACAGAGTGATTGGCGAGCACTAAGAAAACGTGCCATTAACAACCCTAAGATTACTTGGTTTTTATTGTCAATAAAGACCAAACAGGTTATTGTGAGAATATTTTTTATAAAAATGAAGAAAATAATGTAGTTTTTGTACCTTTACTGCGTCTAACAGATGTAACAAAAAAGAAAATGGAAAAAACAGAGGCAAATTTTAAAAAAATCTTGCACGACCACAAGAGCACTATCTACTCAGTGTGCTACATGTTCTCACAGGAACATGACGAGGTGGAAGACCTGTTTCAGGAAACTCTCATCAACTTGTGGAATGGTCTTGACACGTTTGAGGAGCGAAGCGGCATTGGCACATGGGTGTGGCGCATAGCTCTTAACACATGTATTACAAGCGAGCGCAAGAAGAAACGCCGTGTCGACACTGTGCCACTGTCTATCGACCGCGATTTCCTAGATGATAACAATGCCGAATCGCGTCAAACCAAACTCTTGCACAAGCGCATCAGCCGACTTCAGCCATTTGACCGCGCCATTGTCCTGCTGTGGCTCGAGAACATGAGCTATGATGACATCGCCGCCATTGTGGGTATTACAACCAAGGCTGTTGGCGTTAGACTGGTGAGAATACGCGAACAACTAAAACAAATGAATGACAACACAACTAATTAATCAGGAAATATGGAAACTAACAATAATAACATGACTGAGCTTGAGCAGATGCGAGAACAAATGAGCATCTTCAAGAGCCAACTCGACAAACAGCAAATTATCAACGAGCAACTCGTGCGCAATACCATGGGCAACAAAATGTCATGGATCAAGAAGTTTATTTGGGCAGAGATTATCCTTGTCCCCATTATTCTTATCATCATGGCTTCGTTTCATGCTAGCGAAGGACTATCGTGGTGGCTCTTTGCATTCCTCGCCATTGGACTCATTGCCGACACTACAGGTGACTTTATCATAAACCGCATTCCCAAAGGCCAAATGCTGAGCGGTGATCTTGTAGAAACAAGCCAACGACTGATAAAGATGAAAAAACAACGCACCTCATGGTTCATTGCTGGATCGATATTTTTGACAATATGGATAGTGTGGTTTATTATTGAGATTGTAATGAAACTCAATGTGATTGGCTGCAACGAACCCAGCCACAACCTTGTTGTGACTATCATGGTAACCGCACTGATAATAGGTTGCCTAATAGGATTTCTTATAGCCTGGCTCATCTTCCGCAAGATGCAGAAAACCAACAACCAAATCATTGAGCAGATTAACCAGATTACCCAAGAAGACTGATATGAAAAAGGTTTTATCCATCCTGATATCGCTTGCCATAGGAGCAGCATTGGGAATTGCCTTTAGCTCGTTGATAAACAGCATCTCCAGCAACGAGACCAATACCACGAGCAAAATCGTTGAGATGGTCTTGCTGCTTGTGGCATTGTTTTTGGGTGCCTATTTGCAGATTATCCTTCATGAAGCAGGGCACCTGGTGTGTGGGCTTCTCACAGGATACCGTTTTGTGTCATTCCGCGTTGGTTCTCTCACCCTCATCAAGGACGCAAACGACAAACTACGCTTCAAGCTATTCAAACTTGCTGGCGTTTCTGGACAATGCTTGATGTCGCCCCCTGCTGGTGTTACTGCCGACAAACTTCCCACAGCGCTTTACAATGCAGGCGGTGTGCTGATGAACCTGTTGTGTGCCACCGTGTCACTGCTTTTGCTCATTTACTGCGACAATATGCACTCATTTGTAAACGGTTTCCTTGTCACAACGGTTTTCGTGGGCTACATATTTGCTCTGCTTAACGGAATTCCGTTGAAACTGAGCGGTGTTTCCAACGATGGCTACAACTTGATGTACCTCAAGCGCAACAAGCAGTCGGTTAAGGGTTTCCAATCACAACTCATCATCAACGAGAAGCTACAAAACGGTCCCCGCCTGTCGCAGATGCCCGACGAGTTGTTTGACTTGGGTGGTGAAATTGACTACAGTGACCCGCTTCAGTCAAACGTGGAAATAATGCGAATCTCCAGAGTGCTTGACCAGGGTGATGTTGAACAAGCTCATAGCCTATTCAAAGAGTTACTTAACCAACACCAATACGAGCTGCTGCCACTGCTGCGCATTGAAGCTGAGAGCGAAATGCTTTTTACCAACCTCGCTACAAATAATAAGGAGATGGCTCAAATTCTCAGCAACGACAAGCCGCTGATGAGTTACATCACCAAGCATGCGCGAGTGATGTCAAGCAAGCAACGCACACTAATGGCAAAAGCATTAATCCTGGACGGTGACCGTGCCACAGCCCAGCACATGCTCGACACGGTTAAAGCCAATCGTGAGAGCTACTTGATGCAAGGCGAGGTTAAAAGTGACATACTCTTAATGGAAAGACTTCTTGAGGACAAAAAAGATGACTCAAATCAAGCAAATACAACAAATTAACAATTAATAATAATATAAAATCTCTTTTTTTAACAATTAATCACTACTTTTGTAGGTTTAAAATATTAGAACAAATAAAAAACACTTATAAATTAACATTCTATTCAACTATTTCAAAACTATGAAATTGAGAAAAATCTTTGCAGTAGCCATGATGCTGGTAGCACTTGGCTCAATGGCGCAACAGATGCCACCTATCGAGAACGACCCATCGGTGCGCACAGGCAAATTGGCTAACGGCTTGACTTACTACATCAAGCAGAACAACTGGCCCGAGCACCGTGTAAACTTCTACATCGCTCAAAATGTGGGTTCATTGCAAGAGGATGAGAGCCAGCGTGGTCTCGCTCACTTCCTGGAGCACATGGCCTTCAACGGCACTGAGCACTATCCTGGCAACGGCGTTATCGACTACACTCGTTCGCTTGGCGTGGAGTTTGGCCGTGACCTGAACGCCTACACCAGTGTAGACCAAACAGTTTATAACATCAACGACGTGCCTAGCACTCGCGTGAGCGCTATCGACTCTTGCTTGCTCATCTTGAAGGACTGGTCAAACGGCCTGCTTCTCGAGGGTGACGAGATTGACAAGGAGCGTGGCGTTATTCACGAGGAGTGGCGTGTTCGCTCAAGCGCAAGCCAGCGCATGTTTGAGCGCAACCTTGAGACCCTCTATCCCAACTCAAAGTATGGTCTGCGCATGCCTATCGGCTTGATGAGCGTGATCGACAACTTCAAGTATGACGAGATTCGCAACTACTACCACAAGTGGTATCGCCCTGACAACCAGGCCATCGTAGTGGTTGGTGACATCGATGTTGACCGCACCGAGGCTAAAATCAAGGAGATGTTTGGTTCAATTCCTGCACCTGCAGCCGATGCAGCTAAGGTTGTTGAAGTGGAAGTTCCCGACAACGACGAGCCCATCTTCGTAATCGACAAGGATAAGGAGCAACAATACAACCTTATTCAAATCATGTACAAGACCGACCCAATGCCAAATGAGATTAAGGGCGACATGACCTACCTGATCATGAAGTATGTCATCGACATGTCTTGTGACATGCTTAACAAGCGCCTCGAAGAGAAAGCTCTCGAGCCCGACTGTCCTTACATTCAGGCTGGTGCTATGTATGGCAACTACATCTTCGCTAAAACAAAAGACGCTTTCACCCTTATTGTACTCCCCAAAGAGGGTAAATCAACCGAGGCAATCAAAGTCGTTACCGAGGAGGCCCTGCGCGCAGCGCAACACGGTTTCACTGCAACAGAGTACATTCGCGTGAAAGACGAGTATACTAGTGGACTTGAGAAGCAGTACAACAACCGCAACCAAATCAACAATGATCACTTTGGTCGTGAGTATTGCGCTAACTACCTCAACAATGAGCCTTATCCCTCAATCGAGTGGAAATATAAGATGATGAACATGATTGCTCCTAACATCCCAGTTGATGCAATCAACCAGACCTTTGCTCAAATGATGCCTAACGACGACAAGAACTTGGTTGTCATGAACTTCAACCCCGACAAGGAAGGCGTAACCCTTCTCACTGCCGATGAAATTAAGAAGTCAATCGACGAAGCACAGGCTGCCAAACTTGAGGCCTATGTTGACAATGTTAAGGACGAGCCCCTCATCACCGAGATGCCCACTCCTGGCAAGATTGTCAGCGAGACTGAGAACACCACTTTGGGCTTCAAGACACTCACTCTGAGCAACGGTGCTAAGGTTATCCTTAAGTCAACCAACTTCAAGGATGACGAGATTCGTTACTTCGCCGAGTCTAGGGGTGGTAGCACACTCTATGGTCCAAAGGACTGGGCTAACTGCCAAATGTTTGACCTCTTCACTCAAACTTGCGGTCTTGGCAACTTCACCAACAATGAGCTTGAGAAGGCTCTTGCTGGCAAGAACGCCAACGTTGACATCTCTCTTTCTGAAAACTACGAGCGCCTCAATGGTAATTCAACCAAGAAGGACCTTGAGACCCTGTTCCAGCTCAACTACCTCTACTTCACCGCCCTCAAAAAGGACGAGAAGGCAGCTGGAACTATCATGTCGTTCCTTGAGACTCAGCTCAAGAACAAGAGCAGCATGCCCGAGGCAGCTTTGAGCGACAGTATCAAAACAACAACCTACAACCATGACTGGCGCCAGATGCCTTTCAACGTTGAGAACCTCAAGGACGTGAACCTCGACCGCATTGTTGAGATTGCTAAGGAGCGTACTGCTAACGCTGCCGACTTCACATTCTACTTCGTAGGTAGCTTCGACGAGGCAACTATCAAGCCTCTCATCGAGCAATACATCGCTTCGCTGCCATCGCAACCTAGCGTGAAAGAAAACTTCAAGGAAGGCGCTAAACTTGTGACTGGTGACGTCAAGAACGAGTTCTCACGCGCTATGGAGACACCTCAAACCACTTCATTTGTGATGTGGCACAGCTATGACGCTCCTTACACTATGGAGAACGACATCAAGGCCGACATCGCTGGTCAAGTGCTTGATGTTATCCTTCTCAAGAAGGTTCGTGAGGATGAGGGCGCTGCCTACTCACCTCATGGAAGTGCAGGAATGACTATCAAGGGCGACAAGCCTTTCATTCAGGCTCTCACCTATGTCAACATGAAGCCCGAGAAGAAAGACCTCGTTGTCAAGATTATGCGTGAATCGCTCAGCGACATCGCCAATGGTCAAATCGAGGCCGACGCTCTCCAGAAGATTAAAGAGAAAATGATCAAGGACTATGACACTAACACTAAGAGCAATGGCCATTGGATCAGCGTGCTGAACATGTATAACTCGTTCAACATCGACACCCAGAATGGCTACAAAGAGGCTGTTAACAAAGTTACAGCTGCCGATGTTAGCAAGTTTGTCAAAGAAACTCTCGTGAAGAGCGGTAACTGCATTGAGGTTACTATGAACCCAACAGATGCTGCAACTACTGCTGCTACTGTTACCAAAGAGGCTCCAGCTCCCGCTAAAGAAGCTAAGCCAGCTGCCAAGAAAGCTACTAAGAAGGCAGCCAAAAAAGGTGGCAAACGCAGAAAATAATCGGTTCTAAGCGTTCAACTTTTGAACCTCAACTATAGAGACTGCGCTCCGAGAAATCGGGGCGCATCTTTTTTATTTTAAAACATAACCATGATTATTCTTTTCTTTTCACTTCACAACAACAAAAAAAATCACACATTTAATGGTAAATGAGATTTTATCTGTAACTTTGCAAAAGCATTACAGAACCACACATCACCATGGATGAAGTACAAATACAAACCCTAATATACGACCTAGCGCTGATATTAACTCTGGGAGCTGCAGCAACAATAATCTTCAAGTTACTGAAGCAGCCTGTGGTGCTTGGCTATATTGTAGCAGGCTTCATCGCTAGCCCACATTTCTCACTGCTGCCATCGGTAGGCAATGAGGCCAACATCGAGTTCTGGGCTCAAATAGGTATCATTGTGCTACTGTTCTCGCTAGGATTAGAGTTTAGTTTCAAGAAACTCATCAATGCCGGTGGCTCGGCAATTTCCACTGCTTTGATTATTGTCTTGGGAATGATGGGCACAGGATTCATCATGGGTAAGAGTATGGGCTTTTCATCGGTCAACAGCATCTTCCTTGGAGCAATGTTATCGATGTCATCAACCACCATCATCCTCAAGGCCCTCACCGATCTAAACCTTCGTCACAAGCGCTTTGTGCCTGGAGTGTTTGCAGTGCTCATTGTCGAAGACCTTTTTGCTGTGGTGATGATGGTGATTCTATCATCCATCGCTATCAATAAAACAGTCTCTGGAGGTGAGATGGTGAAAAGCATCCTTCAACTATCGTTCTTCCTGATAATATGGTTTGTTGTGGGAGTATTTCTTATCCCAACTATCTTCCGCAAGTTCCGCAAGGTTATCAGCGATGAGATGATGCTCATCATTGCCATGGGATTATGTTTCTTGATGGCGATATTCTCGGTGGAGAGCGGATTTTCGCTGGCCCTGGGCGCATTTGTCATGGGCTCGATACTTGCCGGCACCCCCGAAGCCGAGCGCATTGAGCGCATCGTCAACCCCGTGAAAGACTTGTTTGGAGCAGTGTTCTTTATCTCGGTTGGTATGATGGTCGACCCCAACGTCATTGTGCAATATGCAGGCACGATAACGCTTTTGTCGGTAGTAGTGATAGTGGGAATGATAATATTCGGAACTACAGGAATGCTTGCCACAGGCCAACCACTGAAGATTGCCATGGAAAGCGGTTTCAGCTTGACTCAAATTGGAGAGTTCTCTTTCATCATCGCCACACTGGGAACCACACTTGGCGTGCTCGACGAGAGCATCTACCCCATCATAGTAACTGTGAGTGTTATAACCACATTCACCACCCCATTCTTCATCAAGAGCTCTATACCATGCTACAACTTTGTTGAGAAACACATTCCCAAGAAATTGAGCACACTCCTTGAGGGATATAGTAAAACCGCTAGTGCCGATGTCAAGGAATCACATCGCAACATCTGGGTGAAAATTGTGAAGCGACACGCTACACGATTGGTGTTATACTCGGCAGTGATTGTGGCATGCATTTTCCTGCTTCGCTCCTACCTGATTCCCATTGTTGTTAACATGCTTGAGAATGTGATGAGTCACAATCTAGCCGTGCTTATTTCGGTTGTTGGATCGTTGCTTGCTCTATCGCCATTCTTCTATGCCATCATCACGCCAAGCTTCGACCGAAAAGAGCGCAGAATTCTCATGAATGCTCAAGCCAATGGTCTAGTGGTTATGCCACGCGTGGTAATGCTGCTGGTGGGAGGAATGCTCACCTTAGCTTTCATCAACTCGCTGCTCTTTGGGTTTTATTCCAGCCTCACGACAATAATTATCTCACTTATCTATATTATCGCACTAGTGCTGCTTCTAGCCCCGATGGCTCGCAAGCAACTTGAAAACGTTGAGAAACGTTTCTTGAGCAATGTAAACGAGCGTGAGAACCGCCGCACTGGCAAGGAGAACAACCTGGTGAGCGACATGCACTTGGCCTACATGACAGTGGGGCACGACTGCCCCTTTGTTGGAGAAAGGCTTAAAAACGCTGACTTGCGTCGCAAATACGGCATCAACGTGGTAGCAATTCTTAGGAACTCGGTGCGCTACACCATTCCCACTGGCAACATGCGCATCTTCCCAGGAGACCAAATTGGTGTGATTGGAACCGACGAACAAATCCAGGCCATGCTGCCTATTCTTGAGTCATCATCTACTCCACCAACCGAGACTAGCGGTGAAGTGAAGTTTGCACACTTTGCCCTAAGTGAGAAATCGCCACTAATTGGTAAACGCTTAGGCGACACCAGCCTGCGTGAAGACTACAAGTCGATGATTGTGTCGGTTGAACGAGGAGAAGACAACTTCCTGTCCCCCACCCCCGACTTGGTATTTCAAGAGGGTGACATTGTGTGGATTGTAGGCGACACAAAACTCATGAAAGGCCTAAAATAAAACCTATTAGCTCCACTTGCTACGGTATCAAGTTCCATCTCAACCATTCGTGCATCTCGTGTTTTTCTAATGTTGTTCCTTTTCAGCAACCAACACTATATTTGCACTCGTGTATCATTACGCACGAGAGCTCTTTTACTTATTGTTTATTAGTTGTTTAGCTATTCCTCACCAGGTGAGTCAGGTGAGTCAGGTGAGTCAGGTGAGTCAGGTGAGTCCACTGATTCCACTGATTCCACTGATTCCACTGATTCCAGTGATTCCAGTGATTCCACCGAGGCGACTGATTCCCCATTCTCAATCTTTGCACCTCGTTCATTCTTATTCTTTCCCCTTTTGTGAAGTTCGTCATGGATTCCTTGGCTAACTTTTGAAATGTGTTTCTTGCCCGACTCAAAGCCCTTTCCAATGTGGCTGTCGATTGTCTCCTCAAGCTTCTTGTTGAACTTGAACGGCATGAGCGAAATCAAGGCCGAAATAAAGGCAAAAATAGTGAATATTAAACTCAGTTTATATCCAATTCCCACTCCAATGATAGGCATACCCTCACTTATCTTGACGTTGTCGGTTACCTCTGGTTCATGCACGAGAGAAAAACCATGGAACATCGATGTCATATAAAACAAATAGTAAAGCACACCACAAATGAGCAGAGCCACAAGAATCCCCCAGTATCTGTTTTTCAAGCAGTTGAATGCTATGGCAAGAAAAATAGTGATGAATGGTGTGAGAGAAAATAAGGTGTACCACACCCCCAGGTTTGCTATGCTTGCTGTGAACTGCAATCCTGACATACTTCCAACCAATGAAATCTCAAACAATGGCAAGAACACATAGCACACGAGTGTGATTATCAATAAAATATTAGTTATAGGTTTCATGTCATTTACTCTTTTAAGGATTAAGACCCTTCACAAGCCTTTGCAATAATTCAACTGCGAAATTAGCAATTTTGGCGCAAATCATAGTAATTTATTTACAAAATTAATGTTAAGAAAGTTCTTCTTGCTTGTTTATTAATTATTTATTATATTTGTAACCTAAAATTCTGAACACTAACTAAACCTTCATAATTATGAAAAAGATTACTTCATTTATTTGCGTCTTTTTAATGACATTGATTTCATTCAGTGCCATGGCAATCACCACCAGCGATTATGTAATTGATGAAGGCACTCATCTACGATGTCTTTCTCCAGACCAACCTCGACGACTAAAACAATGAATAATTCATTATAACAAGGAGCGTCTCGTGGTTCACGAGGCGCTTATGCTTTTCTCATAACCTTAAAAATGCGTTAAAAGTATATATATATTATAGCTGATATCTGATTTTTGACTAATTTTGCACATTAATTATAAAACAACTATATGCAATTAATTGACGGAAAGAAAATAGCGGCTCAAATCAAGGAAGAGATTGCCGCACAAGTAAGAGAAGTTGTTGCAGCTGGTGGGCGACGTCCCAACCTGGTGGGTCTTCTCGTGGGTCACGATGGAGGCAGCGAGAGCTACATGGCATCCAAGACTAAAGCCTGTGAGCAATGTGGCTTTGACTCATCACTCATCCGCATGGACGAGTCGGTGACACAAGAGGAGCTCATTGCCAAGATCCAAGAGCTGAATAACGACGACACCGTCGACGGCTTCATCGTGCAACTGCCACTGCCCAAGCACATCAATGAGCAGGACGTGATTGAGGCTATCGACTACCGCAAAGATGTGGACGGATTCCATCCCATCAACGTGGGGCGCATGGCTATCGGACTGCCTTGCTTCATCTCGGCGACGCCGTTGGGCATACTGACCCTGCTGAAGCGCTACCATATAGAGACATCGGGCAAGAAGTGCGTCATTCTGGGTCGCTCGAACATCGTGGGAAAACCTATGGCACAGCTGATGATGCAGAAGCAGTATGGCGATGCCACTGTGACGGTATGCCACTCGCGCTCGAAGACACTCAAAGAGGAGTGCCGTCAGGCTGATATCATCATAGCGGCCATCGGTAAGCCCGACTTTGTGACTGCTGACATGGTGAAACCGGGGGCCGTCATCATCGACGTCGGTACCACTCGTGTGCCCGACAGCTCGCGCAAGAGCGGTTTCCGGCTGAATGGCGACGTGAAGTTCGACGAGGTGGCTCAAAAGTGCTCGTTCATCACTCCCGTTCCCGGTGGAGTGGGGCCAATGACCATCTGCTCGCTGATGAAGAACACGCTGGCTGCCGGCAAGAAGGAATACTATAAATAGTTCATTGTTATGACTGCGCAGGAGTGGTACGAGCAGGGCAATGGCTTTCGTAGGGAGGCGAAGTGGCATGGAGCTATCAACTGCTACATTAGGGCCATTTTACTTTGCCCTGGCCAGCCCCCCCTTTG
>ODAI010458323.1_pt1 | contig 12043 bp, 15 predicted proteins | sample 1539321 | NCBI WGS metagenome assembly ODAI01 (sample SAMN02144231, study PRJEB22623) | gut metagenome | biome: sheep rumen | host: Ovis aries | place: New Zealand
CAGCTGCGGCTCTTCCATGGCGAAACGGACATAGTTCAGGCCGATCCCAAGGATCGGATCCTGTCCGGGCGGCGTGTTCATCAAGTATTCCGAGTGCAGATGATCCGCCTTCCTGTAGGCGGCTCTTTTCAGGCTGTCGATGGTCGAAAAATGATACATCACCGGCTGGGTGGAGCAGTACAGCTGCCCGGAAACCGTCCGGGCGTTAATACGCTCGAAGCCGCTTTGACGGACTACCTCCACCGCGGCGTCGACGATCATCTCCGCCGTGACTTTTGGTTTGGGCGGCATGCGCGAGCCTCCTTCCCTTGTAATTGTCGTTATGTAACGGCTGTTATAATATACCTTCCCCAGTGCTTTTGTCAACAGCGGGAGAATCGGCATAAAAAATAACGAACGCCTCCGAAGAGACGTTCGTTGATGCTTTGCAGTTTAGCGCTTCGAGAACTGAGGAGCGCGGCGGGCGGCCTTGAGACCGTACTTCTTACGCTCTTTCATACGAGGATCGCGGGTCAGGAGACCGGCGCTCTTCAGGATGGCGCGGTAGCTCTCGTCGACCAGCAGCAGGGCGCGGGCGATGCCGTGGCGGATGGCGCCGGCCTGGCCGGAGACGCCGCCGCCCTTGACGGTGGCTTCGATGTCGACCTTGCCCAGGGTGGAGGTGGCCACCAGGGGCTGACGGACGATGAGCTTCAGGGTCTCGAGACCGAAGTAATCGTCGATATCACGGCCGTTGACGGTGATGACGCCGGAGCCGTTGGGGATCAGGTGAACGCGGGCCACGGAGGACTTCCGGCGGCCGGTTCCGTACATATAGGGCTTCTTGGTCTTGTAGGTTGCCATATTCATTTACCTCCTCTTAGCGGTCCCAGACTTCGGGCTTCTGGGCGGCGTGGGTGTGCTCGGCGCCGGCGAAGACGCGCAGACGGTTGAGCTGCCACTGAGCGATGGTGTTCTTCTGCAGCATGCCGCGGACAGCCAGACGCATGGCCAGCTCGGGCTTCTTGCTCATGAGGGTCTTGTAGTTGGTCTCTTTCAGGCCGCCGGGATAACCGGAGTGGGTGCGATAGAACTTCTGTTCCAGCTTCTTGCCGGTCAGAACAGCGTCCTTGGCGTTGATGATGATGACATAGTCGCCGCAGTCGACGTGCGGGGTGTAGTCGGTCTTCAGCTTGCCGCGCAGCAGATCGGCGGCCAGAGCAGCGGTCTTGCCCATGGGCTTGCCGGCTGCGTCAAGGATGTACCACTTGCGGGTAACGGTCTCCTTGGTGAGCATGGTGGTGGACATGTTTGCTTGCCTCCAATAGTGTTTTCACAATTTTTGTGTACATTTTCAGGCGCTTTGGGGCTTATCCCCTTCAAGAGCGCTTTATCTTTATACCACAGGCGTGTCCGCCTGTCAACGGTAAATTTAAAATAGATTTTCGAATCTCTCGAATTCTCGCGAATGCTCTTGATTTCTCGTGAATCCTTAATTCGCAATTTGTTTTTCTCAGCCGTCCGGCGCAGAAACGCAGTAAAACACAGGCATGAAAAGATGGGCATCCCACAGCATTGTGCGAAATCGCCCATCTCTTCTTTTCCTTTCGGATTGTACCGCGCGGGCGGCAGACTGCGTGCCCTGCGGGTATTGCCGCCCCTACACGGTCTCAGGCCTCGCCGCGCTCGCGCAGCGCGTCCTTGCGGCTCAGATCGATGCCGCGCGGGCCGATATTCATGACCTTGACCCAGGTCATATCGCCGACGTGCAGCACGTCCTCGACCTTCTCGGTGCGCTTGAACTCGAGATCCTTGATCTTCACAAGGCCGTCCTTGCCGGGCACGAGCTCGACCCAGGCGCCGAAGTCCGAGCGGATGTTGGAGACCTTGCCATAGTACAGGGCGCCAACCTCGGGCTCGAAGACGATGTTCTCGATCGTCTTGCGGGCAGTGCGGCAGGCTTCGATATCGCTGGAGGCGATGAAGATGGAGCCGTCGTCGTTGATGTCGATCTTGCAGCCGGTGTCGGCCGTGATCTTCTGGATGACCTTGCCGCCGGAGCCGATGACTTCGCGGATCTTGTCGGGGTTGATCTTCATCTGGATCATCTTCGGGGCGGACTTGGCCAGCTCACGGCGGGGCTCGGGGATCGCCTTGAGCATGATCTCGTCGAGGATCTGGAAGCGGGCCTCACGGGTGATTTTGAAGGCTTCCTTCACGATCTCGTGCTTGAGACCGTCGTTCTTCAGGTCCATCTGGATCGCGGTGATACCGGCCTTGGTGCCGGCCACCTTGAAGTCCATCTCGCCGTGGAAGTCCTCGACACCCTGGATGTCGATAAAGGTGGTGAAGTTGTCGCCGTCCTGGATCAATCCGCAGGAGATGCCGGCCACGGGGGCCTTCAGCGGAACGCCGGCGTCCATCAGGGCGAGGGTGCTGCCGCAGATCGAGCCCTGGGAGGTGGAGCCATTGGAGCTCAGCACTTCAGAGACCACGCGGATCGCATAGGGGAAGTCCTCGACATCGGGGATGACACACTGCAGGGCCTTCTCGACCAGAGCGCCGTGGCCGTACTCGCGGCGGCCGGTGGAGCGGCTCGCACGGGCCTCGCCGGTGGAGTAAGAGGGCATGTTGTAGTGGTGCATGAAGCGCTTCTCTTCCTCTTCCCAGATCGTGTCGAGCTTCTGGGAGTCGCCAAGCGTGGCGAGCGTGGCGATCGAGAGCACCTGGGTCTGGCCGCGGGTGAACAGGCCGGAGCCGTGTACCAGCGGGATCACGCCGACCTCGGCGGCCAGCGGACGGATCTCGTTCATCTGGCGGCCGTCGACGCGCTTGCCGGCCAGCAGCCACTTCTTGACGACCTTCTTCTGCAGCTTGTAGAGGATCTCGTCCATGAACTGCATCATGTTGGGGTGCTCTTCGCCGTACTTCTCCTGGACCATCGTGATCCAGTCGTTGACGCGGGCCTCGCGGACGTTCTTGTCGTCGGTGTCCATGCAGTACTCCATGGACTCGAACTCGTTGGCAACCAGCGTGTTGAACAGTTCTTCGTCGAAGGAGGCGTGCTCATACTCGAACTTCGGCTTGCCGATCTCGGCGACCATCTTGTCGATCAGGTCGAGAACGGGCTGCAGATGCTCGTGGGCCTGCACGATGCCCTCGTACATGACCTCGTCGGGGACCTGGTCGGCCTCGGACTCGATCATGACGATCTTCTTGTGGGTGGCGGCGATCGTGGTGGTCATGCGGTTGGTGGCGCGCTCGGCCTTGGTGGGGTTGAAGAGATATTTCTCGCCGTCCCAGCCGAGGACGATGCCGGCGATGGGGCCGTTGAAGGGGACGTCGGAGATGCTGACAGCGGCGGAGGCGCCGATCATGGCGGTGATCTCGGGGCTGCAGTCGCGGTCGACGCTCAGGACCTCGCAGGCGATGACGACGTCATTGCGCAGATCGGAGGGGAAGAGCGGACGCATGGGGCGGTCGATCAGACGGGAGGCCAGCACGGCGGGCAGGCTGGGCTTGCCCTCGCGGCGCATGAAGCTGCCGGGGATGCGGCCGACGGCGTAGAGCTTCTCGTTGAAGTCGACAGCCAAGGGGAAGTAGTCGATGCCGTCCTTGGGACGGGCAGAGGCGGTGCAGGTGACGAGAACCGTGGTCTCGCCGTACTTGACGAGAACTGCCGCGTTGCAGAGCTCGGCCATCTTGCCCACTTCCATGGACAGGGGGCGGCCTTCGTACATCATCTCATACTTGCGGTAGTTCGGGAATTCCTTGTGGGTGATAATCATGTGTTTTCTCCTTTTATTCTATTCACAGTACGCGCAGCACTTGGAAAAGCGGCCCTTATCGCTTTTCCAAATACTGAACGGACTGCGGCGGATAAAAAAGCAGGGGAAGACAGTATTCAATTATCTTCCCCTGCTAAAACCTTCATACCCTTCAGATGCCGGGCTGAATAGCGGCAATTACTTGCGGATGTTCAGCTTGGCAATGATCGCGCGGTAACGCTCGATATCCTTCTTGGCCAGGTAGTCGAGCAGACGGCGGCGCTTACCGACCATCTTGTACATGCCCAGACGGCTGTGGTCGTCGTTGGGATGCTGCTTGAGGTGAGCGGTGAGCTCGAGGATACGCTCGGACAGAATGGCGATCTGGACCTCGGGAGAACCGGTGTCGCCCTCGTGGGTGGCGTTATCAGCGATGACGGAGGTCTTCTTTTCTTTGGTGATCATTGGAATCTTACCCCTTTCTTATTGTTGCTATACCCTGCGTCCAGGCGATAGGCTTGAAAGGCGGCCGCATCGGCGGCACAGTCCCACCGCGTAGTGCGCGGGCGCGTACTTTAGGATTGTACCATCCCCGCAGCGGGAAGTCAAGAAAAATTGATGAAAAAAACGGCATACTTTTATGGATTGATTGCATTTTATCCCACTATATGCTATTATATTTTTGAGAAAAGAGCAGATACTGATAAGGAGTACCCATGAGCGACAACTTTTTTGCCTATATTTCGCGCATGCGCTACATCGAACGCTGGGCGCTGATGCGCAACGCCCTGCCGGAGAACATCCAGGAGCACAGCCACATGGTGGCAGTGCTGGCCCACGCGCTGGGCGTGATCCGCCGCGATGTTTTCGGCGTTCCCTGCGATCCGAACGAGGCCGCCATCGTGGCACTGTTCCACGACAGCAGCGAGATCCTCACCGGCGACCTGCCGACGCCGATCAAATACCACAGCCCGGCGATCTCGAACGCCTACCGCGAGGTGGAGCACATCGCCAACGAGCAGCTGCTCGGCACGCTGCCCGAGGCGCTGCGCGGCGCCTATGCGCCGATCCTGGACGGCGAGGTGCACGAGCGCTGCTATGATCTTGTCAAGGCGGCGGACAAGCTGTCGGCCTATCTCAAATGCGTAGAGGAGCGCAAAGCCGGCAACCACGAATTTCTCTCGGCCGAGCGGCAGACGCTCGCGTGGCTGCGCGCGCAGCATCTGGACGAGATCGACTATTTCCTCGAGCACTTCGCTCCGGCCTTCGAGCTGGATCTCGACGAGCTCGGCAGTATACAGTAAAGGGGGCGCATCACCGATGGAACAGAGCAAGACGGACCGCATCAGCGAGCTGACGCGCCTCTCGCGCGAGCGTGCGCTCAGCGACGAGGAACAGGCCGAACGCGCCGCGCTGCGCAGCGAATATCTGGCAGACTGGCGCCGCAGCACGATTGCCGTGCTGGAAAATACCTACATCCAGACTCCCGACGGAAAGAAGCACAAGCTGCAGCGGATATAATAACGGAATCGGTTTTTGAATCATTTATCGTATTCCGTTGATTTTATGTCAAAGTTACTTGAAAATCGCACAAAAATAGTCCAAAAACGGTCTCAACTTTCGTTACGAATCCCACAAACTAAAACTTTTGTGTTAAGATGACAACACAAAGAAGGCAGGAAATATTAGCAACTGAGGGGCTGAGACTTATGGATGACATCCGGCAAGAGTTTGAAGCCTGCGCGGACCTGCTGAATGCCATCGGAGATCGGCAGCGCCAACATATCATCACCAAAATGTTGGACGAGAGCGTTTCCGGCAGCCGCGTCGTTGAGATTGCAAAACTCACCAACCTCTCTCGACCGGCCGCCTCACGACACATGCAGATTCTTCGAAAAGCCGGCATCGTCACCGCCAGGAAAGACGGGACCCGAATTCGGTATTATCTGAATCCGGATCCGGAGGAGCTGCACCGGTTGGAAATTCTGGTACAGCGCGTGCAGGAGATCATGAAAACAAGAGTATTTGAGCCGGAAGGCGAAGCTCTTGAAGATTGACTTCGGTGCTGTTCACAACTAAATGCCACGAAAGGCCCGGAGGGAAGATGCGTTTCCCGTCCGGGCCTTTCGCGTCGTCAAACGAAACTCGCACCTTTCGCTGTTTTTTCTTCGGAAAATACTTGCATTCCGTGTCGGTCAATGGTAATATTTCTGATTGTGTTAAAATTATTCTATTGATACCCCAAGGAGGGGCTTTATGGACAAACTCAGAAACATTGCCATCATCGCGCACGTCGACCACGGCAAAACCACACTGGTGGACGAAATGCTCAAGCAGTCCGGCGTCTACCGGGAAAACCAGGAGGTCGTCGACCGCGTCATGGACTCGAACGATCTCGAGCGTGAGCGCGGCATCACGATCATGGCCAAGAATACCGCCGTATGGTACGGCGATACCAAAATCAACATTGTCGATACGCCGGGCCACGCCGATTTCGGCGGCGAGGTCGAGCGTATCCTGAAAATGGTCAACGGCGTCATCCTGCTGGTCGACGCGGCCGAGGGTCCGATGCCGCAGACGCGCTTCGTGCTCAGCCGGGCGCTGGAGCTCGGCCACCGCGTGATCGTCGTCGTCAACAAGATCGACCGCCCCGACCAGCGCATCCACGAGGTCGTAGACGAGGTGCTGGAGCTGCTGATGGATCTCGACGCCACCGACGAGCAGCTCGACTCCCCGATGCTGTTTTGCTCCGGCCGCAACGGCACCGCGAGCTATTCCCCCGACGTCGTCGGCACCGACTTAAAGCCGCTCTTCGACACGATCCTCGAGTATATCCCGGCCCCCGAGATGGACGAGACCGCCCCCTTCCAGATGCTCGTCAGCAGCATTGACTACAACGAGTATGTCGGCCGCATCGCGATCGGCCGCATCGAGCGCGGCATCATCCGCCAGAACGACGAAATCGAGGTCTGCAACTTCCACGACCCCGACGCGCCCAGCCGCAAGGCCAAGGCCGTCGCCCTGTTCCAGTTTGACGGTCTCAACCGCGTCCCTGTCACCGAGGCCGGCGCCGGCAATATCATCGCCATGAGCGGCATCGGCAATGTGACCATCGGCGACACCGTATGCGCGCGCGGCAGTGCCGAGGCGCTGCCCTTCGTGAAGATCAGCGCGCCGACCGTCGAGATGACCTTCTCGGTCAACGACAGCCCCTTTGCCGGCCAGGAGGGCAAATTTGTCACCTCCCGCCAGATCAGCGAGCGTCTCAAGCGCGAAACGCTCAAGGACGTGTCCCTGCGTGTCTCTGACGTCGAGGGCAGCACCGACAGCTTCAACGTCGCCGGACGCGGCGAGATGAGTCTGTCGATCCTGATCGAGACCATGCGCCGCGAGGGCTATGAATTCCAGGTGTCTCCCCCGCGCGTGCTGTACCAGGAAATCGACGGCAAGCGCTGCGAGCCGATCGAGCGCGTCGTCGTCGATGTGCCGTCGGACAGCATGGGCTCGGTCATGGAAAAGCTCGGCCAGCGCAAGGGCGAATTTATCGAGATGACGCCTGTCGGCAGCCGCGTCAAGCTGACCTTCCTGGTCCCCTCCCGCGGCCTGTTCGGCTATCGCAACGAGTTCCTTACCGACACCAAGGGCGAGGGCATCCTGGCCTCGGTATTCGAGCGCTACGAGCCCTACAAGGGCGATATCGCCCGCCGTTCCACCGGCTCGCTGATCGCGTTTGAGACCGGCGAGGCCGTGGCCTACGGCATCTGGAACGCCCAGGACCGCGGCATGATGTTCATCACGCCGGGCACGAAGGTCTACGGCGGCATGATCGTCGGCTTTACGAACAAGTCGGACGACGTGCCTGTCAACGTCTGCCGCACCAAGCACCTGACGAACACGCGCGCCTCCGGTTCGGACGAGGCGCTGCGCCTGGTGCCGCCGCGCCAGATGAGTCTCGAGCAGTGCCTTGAATTCCTCGCCGACGACGAGCTCCTCGAGGTCACGCCGAAAAACCTGCGCCTGCGCAAGAGCATTCTCGACCACAGCCTGCGCATGAAGACCCTGATGCGTAACAAGTAAAAACAGGACGCTTTAGCGGCCGGTTCAGAAATGAACCGGCCGCTGCTGCATCTTCCTGTACTGTCAGACTACAACGACATAAAAAAATCCCTCCGCCCTTGGACGGAGGGATGAACTTTAACTCAGACGAGCTCGATGACAGCGGTCTCGGCCGCGTCGCCGCGGCGATTGCCGGTGCGGGTCACGCGGGTGTAGCCGCCGTTGCGCTCGGCGTACTTGGGCGCGATCTCGTCGAAGACCTTCTTGGCGACGTCCTCGCGGGTGATGAAGGCCAGAGCCTGACGGTAGGCTGCCAGATCCTTCTTCTTGCCGAGAGTGATCATCTTTTCAGCCAGAGGGGCAACCTCCTTGGCGCGAGCCAGGGTGGTGTCCATACGGCCTTTATCCAGAAAATCCGTTACCTGCTGGCGGAGCATCGCCATGCGGGCCGCGGTCGCTTTGCCAAGCTTTCTTGTTCCGGGCATAATAGCATTTCCTCCTTCTTGCGTGTTACTATGCAAGCATTTGCTTGCATAGTACGATTTGAATCACGCGTTTTTCTCGCCCCTGACGGGGCAACCGAAAAACATGCGAAAATCCCCTTGCTTCTCTGTAATCCGTATTACGGGCGCACGTCTGTGTGCGCAAGGGGATTTATTGTTCGCTCTCGCTGGCCAGGGACAGTCCCATCATCTGGAGCTTGTGCTCCACCTCTTCGAGGGACTTGCGGCCGAGGTTGCGAACCTTGATCATCTCATCCTGTGTCTTGCTGACAAGGTCAGCGACGGTGTTGATATTGGCGCGCTTGAGGCAGTTGAAGCTTCTCACGGACAGATCCAGCTCTTCAATCGTCATGTTGAGCATGGTATCCGGCTCTTTCTCGACCTTCTCGACGACGGTCGAACCGTTGTTCGCCACGTCGGAGAGCTCGGTGAAGAGCTCAAAGTGGTCGCAGAGGATCTTGGCGCCGAGCGACACCGCATCGCGGGCCGTCATCGTGCCGTCCGTCCACACCTCGAGTGTCAGCTTATCATAGTCCGTCTGGTTGCCCACACGGGTGTTTTCCACCGTGTAGTTGACCTTGAGGACAGGCGTGTAGATGGAGTCCACCGGGATCGTTCCGATGGGGGTATTGGCATCCTTGTTTTTATCCGCGGAAACATAGCCCCTGCCGTGGTCAAGGACGAGCTCCATGTTCAGAGCGCCGTCCGGCCCAAGGGTCGCAATGACCAGCTCGGGATTGAGGATTTCCACCTCGGCGTCGGCCTTGATGTCACCGGCGGTGACAACGCCTTCGCCGGAAGCCTCAATATACACGGTCTTCGGCTCATCGGAGTGAAGCTTGGCGATGATGCTCTTGACGTTCAGCACGATCTCTGTGACGTCTTCCTTGACGCCGGGGATCGTGGAGAACTCATGCTGCACACCGGCGATTTTGATGCTGGTGCAGGCCGTTCCGGGGAGAGAAGACAGGAGAACCCTGCGAAGAGAGTTACCAAGTGTAGTGCCGTAGCCGCGCTCCAGCGGCTCAATGACGAACTTGCCATTGGCGCTGCTGTTCGGGTTTTCAACGCACTCGATCCGCGGCTTCTTAATTTCAATCATTATGGTTCAGTACCCTCCTTTTCAGTTGTGCGCTTGCTGACTGCGCATTTTGATTCAGCTTACCAATGTGAGGGTCTCTAAATTACTTGGAGTACAACTCAACGATGAGGTGCTCTTCCACAGGCAGATCGATGTCCTCTCTGGTGGGGGCGGCAACAACCTTGCCGACCAGGTTATCCTTGTCGAAGTCGAGCCACTTGGGAATCACATGATAGGCGTTGTTCTCAACATTGATCTTGAAACGCTCAATGCTGCGGCTGGACTCCTTCAGAGCGATGACCATGCCGGGCTTGACCTGATAGCTGGGAATGCTGACCTTCTTGCCGTTCACGGTGAAGTGGCCGTGGTTGACAAGCTGACGGGCCTCGCGGCGGGTGGCAGCATAGCCGAGACGGAAGACAACGTTGTCCAGACGGCTCTCAAGCTGGATGAGCAGGTTGTCGCCGGCCTTGCCGGGCATACGGACGGCATTCTCATAATAGCCGCGGAACTGCTTCTCCAGAACGCCATAGACAAACTTGACCTTCTGCTTCTCCTGCAGCTGGGTGGCATACTCGGATTTCTTTTTGCGCACCTGGCTGTTGCTGTTGCGGGTGGTATTCTTCTTATAATAGCCCATTGCGGCGGGGCTGATGCCCAGCGCCTTGCAACGTTTGGCAATAGGCTGTCTGTTCTTTGCCATTACGTCAAACCTCCTTCAATTACACGCGACGACGCTTCGGAGGACGGCAGCCATTGTGGGGGATGGGGGTGACGTCCTTGATCATCGTAACTTCCAGACCGGCCGTCTGCAGGGCACGGATCGCAGCCTCACGGCCCGAGCCGGGACCCTTGACGAAGACCTCGACGGTCTTCAGGCCGTGCTCCATGGCAGCCTTAGCGGCCGTCTCGGCAGCGGTCTGAGCAGCAAAGGGGGTAGACTTCTTGCTTCCACGGAAGCCAAGTCCGCCGGCGGAGGCCCAGGACAGGGCGTTTCCGGCCGTATCGGTGATGGTGACCATGGTGTTATTGAAGGAAGAGCTGATATGAACCTGGCCCTTTTCGATGTTCTTACGCTCTCTTCTGCGGGTGCGAACGACCTTTTTGTTGTTCTTAGCGGTAGCCATACTTCATATCCCTCCTTACTTCTTCTTATTTGCGATGGTGTGCTTCGGGCCCTTGCGGGTACGGGCATTGGTCTTGCTGCGCTGTCCGCGCACGGGCAGGCCGCGGCGATGACGCATGCCGCGATAGCTGCCGATCTCGGTCAGGCGCTTGATATCAAGCGCGGTCTGACGGCGCAGATCGCCCTCAACGACATAGTTGTGGTCGATGCACTCACGCAGCTTGGCTTCTTCCTCGTCGGTGAGATCCTTCACGCGGGTATCAGGGTTGATCCCGGTCATCTCCAGGATCTTGAGTGCGCTGGTTCTGCCGATACCGTAGACATAGGTGAGACCGATCTCGATTCTCTTGTCCTTGGGCAGGTCAACGCCGGCTATACGTGCCATATTTCTTGATCATCCTTTCTCGAATGTTTGCCTGTCTTACGAGGTCGGGAGCTTAATCCCGCCGGAGGGAGCTCGCGCCCCAACAGGCATGTTTTTATTAAGGACAGGCGATTACTATTTCCCCCGCGCCCCTGCGGCGCGTGTGGGATTGACAATAAACAACCTCGTCGCTTCAAATGATTGCTTCGGCGGATTTCTCCGCCTGTTTCGGAGCGGCGGCTCCTGTTGCTGCGATCAGCCCTGGCGCTGCTTGTGCTTCGGGTTCTCGCAGATGACCATGACTTTGCCCTTGCGCTTGATGATCTTGCACTTCTCGCACATGGGCTTCACGGAAGGTCTGACTTTCATTGGTAAAATACCTCCTACTTGGTTCTCCACGTAATCCTGCCGCGGGTCACGTCGTACGGCGACATCTGCACCGTGACCTTATCCCCGGGGAGGATCCTGATAAAGTTCATCCGGAGCTTGCCGGAAATATGGGCAAGGATAATGTGGCCTTTGCCGATATCCACCTTGAACATGGTGTTGGGCAGAGACTCGACGACCGTGCCTTCAAGTTCGATTACATCGTCTTTTGCCAAAGGTGTTTCCTCCCAAGATCAAATCAAATATCGTCTGCCATTGTCAGGATCTCCGGCTCGCCGTCGGTGATCAGAATGGTGTTTTCGTAGTGAGCGGCCAGGGAATGATCCGCGGACACCACCGTCCAGCCGTCGGCCAGGACGTTGACGTGCCAGTCGCCGGCGCAGACCATCGGCTCGACGCAGATGGTCATGCCCTTGACAACGCGCGGATTGGGTCTTGCGCGCTCGGGCCGGTAGTTGGGCACCTCGGGTGCCTCGTGCATGCTGCGGCCGATGCCGTGGCCGACATAGTCGCGCACGACGGAAAAGCCGTTCGATTCCACGTACTCCTGTACCGCCGCGCCGATGTCGGCGATGCGGTAGCCCACCTTCGCAAACTTGATGCCCTCGAAGAAGGCCTGACGCGTGACGGCGATCAGCTTCTTGGCTTCCTCGCTCACCTCGCCGACGGGGTAGGTCCCCGCGCAGTCGCCCACGAAGCCCTTGTAGGTGGCGCACAGGTCGATGGAGACGATGTCTCCGTTATGGACCACGCGCTTGCCGGGGATGCCGTGGATGACCA
>ODAI010724031.1_pt1 | contig 12043 bp, 24 predicted proteins | sample 1539321 | NCBI WGS metagenome assembly ODAI01 (sample SAMN02144231, study PRJEB22623) | gut metagenome | biome: sheep rumen | host: Ovis aries | place: New Zealand
CAACAGTTCTTATTAGTTTAAGTATGGTAACATCTATGTTTGTATGGCCATTTATAACTAGAAAGTATGAAGAAAATCAAAAGAAGAAGAGAGAAGAAGAAAGAAAACAAAGATATCTTTTATATATAGAGCAAAAGAGAGCAGAAATAGTTAAAGAATATGAACTTCAAAAGAGAATTTATGAAGAGAATCTTTTAACATTACCAGCTTGTTATGACATTATTACTAATAGAAGAAGAACATTAGAAAATTATACTGCATTGACATGATAAAAGAAATATACACTATATTAACAAGTGACAGAAACTATAAATTGCAATTAGATACAAATGATGAAATTGTAAAAATATTGCAATAGATACGTATGGTATTAGGTACAAGGCCCGGCGAAGTGTTAGGTGATATTAATTTTGGATTAAACTTAAATCAATATTTGTTTAATCTTAGCTATAATCAATCTGAAATCAGGGAACTTGTTAATAATGCTGTTCTTACACGTATTTCTTATGATTCAACTAAATATACAGTAAGTGTGGATGTAAAATTTGGTTAGGACCATTACAATCATTCAGACTATGCACTTATAGATATAGTAATAAATCAAAAACGATGTCTTGGTATTGTGGTAACACAATAATAAATAAAGTTGAATGTAAAAAACACATTCAACTTTTTTCATACATAAATATAATAAATCTATCATAAATACATGCCAAAATTAAAGAATGTTGCATCATTTCATGAAGAGCAAGATCATATATTCGATAACTATACAAATTTGGGTTATCAGTATGAGCACAATCTTTTAAATAAAGTAGTATCAACAGAAATGTTTGCCAATAAACTCAATGATATTCCTATGAGACAAATTGAACGTCTTGTAGAGCGATTAGTTAATGAAGTTAAACAGATAAAACTCCATTATGCTATTGCATTACCAAAAAATTCCAAATTGATAAATTAATCTATGAATACTATATTGAATTTAACAAACTTAAAATTCTTCAATGATAATGGTCAAGAATTACATTCTGAAAAAGATTATGTAATTCAATGGAAGTTATTGCCATGTGATAAGGTATCAAAATATTTTCAGGATACTATAAACGGTTATTTTTTGGCGGATATTAAATATATTGATGGTGAAGATATTCCTGTAATAGATTATACTACTATTGTTACAGGTTTTATAAATAATGGCGGCATTTTCATTGATAGCGATTATAAAGATATATTAAATGATTATACAGAAAAAACAGTAAATTCATATATTAAAGAAATATTCTTTAATATTAATAATGATATAGAATTATCAATAACAGTAGAAGGTAAAGTATATAAGTATACAACAAATGTAAACTATATTTTTGATTAGAATAGTTTTACTTTGAATTCTAATAATCATATTGTTTCTAAAGGCGAAAATGCAACTTCTGGTGATGTCGCTTCAGAAATAAGCAATATAAATGATGAATACTATGAATTATTAAGTATTGAAAGTATTGGATTACAATATGTATTAAATAATGATAAAGAACCTACAGATACCCCAATATTGTATTATCTATACTTATCAAAAATTAATAATTTAGCAACTTTATATCCATTTGTACATTATCAGATTTCCTATACACAGGATAAAGTATCTGTAGGATTTATAGCTGCTAATGCCTTATTAATACTATAGAAAACAGGTAATAATTATCATTCAGCATATTTAGATCCAGCTGCAGAGCATTCCATTATTACATTTCAACCAGCAGATGATTCTGAAATAAAAATATTTGAATCTGATAATTATGAAATAAAGTATAAAGATGAAGAATCTTATGATTTATGTGATAACGATGCAAATACAGTAGAGCCTATTGTAATAAATTTCTGTTTTCAAACAGATGAAGAAGGTGCATATCAAAATTTTATTGGTATGTATATTCGTACCAAACATGAACCGCATCATACATTCTTCTTCGGTGCAATTATTGTAAAGACTGAAGTAGAAGGAGAAGATGAAAGATTCAGAACTTTATTAACGAATTTTGGTATTCCTGACCCAAAACATTATCCTAATATTTTTGCAGAAGCTGATTATGAAGAAGAATCTACTGACTATATACTTATTAATAATAAATCAAAAGAATTATTCTTAAGTTATGATCAAATATTCCCATATGTCGGTACATATAAAGCATTAAAGAATGCAATAAAATTCTTGGGATATAATGATATAATTTTCAAAGAATGGTATCGTATTCAGGACTCTAATGATCAGGAAAGAGATGTAGCAGTTCAATGTATTGATACAGATGGGAACTATATTAAGAATACATTAGATAATTATGGAATTTCATTGGAAGATTTTGAACGTTATAATAAGTTAAATAAACTTACTATGATTTATCATATAAACAAAATCGCCGATGATAATGAAGATGAGCAGCCATTATATCTTATGCAGAAGAATGACTTAACAGGTTTAATTGAGAATAATGGATATATAACAACAAATTCTGTTAATACCTATAATACACATAAGGTTGTAAGAGATGGATAGTTGGAAGAAGAAACATATTTTGATGTATATGATATTCCTACAACAGAACCTATTTTCACATATTCAACAGAAGTGGTTTTAGCAAAATTAAATTCTGTTAAAGACTGGTTAGAGAAACATATAATAGGGGTAAATGCTTATATACAGGAAATAACTGGAGAAGGTATTTATATACACAGATTTAAAAATCAGGTATATGTTACAGAGCATACAGTACAAGATTTTCAATCACAAGGATATTATACGCCAAATGTTAAAGAAGTTTCTACTTTTATATCATCAGAAGCAACATTAGGTTGCTCATTAAATGAATATAATACTATTTCTTTTGACGATTATAAAAATGTAGTTATTGAAGATTTTGATTGCAGAGAATTATCAATAGTCAATGATTAGATTGAATATTCAGATATTTCTACTTTAAAGCTTGGTAATAGCTTTGAATGTCCGGTTTTAGGAAATGAATATGAATTTAATTTAGATATAACACCTGAATCTGGTACATTATATGAATATACGTTTTCTCAAAATATGAATGCTTATATAGCAGATGGAGAAATATCATTATTAAAAGATACAGTAAATGTAACAAATGACCATAATATAAATACTGTTATCTTTAATCATGGTTATAATATAACCATTGAGATAGAAGTTGGTAATATTCGTAAATGTTTTGGTAAATGGAATGATAATATTCAATGGATGATAAGAGAATCTATTGATTAGACAACGGGAGATACTTATTATGAACTCAGTAATATTGGAGATAAAGCAACTGCATCTCATGTTATACGCAGTAAAAAATATATAACAATGAGGAAAAACCCAGATGTTCGTGTTACACCAGAAACCATGAATATTAATAATATGTTTTTGAAATATACATCACAGAATAAATGGCAAGTTCCTATGTTTATATTTAAAAATTTTGTATTCAATCCTCTATTATTAGAAAATCTCTCAAAGGAGGAAGCAGATTTATATAACATAGATAATCAAGGTGAATATATTTTAGAAATATTAAAAGGCCGTATTATTTTCGGAGGCTATATAACCAGTAGTGAAAATACTCCTGATATAGAACACTTAACTACATTAATATTTAATGATAATACAGATTCAAGTGAATAGGAAATAAAGATAAAATATGAATATAAGACATTTCCTGTTCCTATTGTATATTCTAGTGCTAATATTAATATTGTCAGTGAAATTGCAAATTCTATTACCAATCATGGTGCATCACAAATATCACAAGCAACTTTAATTAATAAGTTATTAAAGAGTTTAAATATACTACAAAATAGTGATAATGAAGAAGCTTTATAGGATTATAATAATTATAAAACTAATCAAGCATTTAAAGACGAACTTTTACAGTTTACAACATATCATAAATTATAGGCAGATAAACGTATTTTATACAATAATATAATGCAAATATATGAAAATACATATAAGTCTAATAAAATTGTAAAAATTCCTGTAAATCATTTAGGAAACTATAATGTATAGGTAAATGTATTTGACAAATATAATCACATATATAGTAATACGGGATTAAGCAGTTATAATCTAAATTGCAAGCCTATAGGATATAATATTATTGTAAATCAAGATAAGAGTAATAATACACCAGATTTCTACAAATTTAATAGAAATGGTATATTATTAAATGAAGAGGATACTCCATTGTTGTTTAGTCAGAAACAAGATCCTATCACTCCTCTTTCTTATCGTATTTATGATATATAGCATGATTTTGAAAATAATACAATATTATATAACAATATATCTTATGCAATAGATACACCTAAGAATAATGACTATTTAATTATTAGTAATTTATCAGAAATATGTACAAATTTTACCGCAGAAGGCAATTATACAAAGTTATCTATACTCGATGAAAATCCAGAGAAAATGGATATATTTACACCTGGTACTATTATTAATATCATTATATATGATAATATAATGCATAAAGATATAAATGTATTTGGACCATATTTAATACATTCTTCATATAAGCAAAATACATCAGAAGATGTTAACTATACAGATGATTCTTATCTTATCATAAAAGGTGATGAACTTGCGAATTTATTAATGAGATATAGCACTCAGATAATAAAAGGAAAATATACTGCATATATAATAAATGTTTCAAAGTATTTAATAAATCCTGATAATGTAGAGAATTTCTATGAAGATAATACGTCATTATTACAAATAGCGAATAATGGCAACAAACTTTTCAATACGGGTGATGTAGTGAAATTAATATATTCAAAACAACCTTCTTATACTTTTGATGCAGATGAAGATACCAAGAATGAAAAGATTGGTATAATAACAAATGAAGTATGTTACCGTATTTTAGATACTTATTTGGATAATGGAATGTCTTGTATTATACTTAATGGTATTGTAGATACATTCTTAATGGAACAGGAAGATATAACAACATATATAAGTTATCCATATGAAAAGCCTGTACATTATGCAGTAAAAGTTGTTGGCGATGCTACTGAATATTCTGTGAATGTTGGTTATAAAGGATACAGAACATAGAAAGTAAAACTGCAATATAATCCATAGCGTTTATTTATGGGAGATTATATAGATAATACATTCAGTGGATATGTATATGATTTTGACTTCAATGATATAGATAATTTATGGTTTGATATAGATATGTTTAAAGATGAGGATTTATATAGATATGAAGATTTTCCAATAACCGTAAATAAAGGAAGACATGTAATAATATAGCCAGACTTATCAAATATGTCATTCTTGGAAACATATCAATATCAATGGAAATGGTCAACTACTATATTAGATGATCCTGATAATAATGAAGGTTTTATTAATACATATAAAGATTCTGTAATATTACGTTCAATTAATAATATTCTTACTATTAATGCAGAATATTTAGGTGTTAATAATATTGAATTATAGGTAATAGACGGTTATGGTAATAGGTTAATTAATAAAGGTGAAGGTAAATTATATGTAAAAGAGTGAATCATTCTTCTGATTCACTCTTATTTTTTTCTGCATAATATTTTGCCATTAATGCTTTTCTTTTCTTCTCTGCAAGCATTTTAGTAACTTCATCAGTTCCACTAATAATATTACTTTCATTATTTTGAGTTTCAACTTCTGATGAATCCATTATTCGAGGATTTCCGGAACCATTACCTATTGCTTTATTTGCACCGGAATTAATATAATCATCTTCTTCATCTTTATGCTACATATCAAGATATGTATCAATATAATATTTGCTGAATTGATTCTGCATATTCGTTATTTTCTCACCCAACTCTTCTAATGATTTCGACATTTTCTCAAAAGCATCAAAACGCTTTGCTTCTGTTTCCCCGCGAGCAATGGTTTCCATTAATGCCTGGTGAACAACTTCTTTCTTTTTATATTGATAATAAAGATTTCCTAATTGCTCTGCATCCTAATTAATTTTATCTTTTATTAATGCAGAATTCTATAATGATTCTGGAACAACTTCTTTAACAATAATGGTTATTGAATCTTTTGCTTTTTTAATAGCCTGCCTTTGTTCGCTTTTATAATTCATTTCAAATATAGGTTCTGGATCCTATAACTCTTCCGGTATAGAATCCTCATAACTCATTCCACCCGGTGACATGCCAGGTGATGGTGCGGTTCCAAACCCACCATTAGCAGTAGAGCCTATTAAACCTGATAATTGTGATGATAAATCTTTAGCTTTCATTGTTAATCAATTATTGTTTTCACTTATTGTATTTATTTAATAAAAAATCTATGATGTTATTCATATTCATAAATGTACGCTTATAATTCTTTATGAATATTTTGAATATAAACGGTATATATTCATTATCCATAAATTTTATAAATGCATACGGTAACTCCTTTTGTATAGTTTTTATATCTGCTTTAGTTGTATCTAAATAATTCTGATTAAAAATATCATTAAATTTCTTTTTATCGTCTTTTGTAAATTTAAATATATTCTTTGTTTCTAAATAAAGATAATAATATATATCTATAATATTATCACTTGATTTCTTTATATAATCTATAAATTCAGTAGTTGATTTAAATATCTCATTTAATGAATATATGAAATATGGATAAAAATCTTCCTGATTACTGTAAATATTATCTATTATATTTTGTTTTGATATATTACCTTTATTTGCAAGTATATATTTTTTTATAAGCACATAGAATGATTGTGTAAATGCATTTAATTCTGTTTCATCCATTATATATGTTAAGCTTCTTAATAATGGAAGATTTTCTATATCATCTACTTTCTTTAAACAATGCTCACACCATAATTCTAAATCTATTATCTTATAATCATCTGTATTATCTTTATATACTCCTAATATATTATCATAATAATGACGTAATTCATGAAATATAATTTCTTCTAATTGATCAAATAATTTATTTACATTATTAGTGTTCTTCCATTCCTGTATAAAATATCTAAAGTTTATAAATATAGAACCAAAATTATCTTCTTGATTATTAGGATTTATATTAGAATATGATTGAAAATAATATGCAAAATCATCACCACCTCTTTCATTAACAAAGAATTTAATAGGATGTTTATCATTACTAATAAACAAGAAAAAACGAACATTATTTAATATTTTTGCTTTCCCTTTAAAATCTGAATAATCAAATGCAAATACTGTTGCATTTTCACAATATTCAAAAACCTCTTTGCCATTTGGTAAAATAAATTCTGCAGAAAATTTCATAGGAAATTCATTTCTAATATAATATTTCAATTTATTCATTATATTATCTAATCCTATTTCATCTTCTGTTAATATATAATCAAATGTATTCATATTATCTTCATAAACAGCCCGTATCACATTTTTACCGCTATACCTTTGTACTTTATTATATTTCATGAATAAACGTCTCAGAATTGATTTTATAATATATTTATAGGGATACCTAATTGTATCCCTATAAACTTATTTACCTATTGATTTTAAGAATTTCTTTATTGCATTTCTTACTTGTGTCAAATTAATTGGACCTTCTTTTAAGAATGGTTTCAGATTATCTGAAATATGAATAACTTCCAAATCACCTTCCATTCTCCAATTACCATTCTAAGCATACTCAGTTTTATAACGTGAACGATAACCATATCTTGTCCAACCACCATCTACACGGTAACTGCCAACTCTGTCACCATTACCTCTTACCATACCTTCTGAAGAAGTAATAGCAAAATGAGCAGTATTAGGATCATCATCGTCAAATAATGTAACACCTTGCCATTCTTGTTTACTGCCCCAACCGCTAGTAGTTCTTTTATCGATTGGATCTACACTGTATGGAATATTCAAAGAATCCAAGAATACTACAAAGTCTTTCAAGCGGCCATATTTTTCTGTAGTAGCTTTGCTAAATGAATTGATCTTCTGTTGACGAGCAGTAATAGTATCAGGATTTGCTTCATCACCATAAGAAGCATCATACATCGCGAATATATCTTCCATTGTACCTCCAAGCTCTAAGAATTTCTTTGCAAAATATGCAGGGCATAATGTCTTTATCTTATTCAGTGATTTCTGCACTTCTGGATTATTAGTAGAAACACTCTGGAAAAAATCTGAATAATATTGCATTATTTCTTGTTCTGCTTCTGCATCATCATCAAACGGAGGAACAGGCAAATTTAATAATCTCAATGATGCAACAAAACGAGAACCAGCCTTAGACATATTCTTTTCACCAATTGCCTTTGCCATAGATTCACAAGACTTACCTTTCTTTAAAAGATCTTCAACACGCTGCAAATCTTTTGCTTCACATTTAAGTTTCTTTGATTTTAAATAAGCTTGTGGATTATCTATACCTAACTGATAAACATTCTCATTTATAAATGTTTGAGATGCACCTTCAAATCCTAAGAATATAATATCAACAAAATGTTCATTAATATATTCTAAAATATCCAAACTATCTTCTGTCAATTCTATTGGATTTTGTGCCTACTGAATAACACAAATTGCTTCTTTTTCCTCACCTTCCTTACTCTTAAAAATAATTTGATCTGGTAAAGAATAATCATTCCATGTTAAAATATCTGCAATACTAAAAGAGAAGAAATTATGTTTCTTATTAGCAACATCTTCAAAAACAATTTTATTAATAACTATATTGTTTTTCTTTGCAAAATTTAAAGCTAATATAAATGTCTTATGTACAATTTGAAAACCCTTTATTTGTACTTCTACATTAACATGATCATGAGGTATTACTATAACATCTAAATTATTCCAAGAATTTTTAGAAGAATGACCATGCCAACCCATAGTTTCTCTTACAATTTCAATATTATCAGAACCATTTAATTCTTTAAGAAATCCATTTAAAAAATTTGTAATATTTTCTTCCTATACAACCTTTCTAGCTTGGTCAGTTACACGTTCGCCTGCAGTTTTTGTAGTACTTACAGATCCGAAATCAAAAGCCTCATTAATAGATTTTCTTATAGACCTTCCTAAATCATCTATAAGTTTTTTACATATATCTTGTTTCATTATTTTAATTATTTAATTTTCTTTTTTAAAGTAATACTGCCCATGCTTCAAAGCATTTTGTTTCATAATCACGATATGGCATTACATTATAACCATTCTTACCCCATGCAGTACCCCATGAGTTTCTTATAATAAATCCTTCTTTTGTATATCCTACAAATGTAATTGCATGGCCACCAAAATATTGTCCACCTGCATTCCAGAAATGTTGAGGATCCTTATTATAGCAAGGAAGGCCTGCTACACACGGTCCGAACATAATCAATGCATGTTTTAATTCTTGTGCAGAACGAACTTTTGCATATTCATTAATCTTATAGCCGTTTAAACCTGTATGACGTAAATAATGTAATGCTTCTTTAATACTCATACCTGGAGCCCGCTTATTAGCTCTACATGCATATAATTCATCAATAGAGAAATTATTACATACACCCGGTGTATCATGCTCAGAATTATACATATAATCCAATACACATGTCAATGATTGACATACACATGTTGTTGTATTACCTTGATTTCTTACAGGCGGCATATTATCTACCCATGAGAATTCATCTGGTAATTCTGTTTTTTCATCAATATTTAAAGTATGCTCTGTACCATCCATTAATGACGGTGCACAACCACATGCAACAATCACCTCTTTTTGCTGTTTTTTATTACTTGCTGCCATTATATCTTTTAATGTTTTTTTCTTTTTCATATATCATGAAGACTATTTAAATATTTATTAAAATAAAAAATCCCGGAAATACTTCCAGGATTTATATAATAATTATTTAATTTGTTATTTTCGTAAATCATTTTGCATGTTTAATGGCTTATATATTTCTTTAATAGGGCAATTAGAAAACATATCCTCCGTTTCACAATTTGGATTTATCTTCCATTTTGATATATTTTTATTAAATTTTGAATCACTAAACATATACGCCATATCAGTAACGTTACTTACATCCCACTCAGATATATTTTTATTAAACTTTGATACACTAAACATACTCCACATATTAGTGACATTACTTACATTCCATTTACTAATATCCCCATTAAATTCTGTACAACGAAACATGCAACTCATATTAGTAACATTACTTACATCCCATTTAGAAATATCCCCATTAAATGGGGTTTCACCAAATATATAACACATATCTTTAACATTTGATACATTCCATTTACTAACATCTCCATTAAACGGTGTTTCACCAAACATTGTATGCATATCTGTAACATTACTTACATCCCAATTACTTACATCCCCATTAAATTTAGAATTATGAAACATCATATTCATATTAGTAACATTACTTACATTCCATTTACTAACATCCCCATTAAATTCTGTTTCTAAAAATAAATCATGCATATCAGTAACTTCACTAGTATCAATCCAATTAAGATTACAATTATTACCAAAAAATTTTATACATTTTTTGATTAACTATTTTATTTCATCATTATTTGTCTAATAACTTCCTGTAGGTAAAGTTAAAATAAAAGATTTATCTTTTGGACTTAATGTTGGATTATTAAGTATTTTCTAAACTATCTCATTTAATCTATATTTAAATATTATATCATGCGCATTAATAGGCTTTTTTAACTTACTAGCAGAATTGAAATCAAACCCTTCAATAATATGTTTTATATATGAATTCATTTAAATATAAAAATGTTTTTATATTTATTAAAATAAAGGCTTACAAATAAATTGTAAACCTTTAATCTATATATTATTCTGCTGGTGTTTCTCCACCAATATCTCCACCAGTATCAAATCCTCCAGTGTCTCCTCCGGTATCAAATCCTCCTGAATCTCCACCAGTATCAAATCCTCCAGTGTCACCGCCAGTATCGAAACCACCAGAATTATCACCAAAACCGCCAGCATCAAATCCAGCTGCATCTCCACCACCAAATCCACCAGTGTCACCACCGCCATTCTATCCTTGCGCAAGTGCAGCAGCCGCATTAGCAGCATCTGTATGTTTCTTTATAAGTTTTGTAAGTTCTATTTGGCGTAATATTTCTGCTTCTTTATACTTATGATTAATTTCTATATCACTGTCACTTAATCCCATAAATTCTTTAACAAGCCAGTCTATAGAAAATATCGGTTTATCCTGACCATCATGTATTCCATATAATGTTCCTACTGTATTTGCACCTTCACCAACTACTTGACGTTTCTTTGCTAATGTAAATAAGTTCTCTTCATTATACTTAATACCTAAACATTGGCGTAAATAATCAACATGCGCAAGTTCTGGATGCTTTAAACATATCTAAACCCATAATGGCTTTAATAATATTTCTTTATATACAGACTATATTCTTTGAATAAAACGTGCAAATGCATATTCTTCACGTGTTACACTTGCATCAACTGTTAATTGATTTGATGGAGGACCTGAAATATTCAACGTAAATCTGTTTGCAGGAACCTGTGATTCCAATATGAATTTTCTCCAATAATATTGAAGAGATTCCGTTGTATTCATATCATATCCTTCTCCTCCAATTTCCTCAATATTTGCTGAATTACCTTCACGCTGTGCAAATACATAAGTCTTTGAGAATGAGAATTTAGGTTCACCATTAATAACAACTTCACCAGATGCATCATCAATAGTTACTTCTTCATTATAGTCTGCAATCAATTCAGATACACGCTGCTGTGCTTTTGCATCAGTCATTGATCCTACAGGAACAGTAATCTTAATACGTTTCTATGAATTCTGGATATTCCAAATAAGATGTGAATTTTCCAATTGTCTTAACATATTATAAGAACGTGTTAATCCTTCCAAGTAAGATACTCTTGAACTCTTTGCAAAGTTCATAGAAGTCCAAGAAATATAAATCAAATTAGAATCAGGAATAA
>ODAI011079156.1_pt1 | contig 12043 bp, 19 predicted proteins | sample 1539321 | NCBI WGS metagenome assembly ODAI01 (sample SAMN02144231, study PRJEB22623) | gut metagenome | biome: sheep rumen | host: Ovis aries | place: New Zealand
GCGTCTTTTTTTTATATATTTTTTTTTAATTATAACTAAAAGTTATTGAAAACTTCTTTTTAATATAGTATAATAAATTAAAAGAAAGGAAAGATTTATGAATAAAGACTCTAGAAAATATTTAAGTAAATACATTACTATTACTCCAGAAATTGAAGAAAAAATAAAAAAACATTGTAAAAGATACGGTATAGAAGAAGATATTTGCGCTTGGTACAAAAATAAAGAAGATTTCTATTCAGACTGGTCTGAAATTGGCTATTCAAAAACGGAAGCAAATAAAGTTCTTCACGGCGGAATTGGCGAATTTATGGTACTTACAAATGGAAATATTTTAAGATTTGTAATTTAAGAAAGGGAAGTAATATGTTAATTACAAGAGATTTTGAAGCAGTAGAAGGATTAAGAAATTCAGACGGAAAACTTATTCAAAGTTTTCCAACAAAAGAATATACTGCTATCTATGATACAAAAGTTTACGATGATTCTAACATAGAAGATTATTTAGATGATTTTTTAAACAAACGTGCTAAAAGAAGAGAAGATATTGTAATTCTTCCAAAAGATACATGGCTGTTACTTCGCAAAATGATGCTTGATAACTATACAATTACAGAAAAGGAAAAAAATAATAAATGAGACTAGAACTTGAAATCTATTTTGATGAAAACCAAGATGCAATTAAAAGAGAAAACATTGAAAAAAACATAAAAAACACACTTTACAATATTCTTGATGATTATAGAGATAAAAAGGAAATAACAAACTACGTAGTTAACAACTTAGACTACGAAAGCAAACTTAAAGAAATAGAGTCAAAAACTCTAAAAAATAAAACGACAAAGACACATCCAACAAAATGATTGCAGTATTTAAAAATTAAACAGATTTTCAAACAGGAGCTTTTATGAATAAAAGAAATATAGAAATTGACTTTATTGAACTTAATTGTAAAAAAGAAGAAATAGATAAACAAATTGATAGAATAATAAAGGGTGAAATAGATGGGATTAGAATTAACAATATTCCATCCAGCGTATTCGAAGATTTATACGATGTTGATGAAATAACAGATTTTAACGGTTGGCAATGCGATTGGTGGTCAAAAATGACTTACAAAAACAAGCGTCTTGACGTTAGCGGATGTGCTTGGTATGCAACTGTTGGGATTAATAAAACAGATGAAGACTTTGAAGATTTCGAAGACGAAGCTGAAGATTTTGAAGAAATTTCTGAATATGAAGACGCTACTAAAAAAGTAGATGTTTATCACGATACAAGTGTTATGGTAAGAGGACGTATGCGAAATCGTGTTCTTCCTGTTAAAGATAATGTTTCATTAGAAGAAGCAGAAAATCTTGTAAAAGAAGGAAAACTTCAAAAATATTACATTTGGCGCACAACAACTGACCCCTATTCTCTTATTTATTCGCCAGATGAAAATTCTGCAAGAGTAAGAATACTTGCTATCTGGGGCGATTTTAATGAAATTGAAAATGAACGTGGTTTCCAAGAAAAATGCGACTTTTATAAAAAAGGTCATCTAAATGCTACAAGAATTAGTTTTAGTGGTAGTTATTTTGTTTTAGATACTTCCTATATTGTAAATTTATCAAAAGAAGAAACACTTTCGTTTTTAAAAGAAACAGACGATGTTCCTCACGATGAAAACCGTCTTCGAACAGATGAACTTAATGAAGCAATAAAAATGTGGGAAGAAAAACACGGCTATGCTGGAAAAATAATTAATGTAGATGAAGAAATTGCAAAAAAATATCTTGAAGAAAAATTAGAAAAATAAAAACTTAAAGCAAAACTTTTGAAAGGATAAAAGTTATGGCAGTTAATATTGAATATTACAAAACCTTCCTTGCGGTTGCAAGATGTAAAAACTTAACACAAGCAAGCGCCCAGCTTTCTATTTCACAGCCTGCTGTAACAAAAACAATAAAGCAGCTTGAAAATCAACTCGGTAGTAAACTTTTTATTCGTTCTAAAACTGGAATGACACTTACTCCAGAAGGAAAAGAGTTGTTTGTTAAAGTAAATGCAGCCCTTAATATCTTAAAAGATGCCGAAAATGATTTCGTTAAAAAAGAAAATCTTGAATCAGGTGAAATTAGAATTGGCGTTTCAACTATTCTTACAAAACTTTACCTTCTTCCTGTTATAAAAGATTTTAAAGAAAAATATCCAAAGGTTAAAATAAATATTCAAAACGGACTTACTGTTGACCTTTTGCACATGCTTAAAAAAGGAAGTCTTGATATTGTTATATACAATGATAAAATTGAAAATTCTAATATTTTAGAACAAAAGGTCCTTGAAAAAATAGATTATTCGCTTATATATAACGAAAATATTTACGATATTAAAAGTTTAAAAGACTGTAAAAATCTTCCTTTTATCGTTCAAAAAGAAGGAAGTAGAGCAAGAAATATATTTGATAATTTTGCAAAGAAAAATAAATTAAATCCAAATATTTCAATTGAAGTAACTTCACACGAACTTGGATATGAATTTGTAAAACAAGGTCTTGGAATCGGTTTTACTTATTCTAAAATTATTAAAGACGATTTTATAAAGTCTGTGCCAGTTCCAGCCGATATAAATAGTGAAATAATAATGGCAACCAATAAAAATATTGTAAAAACAAATGCAGTTAAAAAATTTTACGAAATTCTAGAAAAAGGTAATGAAAATGTATGATAAAATTCTTTTTGGATACGCAACATTTATAGATTGCTGCGCACGCGAAGAATTATCCATATATGATATTGATGATTTTTGCAATGCCTGGCAAGAATCAGACACAAAAAGAAGTCTTTGCGAATGCATAGGACTTCCTTTTGATGATTTTAAAGAACTTGGCGATGACAAAGTAAATATTTATAAAAAACTTTCTGAACATATGTTAAAAGTAAAGGCGTATTATAGATAATACTTAACTTTCATATTTTAAATATAAATGATGAAAGGAGAGAAAATGGAACTAGAAGCACTTAAAGATAAAGGTTTTGATTTTATGCAAGCAAATATTTTAATGCAGTTTCCAGATGTTAAAGGACTTACTAATTTAAAGCCAAATGTAAGTGTTGCAAGTTTAAGAAAATTAAAAACTTTTTTAAACGAACATATAACAACAACTAGCATTAATAAAGTTCTTGTAAAAGCAGTAAACGAGGGAAATGATACTTTCTTAGATTACGCCCCTTTATCAAGTATCAAAGATTTTAGCATAATAAAAGGCGAATATGCTTCAAGAGCATATAAATGTTTTACCGCTGGTCTTGATATGGATAAGGTAGGCAGTAATATATCAGTCAAAGAACTTGACCTTTATAGAAAATATAAAAAAGCAGGAAAAGATATCCTAACGCTTTTAGGACGTGATTTCAATGAAAAGCAAATAGAAATTCTTTCTGATTATTTGTCCTATGACCTGTCAAAATTTGAAAGTAAGTTTACCGTTGAAAGGATAAGCTTCTTTTGTCAGTGTTTAGAACACAGTATTGACCCCTTTGATAAACAAGAAGGCGTTTCTATCAATAGACACGATATCTATTTAAAGGCAAAACTTAAAAACATCGATTTATCTGACTATCTTGATGTTGGTCCAAAAGGTTTAAAACTTCTTTTAGAAATTCCTTCAGAAACACGAAGAAAAACGGCAGGCATGCTTTTAAAGAAAGGTTATACGCCAAATAAAACAAAGTATCTGTTAGAACTTTTAGACGAAAAAGTTGATATCACAAAATTTGAAAAAATAAATGATACTAACATCCTAAAAGCAGTTGTAAATTTCGCACGTTGCAAGCTTCACGACCCTTCCCTTATCGATAAAATGCTTGATGTGTACGACGAAATAGAATACAGTACTTTAATTAATGCTTACACGGACCTTGAAGACGTTTCTAAGCAATATTTATTTGAAAAATTTCTTGAAAGGAAAATGTCAACTTCGCAAATACTAATAGCATCGACTGCTATATCATACGGACAAATGTATGAAGCATTATTTGAAAAAAATTTTTCATCAGACCAATTTTGTGTACTTGACAAGTATATTAAAGAAGGTGTGGATATTTCGCCTATCTTGAATGAAAAATTTTCACCAGAAATAATGGAAGCAACAATGCTTTTAGTAAAACACGGCGTAAAACTTGATTTTACCAATTTTTCTTATGAATAATTAAAAGAACGAAATTAGAAAATTCTAGTTTCGTTCTTTTTTTTAACTATATTAAATGCTTTATTCTTTTATCAAAACTGCCAGAAAAATCCACAACTTTAAAATTTTTAACTTAAGGTCAGGCAGTTTACTTTAAACTAAAATCTTTATAATTACTTTTACCATTAAATATATGCAGATACAAAAAGTCATATTATTTGTATAATAAAGTGTTGAAAGGAGATTTTTCTATGAAACAACCAATAATTAACTGGCATGATGCTAGTAAAGAACTTCCAAGGAAAGATGGAAAATATCTTGTATATTTTCTTAAAAAGGACAGTACAGAATTTGGACTTAACACTTGTTATTTCACACTTAAAAGTGAAGAAAAACATTTCGAAAACGAAGAATATATCGAAAATCCAAATCCCAATGGTCCGCAGTACCTTACACAAAAACACGAAGGACCTGCTTGGTATACAAGGGATATTGCAGATGGAGTATATTATTTTCTTGCAAAAGACCAAATTCTTTACTGGGCAGACGGCGTAGACCAAATTTCGTACAAGTAACTTAAATCAATCAAAAAAAGCAGTCGCGTTTCTTTCGCTGACTGCTTTTTATTTTTTCTTTTCTTTAATAATTTTAATTCCAATGTTTTTAATATAATTTCCTAAAATAAGAAGAATTGCACTTCCATATATAGTAAGAATATAAACGTTTATCTTTGTTTCAAAAAATATTCCCCAAACGAAAAACCAAATAAACATTAAAACAAATGGTCCATATTTTCCAGTATAAAAAAGAATATTTCCTAAATTTTTCTTCATTTTTTAATCCTTTCAACATTTTATTCTTTTTAAATATGATATTTCTATAAATTATCGTATTTTTCCATACAGCAAAAAATCATATTATTTGTAGACAAATTTTTTAAACAAAAGGGGAAAGAAAAAAATGATTATAACATGTCTTGATAATTTAGAAGAAAACAAATTTGTAGAAAATCATCCAGATAAAGCAGTTATTGCAGAAAATTCTTCACTTGACGATTATATTACTTATCTTAAAAGCCTTGACGATAAATACAGCTATGTATTTGTACCATCTGATAAAAGAAATCTTTTAAAAGAAAATAATATTAGATATTATGCAGCTTTTTTCAAAAATTCAGAAACTCCAGATGAAAAGAATCAGCTTCGTTTTGATAAAGGTCAAACATTTAGTAGCAAAATAGGTGCTTTTGAAGATAGATAATTTAAGGGGGATAATATGAAAAGCTATACAAAAGAATTTAAAGAAGCATTTGGATACAAATCTATAATAGAAACAATTTTTGAAAGTCCAAAAACTATTATTGTAACATTTACTGATGAAACACAAAAAACTTTTAAAAACGTATATAAAATTGATTACTTAGAAAACAGAAGTTTTGTATCAGTTGTTATAAATTACGATAATACGTCTTTTGAGACAAGTAGTATAAATATTGAAAAAATGCTTATCGCTGAAAATTAATATTTTTTTTACTAAATTTTTTCAAAAATGTCATATTTCTAAATAGCTTAAAGAAAGGATCAAATTTAAAATGTTAAAAGTAAATACAAAAGAAGATTTAACAAAAGTTTTTGAAAAATGTGAAAATGCCAAAAGAAAATATAAAGAACAAATTATGCGCGATGGCTATACTTTCGAAAGTATTGATAATACTAAAACATTTTATGTAGGCAAACCTGCTGGCATAAAAGATTTTTGTATTGTAAATTTTACAAAAGAAGAAAACGGTGAAAAGAAAGATATTCAGTTATGTTTGTATGAACTTGCTGGCAAAATAGAACTTTACACTGGTTCACTTAAAAAGCTTGAAAGAAGCCATAGAGAACTTATAAGAAGAAATAATATCCATCTTCATCAATATGTAGCAAGTACATTTTTAAAAGTTCTTGCAGATAAAGGCACTGTTTTAAACGGCGTTGATATAAGAAATATGTTATATTCAAATGACGTTAAAACACGCGCAGCAAATATAGCAACTGCCTTAAATGAAATTTATAAAATTTTACCAGAAGAATTTACAATCACAGAAACAAATGCTGACGGTGAAAATGTTAAAAATGTTTACAATTTAAAAGAATTCTTTTTAAAAGAACTTGATGCTGATACTGATAAAGACGGAAATTTAAAAATAAAATACAACGATAAAGTTTATTATATGAAAAACATGTTGGAACATACTGTTGAAGAAATTTTTGATACATCTTTTATAGCAGAAAATAATACTATTCAAGATTATAGAAGAAATGTTTCCTACCTTCCACATGAAAATATTTCCAGTATATTAAATGTATTTGGTCATCAAAATGAATTTATCAATTTCATACTTGAAAAAGGTGAATCAAAAGACCTTGAAAATATAATTTCAAATGATTTTGTTAAAAATGGAAAACTTGTAAGAAATAAGCTTTCTTTAAGTGTTTGCGACGCAATTTTCGATACATTAAAACGTGACGATGTAAACCGTCTAGCAAGACCAGAAATAGTTAAACAGTTAAAAGAGCTTAAAGAAAATGGAAAAAGCATAGAAGAAATTCAACAAAAACAAGACGAGCTTGATTTTATAGACGATTCGCTTATTAGAAGTGGCAGAAATAAACATCTATATTTTTCAATGTTTGCACCAATTTTTTCAGCACTTGGCGGTGAAACAGGAATAGCAAAAGGTGCTAAAAATAATTTAAAACCTGAAATAGTAAAATATATTTTAGAAAATAGAAAAAAAGATATTGAATTTCTTATAGAACTTATTAAAACAAGTTGTTTTGATCCTAAAAAAGATAAAGGAAATCTTATCTTCCAATATATGGAAGCAAAAAGAAATAATGACAGCGTGCGTCAAAAAGAAATTATTGAAAAAAATTTCGTTTTCGATAAGAACACAGATGCAAAGGTTGCAACTATTAAAAGAGTTCTTGCAGAACTTGGTGACGATGCAAAAGATGGACTTTACTTTACAGGCATTTTAAATAAAATTTTAAAAGGACATAACTGGTCCATAAAAGGAAATATACTAACTGTTGAAGAATATAATAATGTACTTAATAAAAAAGTAAAACACGAATTTAACGTTCCAGAAATTACAAATATTGCAAAAGAAATTAATGACAAGATGAAAAAAAGTGCAATAGAAGCTGCTACGATTATCCAAAAAGAAGGAATTGGACAGAATTTTACAAAAGATGGTATAAAAGTATATATTGAAGAAAAAGAAGGCAAAAGAACACCAGTTGTAAAATTCGTAAGCTATGATTTTTCAACACTTGAAAATAATAAGAAAAAAATGAAAGAAGTTGTAATAGATTTCACAGAAAATGAAAAAGAAAGTATTTTAAAAGCAAGTAAAGACAATAATGTTCCAAAAGCACTTTCACAAATAATTGAAGATGCAAGATGTCTTACAAGAAAAGAACTTGATGAAAAAATGCTTGAAGTTTCAGCAATTATGTTAAATGATAAATTTAGATAATTAAAAAAAATATTGAAAATTTTGCTTATTTCATACACTGCCGTTTTAATGACAGTGTATTTTTTTTATATAAAAAAAGGACTAGCTTACGCTAGTCCTGCATTTTTAGCACATATAATACTTTGAATCATCCAAAACTTTAAGAAGTTCTTTCTTTTCAAAGTTAATAGAGACATAATCTTCGTCCTCGTTAAAGTGAACAATTTCACCCTTATCTTTATCAAGAACTTCGCTTTCTGCAAGGCTTTTGATATCTTCTTCATCGTTGTTGAAAAAACCATGAAGCACAAAACCATTGTCAGTTTCTAAAAGCGTAAGTGGTGTTTTAGCCCCTTTAAACTTTAACGAAAATTCCTGTCCATTAGAAAGTGCTTTAAATAATTCTTCATGCATGTTCTTTTCCTCCTTCGAAAGTAATTCTCCATGAACCTGGCGCATCTGATGCTTTTGGATAAGTAATGTGTCCACATCTAACACAAGTGTCAACATAAATAGCAACTCCGCTAGTTGTCCACTTTATTTCCCTTGTCATCATTCCGCCACATTTTTCGCATTCGTTTACAAAACTTCCGTATTTACTCATAAGATTCTCCTTTCTAGTTAATTTCGATTGCTTCTGCTTTCGATAAATCAACCATAAAAGCATTCTCGATGTCAAGTGTTACAAGTTTTTGCATCGCTTTATCTATGTCTTCCATAGATGCAAAAATACTTTTTTCTTCTTCGATATCTGTTACGACACATTTTTTCTGACAAAAAAGAAATTTCAGATAATATGTCTTTCCAGAATCGATGATTCTAACAGCATACATATTTTTTCTCCTTTTCTTTAATACTTATAATTAATGAACATACATTTTTTATTTTCTCCCGTTCATCGTAGATATTAATAATATGATTTTTCTATAATCATAATATTTTCATTTTTCATTTCAGAAAAATAAATAGATTTAAATTATATAATTTTTAGAATTTTCATTTGCTATTTCGAAATTTCTCTCCTTAAACATTCTCAATTAGCATATTAAGTTTAAAGATCATCAAATTATTATAAAAAAATACTAATTTTAAAAAACAGGAGGAATCAAAATGTTTAAGAAAGAAATGATGGTAAAAGATGAAGGTGGTAAGGAAATTATTGTTGAAGTAGGTCTTGCAGTTATTGCAGTAGCACTTCTTATTGTATTCAGAGGTGCAATCACAACACTTGTAACAAACCTTATCAATAATGCAGAAACCAATATCAATAACCTTTTCACACCTGCAACTACAGGCTGATTTGCAAGATCATAAAAATTAAAAATGTAAATTACAAGGGCAAGCCAAGGCTTGCCTTTTTTCAAGTTTTCTAAAATATTCAACTTTCATATTATAAAGTGAAGCTATCTACCTATTTTTCTATTTTTCAAAGGGGAAAAAATGAATAATATTAAATTTAACGTTCCAGTAAAAATCTTAATTAAATTTTCAAACAGAAAAAATGAAATATTAGAAAACGTAACAGAAATAGAAACTGATTTTATCCCAGAAAAACTAGTCAGTTTTACTTTTGTGTCTGAAAAAGGAAATAATATTATTTGTATGTTTGGTGTTGAAAAAGTGGAGGTTTTGTAACATGAAAGGGTTAGAAAATATTTATCATAAAGAAGTTCCTGGTTTATATAAAAACGGTGAACTTTTTTTGTCTTTTGAAGAACTTTTAAGAAAAGACTATGCATATGTAGATAAAGGCATTATCACTACGCATTATTTTTCTGAATTTTACCTTGGTCGTTCAGGAGAAGAAATAGAAGACTTTTTAGATAATGAAAAGAAAATATTTGGCGAATATTACGATTATGTTTTCGATGACAATTGTGGTCATGATTATGATGACGAAGAAGAAGAGGTTGACTATGGTGAAATATTTGATAGAAATTTTGCAAATTTAGCGCTTTCTGGAAAACTTGTTCTTCCAGATTATGTCAAAATAATTGGAGCTAATGCTTTTTGCGCTTGTAATCATTTAAGTGAAATAGTTTTGCCAAATTCTGTTGAAGAAATTAGAATAGGCGCATTTGCTTCTTCTGCGATACAAAATATTTATCTTCCAGAAGGATTAAAAAGAATTGAGGCAAATGCTTTCTATGGTGATACAATAAAAGAGATAACGCTTCCAGATAGCTTAATTTTCCTTGATAAAAGTGCTTTTTCTAGATGTAAAAGTCTTGGAAAAATAATATATGGTGGTAAAGATGTAACTGCATTTTTACTAAGAAATAATGAAAAAATGAAAGAAAAGGAACTTGAAACTAATAACTTTAAAAAATTAAATAAAACAAAAAAATTTCTAGAAATCCTTCATGGCGATGAAAGATAAAACTTAGTATATTACAAAGAACCGTTTCGGTTCTTTTTTCTTTGCCTTTCTTTTCCAAAAAATCATAATATTAACATAATTTAAGATTTCAAAAGGAGAAAATTATGAAAAGAAAAATTCTATCCAGTTTACTTTTATTTACTATATGTTTAACAGGCTGTGCAAATTCGCAAAGCCCTAGTCCTGCGCAGGAAGACTCTGCGCAAATAGAAGAAGTAGTTCAAGAAGAAGAAGCTAATGTTTCTAATGAAGAAAAAGGAGAAGAAACTAAAAAGAAAGAAAAAGTCGAACTTTCTGTAAACGATGTGACATTTGTAGAATATAATAAAGATACAGAAACTGACACTTTCAGTACTATTTTTGACATTACAGAAAAAGAAGGTTTTAAACGTATGAAAGCAAATGTTTCTTATCTTCCAAGTTTCGAAAAGGAAAACCTTTATGTTCAGTCATCAATGGACACAGTTCTTACTAATGGCGGGCGTGTTATAAAATATTCGCTTTCAAATGATGACGCTAAATATGAATTTACCCTTCGTTTTGAAGCAGACGCACTTACTGATAAATCAAAACTTTTAAATGATGATTATATTCAAAAGATAAAAGAAGATGTATTAAAGACAATTAATAAAAAATATAATAAAAATCCAGAAAATGTAGATTTAAAATCTGGAAAAGTATTTAATGACGAAAGTTTTACACAATACGTATTTATTAATGGAAATGCAGCAACAATAAAATATAATGCTAAAAAAGAAAAATATGATATTTCAGAAACAATTGTAGATAAAGAAAATAAATTATCTTTTGACCTTGATGTAAAAGAAATACCAGCAGAGCTTTTTGAAGATGTTTTAAAACTTGTTCAAAATGTTGAAATTGAAAATGTAGAGCTTTTTGATGATTTTAGTAATGGTATTAAACTTTCTGCTGATAACGACCTTACTATAAATGTTACATATGATGGCGAAATGAATGTAACAAGTGGTAGTAAAAATGCTGATACTGGCATTAATTTTATACAATTTGGTAATACTACAACTACAATTGAAAATGATAATGAATATAGAAATGTATTCGCTATAACAATTCCACATGATGATGCTTACAGCTGGATTACAACAGAAAAATTCGAATCACTTCTTGATATTGCAAGAGGCGACGGAAAAGATGTTATTGTTGAGGAAAAAGATGGTGGAAAAATAGCATATAACTACCGTAATGACCAAATTCTTTACCTTGTTCCTACACCGCATGCTTATACAAATTCAGATGCTAACAGAAACAATATTCTTGTAGTAATTTCAGCACCTTACAATGGCGATATGACAAAAGGTGAACAAGAAGAACTTAAAGAATTTGCTTCAAAAGTACATATTTCGATTAATTAAATTTTTAAGACCTATGCCAAACGGCTAGGTTTTTTTATTTTAAAAAATAAACTTTCAAGCGGTCGCAAAAGCGCCGCTTTTTTATATAAAAATTTAAAGGAAATATTTTCGTTTAAATTTCAAATCCCCTTAAAAAATTTATACTGCTTACCAAAAACCCCTATTCGGGGGTCAGCCCTGAGCCAGCGGCAACAATTTGTATGTGCTGAAAACATAAAATTTCGATCGTAGCAATTTTTAAATTTTTTATTTTAAAAATTGATTTTCCTTAAAGACAGGAAAACTTCGTATTTTTCATATCTTTTAAATTAAAAATATTAAGTCCATTTAAAACAAAATTTTTTTACTTAACTTTTCGTATTTTTCCCGTAAAATTTTTAAAAGAAAGTAAGTAAAGACGTATGTTTATAGAAAAATCAATTTTAAAGCTGTATTATTCCTGATCAGGATAAACTATTACTTTTTTAAAAATTTATCTTTCTTTTTCCGCCGCGTCGAAGTACCAAAATACTTTTGCATTAAAAGTTATCACATAAACGTATTTTTCATATTATAAATATAGCAGTGATTATTGGAGTTTAATAGAATAGGAGGAA